>CAACVD010001182.1_pt1 | contig 10488 bp, 15 predicted proteins | sample 2381771 | NCBI WGS metagenome assembly CAACVD01 (sample SAMEA5211965, study PRJEB30684) | marine metagenome | biome: Marine; feature: Epipelagic; material: Water | collected 2015-10-15 | depth 15 m | reverse complement strand
TGGATGTTGCCGTAGTGGGGACGGATCAAAACGGATTCTTGGTTTATGATTATCAAATGATGATTAACATATTCCGCACCGAAGGGATGACCGAAGAGGAAGCCATAGAGTGGATTGATTACAATGTTCTTCCTGTAATGGGAGGTCAAGGATTCACAGTACTATTTAACAAATATGAACCCGTACAAAATAACATATAGCAGGAATGATATGCCCAAGAACTACATTGGTACGACTATTAAGTGGGCTCATACAGAAAAGGATGCAGTCAAAACCATAGTAGCTAAAAATCCACAAAAAAACGGAGAATGTGTCTTTAGGCGAGGTGGATTGGGTAAAATTATAACTGTGGAACAATTAGAAAACAAATAAAGGGGGTGCAGGGATTTCGACTTGACTTTGGTCAAGGACGCTGGTTCAACTCCAGCCACCTCCACCATAAACTATACAACAATGGCGTTGTCGGAAACAGATATAGCATATAAAAAAGGATACGGAGAGGGTTTTTTGATTGCAACGGACACCTTTCAGGAGATGCTTGAAAAGGCATCCAAGGATGTCGAGCGATTGGAATGGATTCTTGATGCGGGAAGTTACTGGCTCTCCTCAAGAGAAGATATTGATAAGGAGATGGAGGAATCACAACAACTATGAAATACAGTAAAGAACATGATATAGAGCGTCTACAAACGCAAATTGAAATGATTCGATCAGAGAGTCGAATACTGACACATCGCATCGAGCGAATGTTTGAACAAAGAAAGCAGCTTTCAGAAGAAAAACGAATCTGCAAAGCCAAGATACAAGCTCTTTCTGAACTAGGAGATTGGGTTGGGTAGCTATCTAAAACAGGGGGACTTAGCTAGCTGGAGAGAAAAAAACAAACCAGCTAAATGCCCTATATTAAACATCGAAACAGATGACTGGGTCGTTGACCACAACCATACGACTGGATTTGTTCGAGGGGTTATATCAAGATCGGCTAATTCATTTATTGGTAAAATTGAAAACTTTCTTTTAAGGTTTTCTAAATGCAAACAAATTGAATTTCCAAACGTACTTCGCAGAGCAGCGGACTATCTAGAGAAAGGGGACTTGGATTTTATTCATCCCTATGGTCTAACTCAGCTCACAAAAAGATTTAAAAATAACTTGACAGTAGCAGAGCAGGTTGCTGTATTGGTTCGTCTAGGAGCAAGCGAAGAAAAAATTCAAGCCTGCACCAACGCCAAACAAAGAGCTCAGCTCTTCAGATCAACATACAAAAAACAATGACAAAAGAAATAAAACCCAAGGCAGCAAAAGCCCAGCTAAACATACGCCAAAAGTTAATGCGTATTCAATCCGAACTAAAAGCCCCCAAGGGGCAGTTTAATAAGTTCGGAAACTATAAATACAGAAGTGCAGAAGATATACTTGAGGCATTAAAACCACTCCTTCACAAATATGATTCCGCACTACTTATTTCTGATGAGATTGAACTTATTGGAGATAGGTACTACATTAAATCCACAGCCAAAATATTGGACTGCGATGGAACTCAATGGCTAGAGGCTACTGGTTACGCTCGTGAACCGCTAGATAAAAAAGGCATGGATTTAAGTCAGCTAACTGGATCCAGCAGTTCCTACGCAACAAAGTACGCCATGAATAAGCTATTCGCTATTGATGACAATAAGGATGCGGACAGTACCAACCAACATGGCAAATCCAAAAGCACAGCTAAAAGTTTAGCTGATAAGCCAGCAGCTCCATCTGATGATGTTGATGATCTTTTCTAACCCAAAACAATAACCAATAACTAAGTAACATTATGGCAGAATACGATAATACTAATTCTGGTGTTCTTTTTAAGAACAAACAGAGAGATAAGGATAGTCAACCGCACATGGGCGGCACAATCGACATTGATGGCAAGTCATACCGCCTAGCCGCTTGGAGTAACGAACACCCAAAGCATGGGAAGTACTTGAAGATCAAGGTTTCTGAGTTCCAAAAAAAGGACGGGGGCTTTGAGCAAAAAGAAACAGTAGCTGTTGCTGTCGAAGAGGAGCCGTTCTAATGGCGAATCTTCCAGATTCTGGAGAAAGAACAGCCTTCGATTCGGGGGCTGTTCGTGACTCCATGTCGGGCAAAGGCGTTCCTTCGATGATTCCTACTGTAGCAATCAAGGCAATGGCTCGACGTTTTGAAGATGGAGCTATAAAGTACGGAAGGGATAACTGGAGAAAGGGGATTCCTACCTCTAGATACTGCGATGCGGCATATCGACACTTAATGGCTTGCAGGGATGGCGAAAGGGACGAGGATCACTTCGGAGCTGTTCTATGGAATATAGCCTGTTGGATGTGGACGCTGGATAAAATTAAAGAAAAACAACTACCACAAAATCTTGACGACATACAGCCATGATTTATAAAACGACAAAAGCCATAGCAAATAAACAATGCAACAACCTAATTGTTATCAATCGGAAAAAATTTTACTTGGCTGTATTCTCCTAGCTGGGGACAGCAGCGTATTCGACAGTGTTCATTCCATAATCAATGAGGATGATTTCTATAATACAAAGCATAATCAAGTCTTTAAGGCAATCAAAGCGGTGCTCAGTAAATCTAGCACTCTTGACGAAATCCAATTGCTTGAGGAAATACGCAAGTCCAAATGGGATATTGAAATACAGGATCTTTTCGAGCTTACCAACAGCACTGAAACAACTACTGCAGCGGTTTCGGCGGCTAGGGTTATCTCAGAAAGGGGCAGAGCCAGAAAACTCATGCGAGCGAACAGACTCGCCATTGAATCCATCATAGATGGAGAGGATAGTCAGGAAGTAGCAGCTAAACTGTATACAAAAATAACGGAAGCCTGTGATGTAAACGAATCATCAGAAAGTTTATCCTCAGCGGCGAAAGAGTTCAAAGAAAAACTCAAAAGCATTGTTGATGGCAATTATGTTTCCAGCTCAATGCCCACAGGGATAGATCATTTGGATGAAAAGTTAGACGAAGGGGGGATTGGCAGGGGAGAAGTTATGATTATCTCAGCCCCAACTAGCTGCGGAAAATCACAGCTAGCTTTGAACATAGCCCTAAAAGCAGCCGTTCGAGAAAATAAAGCGGTCGGTATATTTAGTTTTGAGATGCCAGCTAGCCAGCTAACAAAAAGAATGGTTCAAACGGCAGCAGCGTCCAATCTTAAAAAAATACGGGATGGAAATGCCGATGAGGACGAGATACAAAGATCCTTTGAGGCTACGGATAAAATTTTAGAAGCTCCCATCTTCACAATTCATACAGTTCGTGATTCGGATGATTTAAAAGCCAAGGCTAGATCAATGAAGCGAAAGCACAAAATTGAAGTGCTTGTAGTGGATTACTTGCAGTTGATCCCCTTCGATCCCAGGATGAAAAAGAATGATGGCATAGCTCATATTTCTCACGCTATCAAGCAGTTAGCTATAGAACTGAATATACCAGTTATTCTTCTGGCACAGGTAAACAGGGAGGGAGCTCGCAGAGATACTGGGCTTACATTGTATGACCTTAAGGATTCTGGAGATGTTGAGAACGATGCTGATATAATATTACTTATGTGGCCTTCAGCTTATGGCGATGTCGAGAAATCAAAAAAGACAGATATTAATGGAACACCTTACATTGATCTAAAATATAAAATAGCCAAGAACAGAGAAGGCGAACGAGACACTACAGGATACTTTAAATTTCTTAATCATATAGGAAGATTTCAGTGATAAATAAAAAATTACCTAACTTATCAATTATGCACAGGGATTCAGACAAAATACTACAGGACGGCATACAGGCTATGACTATAGCTTGCGATGCCCTTACTCAGCAAAATCAGCAACTGAACGAAGATGTAAAAAATCTAAAGGCAAAGGTTCGTATGCTTGAAGAAAAAATAATCCTTAATATGGAGGACAAGGAATGATTACGGGCAAAACAAAAAGAAATTATCGCAGGGAGTATATTAAGTTTCACTCCAGCCCAGCCAAAAGACTAGCTAGATCTTCTAGGAATAAAGCTAGGCGATTAGCTAGAAAAATTTTAGGCGAATCAAAAATAGCTGGAAAAGATGTTGACCACATCAATGGAAACCCTTTTGATAATAGGAGATCGAATTTAAGAGTTATTTCTAAATCAAAAAACAGAGCAAGGAAATGATTCACTTTTATCAGGAGATTTCTGCGTCAGGTGACTACGCAGTGACGGGTTTTATTGTTGTTCCCGTTTTGCTAAAATCTTCTGAAGCCCCTCTCTTTTAGCAAAGGAGAGAGGGGCTATTACTTTTATGAACAACAAGGATAAATACGGGAACTCAGAAGCGTGGAAGCGTGGAGAAGCCCTTGAAACCAAATTCTTTGAGCTATATAAATCAACGCATCCAAATGCTCGCAGATCCACAAGGCAGGAACAGTTCAAGCATATCGACATAGTGGACGGAGAAACTCGAATAGATGTAAAAGCCAGAAAGCGAGTATCCAAAAGAGGGAATTATAGATTGCAGACAGAGAACACCTGGCTGGAGTTCAAGGACACTGCGGGTAACCCAGGTTGGCTATTCGGAGAAGCAAGCCACATAGCTTTTGAGCTGGATGATGGGTTTCTTATTGTACGGCGTCAGGATCTAGCTAACCTAGCTAAAGAAAAATGCGACGTACATAATCTTGTTCAATCCCCAACAGAAGCTTTGTATAAGGGCTTTTCAAGACCAAGTAGGGATGACCTCATATCAATGATAAAAACGGACGATATGTTGGATTTGAAGTATGATTTCTTGTGCACTGATGGGGAGATTATTTAGAGAAGGCTTCCTTGAAACTTTCTTGCTCAATCATAAGCTCCATAACTGAATCCGTAAGTATCTTCTTTTGCCGCATTTCCTGTAAGTACGCTGAGGATTGCTGCCTGTCCAGTTCTTTTAATCTCTCCCCAAGGTATCTAGCTCGAACAGTCTTGCTGGATGACTTTAATCGCCTATCCTGCGGAGTAATGCCCGCCGCTTCATCCTTGAGGTACTGATCCACTCTTCTAAATACGGACTCATCAGCTTCTGGATCCTGAAGCATATTTCTGATTATTAAGGTTCTTTCGGATTGATTCTTGGCGTTCTTTAGATCGTTTTGGTAATTGCTAGATATCCTTCTGGATTTAGCTGACTTTGTACCCTCCTGCTTTTCAATTTCTCGCAAGGATTGAGTTCTGCCTGTTCTGTTTTCAAAAGCTTGAGCGTAAGTCTGCCCGTAGAATCTGCGGGCGATTGGTATCTCTGCTGGCTGTAGTTTTTCTCCGTTCCATAGCTTCGATGTTAGATTAAACAATCTTTTCACGCTAGTGCCTGGCCCCCCAGTATAGTTTTGGTACAAGTACAGAAGATTTTCGGGACTAACCTCAAGCCCCATATCAAGTAGTTGTTCTGAGAAATTCATAGCTAGCTCGCCGCCCCTGGTTCTTGCAGTCCAAGGATGTATTTTCTCTAACTCAGAAATGTTTTGTGTTTCTAGCCATTTGGGTCGAATGTCCCGTCCAAGCCCGTCCTTATTTCGGGACAGTTCAAGTACAGGTCTAAGGACAGTAGGCACTGGGGATCCACCCATTGGGTTATAGGAATCAAGTATATTCTTTGCTAGGTTGGATCCTTCTTTTTTTAGATCTAGCTTATCGGTGTTACCCTGCCTTAACATCATTTGAGCTTTGTCCGCCATAATTTTAAACGGAACCATTGAATATCCAATCGGAATGGATACATACCTCAAACTACCATCTTGATTTTGTCCCTGCACAAATGTAAGGTGCTTATCCAGCTTGAATTGTGGTATTTTTTTTCTGTAGTCTGGATCTATACTTTGGTTGTATATGTCAATAGCGGCAGTTGTAGCTACTAAACCAACCCCAACGGGAATATAAACTTTGGGTTTTGACATACTCCGAATGAAATTTTTAGCACCCTGAATGGCTGGGTTACTGAACAAATACAAAGCTCTAATTGTATCGCCCTGTGCACCCTGTAGCTGAGGATCAAAAGAACTATTTCTAGCAGCTAGTGCAGCCTGATCCTTTGTTAGACCATCAGCCCTAGCTCTTCGATACGTTCCGAACCTAGTGCTGGTTTCAAGAACCTCATTGATTCCATCCATTATCTGCAGGAATTTTTTAGCTCTAAATTTTGTTGGTTTATTAAGGCTTTTGGATAGCTCCGATGTTCTTTTTTCGATTTCTAGCAGCGTGCTTTGACCCAAACCTCCAGTCTTGCCCCCAGCAGCAACGAACTCCTCGAACTCCGCAGCCATCCTTCTTTCGTCTGCATTTCTAGGAGTTCTTTTTAGAATCATTCTAGTTGTTGTAGCTACGTCCCTTACTGGGTTTAACGTACTGAACGCTTTCCCGTAGGACATTTTAGCCATATTATTTACAAATGCTTCCGATCTATCCCGAACAATATTGGGTACAGCGAACTCTGGATTCCATCTTGTGTACAAGCCACCAAGAAACCTATTATACGCCTGAAGCCCACGAAGGATACTGCCTAGTTCCTCTTTATTAGTTCCTTTGAGGGCGGCAGCTAGTTTGGGATCTTTGATTTTTAAAAATTTGCGTTGACCATTTTCAAATATACTCAGCACATCATCCTGCTTCATTAGGAATTTTGGATCACCGCCACCACGCTTACCTTTGCGAACGGGCTCTATGGCTATAGCATCAGCCGTTCCCTTATTTGACCTAATTAATTTTAGGAAAGCCTGATTAGCCTTGTTTGTTTCAGCCCTTCTTGTAGCTAGAACTAAATTATCAATAATGTTTTGAGATATATCTCGAACATTTTTTTCTGATCCTTTGGCTGTTCGCAAACCAGTTGAATTAATCTCGTACCTGCCCGATGATGTTCTGAAGATCTTATTTGCTATATTTGCGGAATCATCCGAATCCATGATCCGATTCAAGGGAACATAATTAGGATATTTTTTTCTAAGATCTTTAGCTACCGCTTTGCTGACTAAACCCCCATCAACCAAAGTATCCAGTATTCTTTTGGATAAATCCTTTCGATTTTTAATCGCAAAGTCCAAATCCTTGTTTAATCCCCTGGACTCAAAATCTTTAACAATGCTATTTAGCTCCTTTGTTGTCTTTCCTGCCGCATTGTCCCCAAGGGATTTGTTATAGGCTACACCATGCTTGGCATACAGGTACTGATTAACCTGCTCAGAAAGTTTATCCGCACCGATACCTAGTTCTTTTTCTTTGCGAAGAAGGAACTGGCGTTCAAGGTTTACAAGATTAGAAACTTCTTCATTCTTTGCGTTTATTTTTCCTTCAGCTAGTCTACGCTGCAGATAGAAGTCATTCCCGTCGTTTGTTACTTTAAGAATCCCTCCAGGTTTCATTTGACCGCCAGCTACAGTGTCCTGAAGAACCCGAAAGCGGACACCTTGGTCACTGTAAGCTTCCGATATACCTAACTTTAAATCATTAAAATTCTTTGGTAGAGTTTCTCTGTACTGCTTGCTCGTCATTTCTATGCCATCGACAAGTATCTTTGCATTATCATCATTCAGCCTGTATGCCTCAGTTAAACTCCTTGATGGCATACCACCAAACTTAGTGTAGGCTTTTCTGAAAGCCTCCCCAGTTATGCCTAGACCCGCTCCAAGAGTTGCACCAGTCAAGCCAGCAGCAGTCAGTTCTTCTATAGTTGGTAGCCTACCTTCGTCGATTTGTTTTTCAATAACCTGAGCTCCCCCAGATATACCCGCACCAACTCCAGCCTGTCTAGCTACTGCACTAGCTACGGACTTTCCTCCCTTTGCCCCTGGGATCAGGTTAATAATTGAGTCCGCTAGAACTTGTCCCCAGCTAATGTCCCCGTCTGGATCAATAATTCTTTGTCTGGCTATGGATCCAGCTGCACCTGATGATAAACCACCAGCAACGAATCCGATGAATGTTCCAACCCCAGGAGCGATTGCAGTACCAATGCTAGCCCCAGCTAGCCTTCCACCCTCAGATATAGCTATGTCCGCACCGAATCCAGCACCTAGTTCAACTATACCTGCCTCGTCCTCCTCTTTTTTGTCGAACTGGTCAAAGAAATTTTGTTCTTCCTTTGTGTCTTTTTGGGTGGTGATAACAGTGCTATCGTCATCATCGAACTGGTCGAAGAAGTTCACACCCTTATCATCAACGCTGACAGCTACATTGCTATCGTCATCATCGAACTGGTCGAAAAAGTTAGACATCAGCCAAATTACTCCTCAAGATATCTGTCCGAACTTCCAGCCCCAAAAGCTCTTTCAAATGCCTGAATAGCAGTCTCGCCAGTTTCGGAGTTCACAATACGATTTGGATTCTTGTTGAGTTCATTAACTTGTTTTGCGTTGGGAGTTCTCGTGGAGCCTTCATAAGTCCCCCCCTCCTTCGCATTTAATTCTTTTTGTATAAAATCAAACCCAGGAGTCCCCTTTTTTGCTCCGATTTGTCCCAAGAAAGCCTGATCTCCACTTTCAGTCATTTGATAAATTATACCGCTTTCAGATATAAGAACATCTCCGACTAATCTGCTTCGTTCGCTTTTGGCTCTAGCTTTGTAAGAATCGGTGGCTGCTTTTATTCTAGCTATATCAGCAGCTATTTTTTCATCTTCAAGTGGCTCAAGTTCAAGTTCCCTTTGAGCCTTTCTTTTGGATTCTAATAAATCATTATCGTACTTATCCTGAGCTCTTTTTGCGGCTTCCTGTTCTAGCCCAAGACCAACTTGAGCTCTTTCGTCGGCTCTTTTAGATAGTTCAAGTCTTTCCTGTTGGAGTTGCTCACTAGTTTTGTCAAACTCTCCCATGCCAGCTCTCTGCATTATTTCCATAGCTCTAGTTTGTTGACCTATGGTAGCTCCAGGCTGTTGACCTGTAATTAAATCCCTCATCTCTCCTTTGCTCAACTGAGAGGAGGTTCTCGAATCCACGCTAGCGGGCTGAGCCGTCATGCGTGCGGGCTGAGCCTTCATAAAGTCTGGACTTGCGTCCATTCTAGCTATTCGGTCCTGGGAGGCTTTCTCAAATGACGACAAGGATGGCAATTGATCCCTTTTTACAAGATCAGAGATCATTTCTGGGCTTACAGAAGTGGCTGGTAAATTACGAGTAATCCCCCCGTCCAGAGGACTAGCTGGTAAATTACGAGTAACTCCCCCGTCTAAAGGACTAGCTGGTAGATTACGCGTAATCCCCCCGTCCAAAGAAGTGGCTGGTAAATTACGACTATCTAAAGCACTAAGTGAAGGTGCTTGTGATGTCCCTGGCTGAGCCATGATTTCTCGAATAGTCGGAGCACCAAACTGGCGAAGTAAAGATTGCTGCGTTGCGGCTACATCTCTTGGTATTAATGGAGCTGATCCAGTTTCTCCATACCCAGTTCTAGGATCAAAAGAACGCCCCATTGAACCAGCAAATATTTGAGCTTGCTGTATTTCCATAGGGGATAGCGGTCCTCTAGTTCCAGCCTGTATATCATCAAGAGTCCTTGCAAAATTTTCCTGCGGAGAACCCTCTTCGCCCCTACGCAGCTCTGGGCTACCTAGCTCTGATGTGCTAGGAAACATGGAACCCATTGGCCCTTCTGTTGTTTCGATAGCTCCCATCTCAGAAGCCAGAGTTCCCTCATCAATGATTCTTTGATCTTCTGCTTCTTTAGCTAATCTAGCTTCTTTATCGACTAATAGCTCACCGCCCAGGGGTGCTGTGTTTTCATCCAGGTTTGAATACAAACCAGCCCTAGCTTGGTCTGCCCTGCCCCCAAGTCCCATTCCACGAGCTATCAAATCTCCAGTAATTTCACCAGCTTTACCGCTTACAGTATCACCAAATACAGCCTGGGACCCAAGGTCAACGGCAGCTAGACCTAATCCAATTGGTCCAGATAGAGCTCTACCTGCAGATGCCAAGCGACCGCCCTGAGTTAGAGCATTTTTCCCAAGAACCTTTAATGCTTCCGCTCTACCTACGGGACCACCTGAAATAAATTTTCCTCCCGCTCCTCGTCTTGTTTGCTCAAAGATCTTAGCTCTTTGCTTTAGAAGTGCATCATCAGCTATTTTTGTAGCACCAGCCCCCAACAAACCAACTGTTGGTATAGTTGTATTGGGGTCATCGCCAAATCCAGCCGTCATATTTTGATCCTGAAAAAGTGAAGTCCCAGAATCCATAGCGGATGCCTCAGAAGGGCTCATTTCATTTGGCTGAATGGGCATATCTGAAATGGGTAAATTTAAATCAGCAGAGCCAAGTTGAGCAGGTCTACTTGGGTCAATCGTGACTACTCCACCTTGATTGCCAAGACGCTTTTTTTCGAGCTCATCCATAGTTAATGCTAGTTCGGACATGGTGATATTATATCATATGGGTTAATAAATACTCAAGCTAACTCCAGAAAGTGTAACTGATGGATACGCTCAAGGTATGTGTAGCTGAACTCA
>CAACVD010001148.1_pt1 | contig 10488 bp, 11 predicted proteins | sample 2381771 | NCBI WGS metagenome assembly CAACVD01 (sample SAMEA5211965, study PRJEB30684) | marine metagenome | biome: Marine; feature: Epipelagic; material: Water | collected 2015-10-15 | depth 15 m | reverse complement strand
TTTTCATCTCCTCATGGTTGCTTGGTCTTTTGCTTCAGCGTCGGTAAAGACTGGTACAGCGTTACTCTTGTGTAGAGTGCCAATGCCTTTGACGTTGTTGCCTGTGTAATACATAGTGTCTTTTTTGATGGCTACACCATCGTCTGTGCCTAGCGATGGCGGTCTTGGTGTGTTCCTCGGAGGGCATGTTGTTGTGTGTGGAATAATCACATGGTCGTGAGTATTCTGTTGCTTTGTCTTGCTGAGACGTCGCTTGTTTCTCTGCAACATCTGATATGTTTGTTTTGACCACTTTGACATGTATAACCCCAAAAAATAATAAACAAATTACAGCCGATACATATTAGACTGTTGATATAACAAATAGTTCCCAAGAATATAATGTTTTTTTCTTCCATGGAATTGTAATGTTCGGTAAATTGGGGTAATGTTCGGACAATGTTCGGACAATGTTCTGCTGTAAGTCGTTGATACATAAGTAATGTTCTAATGTTCGCATATTTATATAATTAATAGATATATTTTAATAAAAACACGCTTTACCCCTTCTTGAAGAGCAAAAAATCATTTTCTGGCTCTCAATTTACCGAACATTACACGATTTGCGAACATTACTTTAAAATCAATGACTTAAGGACAAAATTTACCGAACATTGTCCGAACATTATGGAACATTACAGAACAATACAAATTTGAAGCTATCACGTCGCATCTCCAATCACGAAGCTATCACGTCGTATCCCCACCAGTTCTCTAAAAAATTTTTAAAAAATACAAAAACAGCAGACAAAAAAAGGGAGCCTTTCGGCTCCCTAGGAAAAGTCACGATAACGTGATTATTCTTTGTTCAACTCCTCTTCTAGTTTCAAATAAAATACTGAAATTGCATCAAGCAACCAAACCGCATTTTCCTGATTACCCGACTTTCTAATCATCGTCTTAATTTTTCGATATATATCATCTGACTTATTAATGCTACTAGAAACCGCTTTTTTGTTTTTCTCGGTTTCTTCTTTCTTAGCATGATTAAGAACCCTATGCAAGATTCTTTTTTCCTTCTCATTCTCTTTATATTCTTCTGTACCCCAAGCGAGGTTTGGCGTCAATTGATTTAATGCGGTTAACTGGTCCTCCGCAACAGTAATTGAGCCATCATATTTCTCATTAAGAATATCAGCCGTTTTAGACTTAGTGTTGTTTTTTGTTACGGAAGCCGTTGATTGACTCTTAGGTTTTTTAAAACCAAAGTCATTTTCTAGTAATCGCATAAACAAAGAAGCTTTATTCTCTAGAGTTTCAGGCTTGCGTGGCGTGGTTAAAGTATCGTTAAATGCGACATGACCAGAAAGAACCGCACTTCTAACCGCTTTCCAAGTCTCAAACGTGGGTTCAATACCAACTGAATCAACAACCGATTGGGCCATTTCTAGTTTGGCGGAATGAGTCTCTAACTCCTGTTGTTCCTGAGAATAACCAAACTCGTGTAGGTTATTCTCTAGAGTTTCATCTAATACAACGGCGCCATCAACAACAATGTTTTTTACTTCGCTTGGCGCTTCATGACTTTTGTCTATACTGCTTGCTATTTCTTGTGACATAATAATTTCCTTATTAAAGTTAAACGTAAGTAACAGTATTGTTAGCTTACATAATGTAAGACTATAGTTATATGATATGGTTCCTTAAAATCACAAAAAATATTAATTAATTGGAAAAGTCACGACGGCGTGATTATTCTATATGCTAGAGAATTATTTAGATTTTAGAAATATTACCCTAGTTTTTGGTTTTTGTTTTGGGATGTATACCCTACCCCGACCCCCTAACTATATATTGCTATAGCCCACCTATATACACACTATTTTGCACATTAGAATATTTAAAATAATTTTTGACCCCCACCCCCATTGTGTTTTTCTAGAAAACGTGGTATATACACAATATATGAATGCCCCCCTATACTTTTGGGTCCTATACGCAACGTGGATACCCATTTTGCCAAAACTAGAAGTGTATGAGTGTAAGTTACAGTGGACCCATAAGATAGAAAAGGTTGTAGTTTGTGAATACATGTGCAGCGACATAAAGAGCAGGTTTAAATGGCATGAAGAAAGCACTAACGGTAGGTGTAGGGTAAAAAAGACAATGTATAAAATATGACAAAAGAAGTTGTGCATAAAGTAGCAAGAGCCGTGTATGAAATGTCGGTAAAGGACTTTTCTGAAAAGCTGCGGGACTTAGGATATACTTTTGTATTAAAAGACTTAGTTAAAAAAGTTGTGATAAACGAGCTACACAAAGTAAAAGACGATGACGATAAAAATAAAAACAGATAACAAACATCCAATACCTGAGCGTATGACTATGGAAAAAGCACCGACTCCAATGGAGGAGTTAGAGGTAGCAGAGAATACGGCAAAGCTTATGAAGGAACACGCCGAGCCAATAGACATCACTAAAGAAGATAAGAAAGAAGCGGAGAAGCTATTCAAGAATTTTCAGAAGGGTGTTACCCCAGGGTCGCTTACGCAACCAGCCGTTATATTAGCCCTTTCGGGCTACGTCAAGCAATACTCAAACTCTATAGTATCCGATGCAGCAGAGACTAGAAATTTAATACATAATAGGCTGTTAGAGATTTCAAGCTGTGGAGATCCGAAGCATGAGCTAAAGGCGTTAGAGCTATTGGGTAAGATGTCAGACGTAGGAGCGTTTACAGAAAAATCAGAGATTACAGTATCACATAAATCTGCAGAAGATTTGCAGGGGTTGATTAAAGAAAAGATAGGCAGGCTTTTAGAACTAGAAGTTCAAGATGTAGAAGATATAACTGATTCACTTGATGAGGAGCTAGATGCAATCAACAACGGAGACGACACCGAGGACGAAGGAACTCCAAGATCTGCTGAAGAAACTACCGAACCTACCTGAACCGCAGTTACAGGATTTATATAAGACACTTGTTCAACATGAACATGCTGTTCAAAAAGAGGGGGCAGAGACAGACTTTTTAGAGTTTGTGAAAAGGGTGTGGCCCACGTTTATATATGGTGCACACCACAGGAGAATGGCAAGAGCCTTTGAGAAAGTCGCTCATGGAAGTATAAAAAGACTAATAATTAACATGCCTCCACGACATACAAAGAGTGAGTTTGCTAGTTATTTATTACCAGCATGGTTTTTAGGTAAGTATCCAAATAAAAAAGTAATCCAAACCTCGCATACAGCAGAGCTTGCGGTTGGTTTTGGTAGAAAGGTGCGAAATCTTGTTGACTCTGAAGCATATAAAGACATATTTCCAGACGTTGGACTTCAAGCTGACTCAAAGGCGGCTGGGCGTTGGGCTACCAACAAGGGAGGAGACTACTTTGCTATCGGTGTTGGAGGTGCTGTTACGGGTAAAGGTGCGGATATTCTCATTATTGACGACCCTCATTCGGAACAAGAAGCAACCTTAGCCGAAGTAAACCCAGAAGTATACGATAAAACCTACGAATGGTACACATCTGGACCAAGACAGCGTTTACAACCGGGTGGATCTATAGTGGTTGTGATGACAAGGTGGTCAAAACGTGACTTAACGGGTCAAATTATAAAAAACTCGGTGCAAAGGTCGGGTGAAGATTGGGAGTTAATAGAGTTTCCTGCTATTTTACCTAGCAATAACCCACTTTGGCCTCAGTTTTGGCCTGTAGAAGAGCTAGAAGTCTTAAAAAACGAGCTACCTAACTCAAAATGGATGGCTCAGTACCAACAAAACCCTACATCAGAGACATCTGCCATAGTAAAACGTGAATGGTGGCAAATATGGGAAGAAGAAGACCCACCTGCTTGTGATTTTGTACTAATGTCGTGGGATACGGCGTTTGAAAAGACACAAAGAGCTGACTATTCTGCATGCACTACTTGGGGGGTGTTTTATAAAGACGGACCAGACGGTATTCCGCAAGCAAACATAATATTGCTTAACGCATTTAGAGACAGATTAGAATTTCCAGAGTTAAAAAGAGAAGCAATCAGCCAATACCGAAACTGGGAACCAGATTCTGTTATCATAGAGAAGAAAGCATCAGGCGCTCCGTTAATTTATGAGATGAGAGCGATGGGTATTCCTGTACAAGAATTTACTCCTAGTAGAGGTAATGATAAAATCTCTAGATTAAATTCTGTTTCAGATTTATTTGCATCAGGACTTGTGTGGGTGCCTAATTTACGTTGGGCAGAGGAGGTTGTAGAGGAAGTAGCTAGTTTTCCTGCGGGAGAACATGACGACTATGTAGATAGTACGTCTTTGGCGTTAATGAGATTTAGAAAGGGTGGTTATATAAGAACTCCTTTGGACGAGGAGGACACACCTAATTACCGAGGGCGTAAAGAGCCCTACTATTAAGGATAAGATATGGTAGATAATAACATAGAATCAGCAATTGAACCCACAGATATGTCGCAAATGACAGCAGAGCCTGATATTGAAGTGGAAATAGAAGACCCAGAAAAAGTAACTATAGGTATTGGCGGTATGGAGATAGAGATTGATCCAGACGCAGAAAGCTCTGAAGATTTTAACGCAAACCTTGCAGAAGATATGAGCGAGGAAGAGTTACAAGAAATAGCTACGGATCTTCTTAGTGATTATGAAGATGACTTATCTAGTAGAAAAGATTGGATGCAGACTTATGTGGATGGTCTTGATTTACTAGGTTTAAAGATGGAAGAAAGAACTGAGCCTTGGCCCGGAGCTTGTGGTGTACATCACCCACTATTAACAGAAGCACTTGTAAAGTTTCAATCAGAAACAATTATGGAGACTTTTCCAGCACAAGGTCCTGTTAAGACACAGATTATAGGTGAAGATACTAGAGAAAAGAAAGAAGCAGCTAATAGAGTAAAAGTTGATATGAATTATCAGTTAACCGAGAAGATGGTTGAGTATAGACCAGAGCATGAAAGAATGTTGTGGGGTCTTGGTTTATCTGGTAACGCTTTTAAAAAAGTTTATTATGATCCTAATTTAGAACGACAAGTTTCTATATTTGTACCTGCTGAAGATATTGTTGTACCATACGGCGCATCAGATTTAGAAACTTCAGAGCGTGTTACACACGTAATGCGTAAAACACCTAACGACCTTAAAAAACTACAAGTATCTGGTTTTTACAGAGATATTGAACTAGAAGGACCGACTGACTACTTAGATGAGATTGAAAAAAAGATAGCAGAGAAGATGGGTTTTTCTGCAACACATGATGATCGTTACAAAATTCTAGAGATGCACGTAGATTTAGATTTACCTGGATATGAGGATAAAGATAAGAAAGGAAAAGAGACAGGTATTGCTCTACCATATGTTGTAACTCTTGAAAAAAGCACAGGAGAGATTCTTTCTATACGGAGAAACTACCAACCAGAAGACGAAATAAAAACTAAAAGAAACCATTTTGTACATTATGGTTATGTGCCAGGATTTGGATTTTATTGTTTTGGTTTAATACACCTCATAGGCGCATTTGCTAAATCAGGTACTTCTTTAATAAGACAGCTTGTAGATGCAGGTACGTTATCTAATTTGCCCGGTGGATTTAAGACTAAAGGACTACGAGTTAAAGGTGATGATACACCTATTAGTCCGGCAGAGTTTAGAGATGTAGATGTACCGAGCGGTTCTATAAAAGACAACATAATGCCTTTGCCGTACAAAGAGCCTAGCAACGTGCTTTATACTTTACTGGGTAATATTGTTGATGAAGGTAGAAGGTTTGCCAGTGCCGCAGATTTAAAAATATCGGATATGTCTGCAAATAGTCCGGTGGGAACAACGTTAGCTATATTAGAAAGAACGTTAAAAGTTATGTCTGCCGTACAAGCCAGAGTTCATTATTCTATGAGGCAAGAATTCAAACTACTCAAGAATATAATAAGGGACTACACACCGGATAAATACAACTATAAACCAGAAAGCGGTACGCCTATGGTGAAGAAGTCAGATTATGACATGGTAGAAGTTTTACCTATATCTGACCCTAATTCTTCTACAATGGCTCAAAAGGTAGTGCAGTATCAGGCAGTTATGCAAATGGCACAGGCTGCTCCTCAAATATATGACTTACCTAGATTACATAGACAGATGTTAGATGCTATGGGGATTAAAGACGCAGCTAAATTAGTTAAGTTAGAGGATGATGAAAAACCTAAAGACCCAATCTCAGAAAATATGAACGCATTAAAGGTTAAACCTCTCAAGGCATTTTTATACCAAGACCATGATGCACACATTCTTACGCACATGTCGTTTTTAAACGATCCGACTATGGCACAAATTATTGGACAAAACCCCCAAGCAAGAGCAATAGCTGCAGCTCTACAAGCACACATTGCAGAGCATTATGGGTTTAAATATAGAGTCCAGATCGAGCAACAACTTGGTGCACCATTACCAAAACCAAACGCAGAGATACCAGAAGAATACGAAACTCAAATATCTCGCTTGGTAGCTCAAGCTGCACAACAACTATCGCAAAACAACTTGGTTGCTGCAGCGCAGAAAAAAGCTCAACAACAGGCACAAGATCCTATTATTCAAATGCAGCAACAAGAATTACAAATCAAAGCTCAAGATGCTGCTAGGAAAACACAGAAAGATCAGGCAGATATTGCTGTTAAACAAGCTCAGATTGCTGTTGAACAAGAGCGAATCGCTTCTCAGGAACGTCAAGCACAGCTTAATACTTTGGCTAAAGCAGTCACAGATGATGCTAAATTAGAGGAGAAGCAGTCTAGCCAGATGATAAAAGCCATGGTAGATGAGCAAAAAGCAGAGAATCAGGCTGATAACGCAATAGCTCAAAGTTTAATACAACAAGCTATAAGTCAACCTGATGAGCAACCTACACAACAACCACCTCCAGAGGAGCAACAATAATGGATGTGTTAGAAACATTATTAGATAAATATCAATCTGATATTGATAGGCTACAAGAAACTTTAGCTAGTGGATCAGCTAAATCTTACGACGAGTATAAACAAATTTGCGGTACGGTTAAGGGTCTTACCATCGCATGTAACTACATAATAGACCTACAAGAAGCAAACGAAAAGGGTGAATACGAAGATGACGACTGAAAATGAAGATAAAGCTACACAACTACCAAAACCTTCTGGGTACCATATTTTATGTACAGTACCTAATGCTGAGGAAAAGTATGATAGCGGTTTGTTAAAAGCTGATACTACAAAGCATTTTGAAGAAGTTCTTAGTACCGTATTTTTTGTAGTAAAAATGGGAGCTGATTGTTATAAAGACAAAGATAGGTTTCCAAGTGGTCCTTGGTGTAAGGAGGGTGATTTTATTTTAGCCCGACCAAACTCAGGAACTAGAGTAAAGATACACGGTAAAGAATTTCGTTTAATTAATGACGACAGCGTGGAAGCAGTAGTTGAAGATCCACGAGGTATATCACGAGCATAGGAGATAAAGATGGCTGAAGCACAAAACTTACCTAACGAAGAGGATGTTAAAAAACCTGAAGCTGAGGTACAAGGGGAAGAGGTAGAACAAAAAGCGTCGGATTTTGAAGTAGAAATTGAAGACGACACTCCTGAACCGGACCAGAACAGAAAAAACCTTCCTAAAGAATTAGTTCAAAAATTAGATTCTGACGAGCTAACTGAGTACGACGATAAAGTAAAGGACAAAATATACCAACTTAAAAAAGTTTGGCATGATGAGCGTCGTGAAAAAGAAAAAATAGCAAGAGAGAATCAAGAGGCTATAAAAGCTGCTCAGAAACTAATGGAGGAAAACAAAAAATTAAAAGCTAGACAACAAGAAAATGAAAAAAGCTATATAGATGCTGCAAAAAACGCTGCTGATTTAGAAATAGCCGCAGCTAAAGCAACGTACAAAGAAGCTTATGATTCTGGTGATAGTGAAAAGTTAGTAGAAGCGCAACAAAAGTTAAATGAAGCTAACTTTAAAGCAGAAAGAATAAAATCTTTTAAACCCTCTTTACAAACTACTGATAATAGTGTAAAAGATAATAAAGAAGAACAAGCACCCGCTGCTCTGCCGCCTGACGCAAAGGCTTTAGAATGGCAGAAAAAGAATGATTGGTTCGGACAAGACGAAGAAATGACGAGCCTTGCGTTAGGGTTGCATGAAAAGTTGGTTAAACAACACGGACCAGCTTATGCTACAACGGACGAGTATTATGGTCGTATTGATGACACAATGCGAAAACGTTTTCCAGAAAATTTCGACACCGATTCTGAAGACGCTAAAGTAGAAACGAAAGAAACTACAAAAGCAAAACCTGCAGCAGTTGTTGCTCCAGTAACACGAACGACTTCTTCAAAAAAAATACGGTTAACAAGATCACAAGTAAATTTGGCGAAGAAATTAGGATTGTCACCAGAGCAATATGCTAAAGAAATGATTAGATTGGAGAATAGAAATGGCTGAAAAGCGTACAAATAGACAACACGAAAACAGAGCTTCACAGGAAAGACCAAAAACTTGGACTCCTCCTTCTACGATACCGGACGTCATTCCGTTACCCGGATTTGACTATCATTGGAAAAGAATAGCTATATTAAATGATCCTGACCCTAGAAACATATCTATGGCTCTTAGAGAGGGATATGAAATGGTTAAAGCAGAAGAACAACCACATATGAAAATAGTAGCTGACCCTAATTCCAGATACCCCGGTTGTATAGAAATAGGTGGACTTGTGCTTTGTAAAATTCCTACGGAGCTTGCTAGACAAAAGAAGGATTATTATTTAGAGCAAGCTGATCAACAGATGCAGTCTGTAGATAATAATCTTATGCGACAAAGCGATCCAAGAGCACCCATATTTAAGGAACATAAATCCACGGTGTCTTTTGGAAAAGGTAAATAATTTTTTAGGAGATTGATAAAATGGCAACTACTGCTGCATATAAAGGGTTAGTACCAGTCAACTTGATTGGTGGCGCACCCTACAATGGCGGAGCTATGAGGGAGTACAAAGTTGCTTCCAATAACAGTGCCGCTATGTTTAATGGTGATCTCATTGCGTTAACAAATGCAGGGCAACCTGTTGCTTTAACTGCTACCCCTACAGCCGAAGATGTCAATGCTGGTGCTGACGCACAAGCTGGCACTATGGGTGTTATGACGGGTTGTAGATATGTTGATGCTAATGGAGTTCAACAATTCGCCCAGTTCCTACCTGTTAATGCTATTACAGGCGGGTTTACTGATGTCCATATATTTGTTAATGATGAACCACGTCAGTTGTATAGAGTTGTAGGAAGTGAAACTTTAGGCACAATCAATAGCGGTACAGGCGGTTCAGGATTTCCAAAAGCTATTGGTAAAAATGCTCAATTAGGTAATTTCTCTTCTGGAAGTACAACAACTGGTAATTCAGGTGTAAACCTTCTTGTAGGCACCAATGGAGCTGGTTTAGTAGTTACTAACACATACGCAGTGAGAATTGTTGATGTAGTTAGAGGTACTGAAGGCGAAGCTTACCCTGAGTTTATTGTTAAGTTCAATGTTGGCGTACATTCGTATGACAACTCATTAGGTATATAAGGAGAATTTTAAATGGCGATTTCACGTTCACAATTATTAAAAGAACTCCTTCCGGGCTTAAATGCTTTGTTTGGTTTAGAGTATGCCAAATATGGTGAAGAGCACAAGGAGGTTTATGAGCAAGAGACTTCTGAGCGTTCGTTTGAAGAAGAGACAAAACTCTCTGGCTTTGGCGCAGCTCCAGTTAAAACTGAGGGTGCAGCGGTAGAGTACGATAACGCACAAGAAGCTTTTACAGCTAGATATACGCATGAAACAGTTGCTATGGGTTTTGCTATAACAGAAGAAGCATCCGAAGACAATCTTTATGATAGTTTAGGCGCTCGTTATACAAAGGCTTTGGCTCGTGCTATGGCGTATACAAAACAAGTTAAGGCTGCTTCAGTTCTTAATAAAGGCTTTACTGGAACAGGTAATCCTACCTACGGTGACGGTAAAACTTTATTTGCAACTGATCACCCTTTAGTTTCTGGAAGCACAAACAGCAACCGCCCTACAACAGGCGCAGACTTAAATGAAACATCTCTTGAAGATGCGGTAATTCAAATTGCAGCTTGGACAGATGAGCGTGGGTTGTTAATTGCGGCTAAACCAAGAAAGTTAATTATTCCACCTGCACTTCAGTTCGTGGCAACACGTTTACTAGAAACTCAGCAGAGAGTGGGAACAGCCGATAATGATGTTAACGCTATAGTAACAACTGGAGCTATTCCAGAAGGTTATACAGTTAACCATTATTTGACTGATACCAATGCTTTCTTTTTAACAACTGATGTACCTAATGGATTAAAGCACTTTGTCCGTACGCCTATGGCGACTTCTATGGACGGAGACTTTGATACAGGTAACGTACGTTACAAGGCTCGTGAGCGTTATTCATTTGGCGTATCTGATCCTTTGGGAATGTT
>CAACVD010001637.1_pt2 | contig 10491 bp, 15 predicted proteins | sample 2381771 | NCBI WGS metagenome assembly CAACVD01 (sample SAMEA5211965, study PRJEB30684) | marine metagenome | biome: Marine; feature: Epipelagic; material: Water | collected 2015-10-15 | depth 15 m | reverse complement strand
AGACGTGTACTCTTGAGTCCTAATGAAAAGAAGATGATTCAGAACATGGAGGAAGCAACAATGATGGAGTTTGCCATAACAGCGGCAATTCTTGTTGCCATCTGCGGAATACTTGCAACGAAAGATTGACCCCCTAATAGTTCACCGTTGCAAGAAGAAAAGGCCACCGAAAGGTGGTCTTTTTTTTGGCCCGGCCACGGCGTCCCGGTGGCCACTAGCTTTTTAGACAGGACAGACAAGCAAGCGCTTCGCTTCGCCTAGCCATGCTGGCCCGGCCATGCTTGTCTGTCCTCGGCGGAATAAACAAGCACGCACAAAAAAGGGCAACCCAAAGGACTGCCCTTCCACACTAACAAGGAGGATTGTAGTGTTCTTTTACCTACAGCTGTGTTCCAGGTCCCGGCCGCGTCGGTGTTTCTGTCAGAACAGACAAGCAAGCATCTGTTCTAGGGCGACCCTCAGAGCCAGCAAGCGGCTTGGACAGTGCTTGCTGGCTCTTCGGTAGTGGTTTAGGATGCTAGCCTTCCTTTTGATAATGGAGCGATTTCACCTACTCCGGAGCATCACCTTGCTACTAAACCACTAATCTATCGTCGCTAAAATGCCAATGATTGCGATGACAAACGCCACCGCAATCACGACCACAAGAACTTGATCGGCTAACATATCTCAAAGCCCCCACAATTTTTGACAAAGGTATAAAACTCTTTGACGTTTGACACTTCAAACGGATAGCTTGTCTCGGAGTCTCTTCGTTTCCCTTCGCCTTGACATCCGTTGCACTCGCCTTGAACATATTGGTCGTTTCGTTGACCGCTGCCGTCGCAAATAGTGCATTCAACCAACGGCAGCGCTTCAATGCTCTTCTTGTAAAGCCTTTCGTATCTCTCGACACCGCCATTGTCTAGCTCGATCTTCAAAGCATTGGAAATATATTTGCAAGTCTCTGCATCAATGACATGACCACTGTTGCTGTGTCCACTTCTCCAATCCTCTTCACTGATGACTTCATCACAAAGCCCATGTATATAATCCCAAAGCGGTCGCCAATACCACACGTTGTTTCTAAAGTATTGCCCACTCATTGATTGACCATCGAAGTAATTACTCCAATCCTCAGATTCAAAGTCGTCGTGTTCAGGTCTTGCTGGTGCTGTGGTTGTTGGATTTAATCCATAAACGTCCATTCCCATGTTGTTCTCCTTGTTATTAAGTTATGTGGCTTGAGACTTTGTGTGCATGATCTTAGTCTCAATGAATAGCTTCCTCACTCTTTCGAGCCACGCACATAGGCAGCTAAACCACTCCGTTATTATACAAAATATCTTATAGATGTACAACACTTTTATTCCGATTGCTACATTACCCTTACCTGTAGTACGCAGCTCGGCGTCCAGGCTGCTGGCGCCTCTTTGTCAGAACAGACAAGCAAGCACCAATAGCTACGTTTCGTGCACCAGCCGCTGCCCAGGGGACGCCGGGCCTTTTGTCAGAACAGACAAGCAAGCACCCCGTAAACAAAGGGTTTCAGAGCATTCCCCACAGCTACATTATACGCACCAGCCGCTGCGGCCCTGGACGCCCTGGGAAACTTTTGTCAGAACAGACAAGCAAGCAGTTATCCACAGGTTGTTCACAGTCTGTGGTTAGTTATCCACAGGTTACGGCAGAATAAAGAAGCGGCTCACTGGATTTCTAAGGGCTTTGGTCCATGTTTCTTCGAGCGCGGCCCAAGAGCCTTGGTCCCCGGTCCATATGGGTTCTGTTTTTAGCCCGTGGACGACCAACGACTCGACTTGGGACGCATGATAGAGGTGCATCGTGAATTTTCTAGGGGTAGAAGGGCGGAGGGCCTGGGCCAGGATAAAAGCGGGCGCATCTGCTCTTTCTTCGTGATATGCGATTTGGTGCGGCGAAAGAGAAACTTTATTACTTTGGGTTACTTTAAGTTCAGCAGTAAAGTAAACGCCGCGTGGGGACACCCCCAATACATCAGGTATACCGAGATTAACCCATGATTCAATACGCATCAGCCGAAACGACTTTAAATTCGTTTTGACTTTTTTCCAAAATAAAGATTCTTTTTTAGCCACAGTAAGCCAAGTGTATCAAAATAAAGTAGAAAGAACTTGATATATAAGATAGGTTTGATAGACTTGAGTAGTGTAGAGAAATAATTTTCTACATGGATAAACGACAGGTAGTGTCATCTTCGGTTGGCACTGCTTGTAAAAAAACTTAATTACGGGAGTTAATTATGAACGAAATAGATAACCTAAACGGCGAAATGTTAGCAAGAGCATGTACTTTTGCAGCCAAGCCAAGAGACGCACGTTTTTATTTAAGAAGCGTGTTTGTCGAACGCAGAGAAGAGGGCGGTGTTTACATCGTAGCCACCAACGGCCATGTTCTTTGTTGTTACACAGATGAAGAAGCTGTACCGCACGAAGATTTTGAAAGTGTGATACTCGACATCTACCAAGAAAACTCATCAAGAATTCTGCCTTTTTTCACCGAACTTAAAAAAAGCAAGGGAAAAAAGATGCAAATGATAAATCAGAGTTACATGGGCGCTGTCGCCATTACAGATGAAGGTGATGTGAACTCAAGAATAATCGACGTCATTGACGGAAAATATCCTGAGTGGCGGAAGATATTCAAATATTGGGCCTTAGAAGGCGCAGACGATCAACTGAATCTTCAAAACGAAAGCGTTGCCTTTGATCCAAAATACTTAGCCATGTTAAAAGACCTTGTTTTAAAAGGGTCTAATGATCTGGTGTCTTTTGTTGCTGGCAGTTCAGAAAAAGTTAATGTGTTTCAAACAAGCAATGCCCTTGTTGGAATCATGCCCTGTAGAGCAAGCGCTCCTGATACACACGAGTTTTTGGAGGTGTCTAATGACTAATGGTGCAAAAGTAACCTACGGCGAAAACAACAAAGGTGCTGTTTGGTTGGGTTGGGGCAAAGGCAAAGTTTTGTTTGAAAAAAACCCAAAGACAGGTGAAATAACTTGGTTAGACCCAAGTGATAATCCTTCGGTGAGTGCAATACTTATTAGCAGAGCAAAAGCAATATATAAAAAGGTGCAAAACTGATGTTGCGATTGCTTGGTTTAATACTTGTCGTTTTTGGTTTGGTTTTTTTGGATTTGTCCACGTTGCCGATCAAAAACGATTTGTATTTTTTATATTTACTGGGAACGTTTAACAATCTTTTTTCACTCAACTACACCACGGCTTTTGTGCAGTCTTTTTTATGCGCTTCTATCGTAGGTTATGGTTTTTATTTAACAGGGAAATGAACAAAGATAAAAAACAAGATTGGAAGAAGGTTTATTATTACAACGGCAAGAAACTTCCAAAAAAAGAATATGATAAAATGCCAAACGGACCAAGAAAATTTTATGGATTTATATGATGAAAATAAAAGACAAAGAGCACCAATTTTTAGGTTTTAAAGAGCTTGAAGAATTGGTTTTAGAGTTTCCAAACGACGCTAGTTTGGGAAGATACATTAGAGAACTGTACTGGGATGCTTTGATCCGCAAAAAAAACACGGGGCTGCTTGACCAAAGGTTTGATCCACAAACCGATTGGATAGACGCAACACCAACATGAAACCAATAACTAAAATCCTAGACCTTGTTTTTAATTTTTTTGATTGGATTAAACAAACAGTCCACAAAATTAAGAATGGGCCTATACAAACTATACCGAGGAAAAAATGACAAAAATTTGGAGAAAGAATGAGTGGGAAAAAATGACTGAAGAGCTTCAAGAAGATCCCAATTTTTATCTTTTCGTCCAAAGAATGTATCAAGAAAACACCTTTGAAAGACAAGGTGAAGGAAGAACTCCTTATCTAAATGTTTTTGACTATTACAGAAAATACCCTAAATGGTTAAGACAAAAATTCTACGGCGAATCTTAAAATGACAGACATGGTAAACAAGCCTCCTCATTACAATCAAGGAGGAATAGAATGTGTTATAGCTATCGAATCAAGTATGACACCAGAAGGTTTTCGAGCTTATCTGAAAGGAAACATTATCAAATATTTATGGCGCTATGAGCATAAAAATGGTATAGAAGATTTAAAGAAGGCTCAATGGTATTTAGCAAGATTGAGACTTCATGTAGAAAAACATGGTGAAAACAATGCAGGATTACCAACTAATAAAACATAAAAACAAGTATGTGTTGCTCTGTGGTGATGGTCGAGAAGTTGAGCTTTGTACTCAAATTGAGAAAGAAGCACATAAGCTGGCAAAAAGAGCCATAAGACTATTAAACAGGACTAATCAGAACCTTCAGTAAAGACTGCTTCTTCTGCTTCTAGGAGAGGTTTGTAATCTGACAACAGGTCTTTAATTCTTGTCTTAATTTCAGTTTCAGATAAGGACTCCAAAGAACCTGTACGAATTTCTTTACGCTCAACATAAAGTCCGGCCGCTCTTCCCCTTTGCACTTCTGCGGACACCGCAGCCGTTAAATTACCTTTTTCAAGGGCCTGATCTCGAATGTCTGCTAGTTTTCTAACATGTCTTCCAAACGTAACCTCGTATTTACGGTCCACTTCTGCTTGGAGTTCTCTTATGTATCTGACTACAACAGGGTATTTTTGTGGGTTTAAAAGTTCTGATGCTCGGACATGCGCACTTTCTTTGCTGTACCCAGCTGTGATTGCACATTCGGTTTGGGTTTTAGATCCGTCGTTGTAAACAAACTCTTTCGCAAATTTAATTTGCTTGTGAGTTAAATGTTTGTCGTTTCGACCTTTTAAGTTTCCTGATGTTCCTTTTGGCATACTCATCTCCTTTAAATGCGGTTCGCACTACTTTTTGGATTCTACCTGACTTCATAAACTTATGTATTTGTTTAAACTGCATCAGCTAATTATACCCATCAAAGTAAAAATAAGTAAAGATATTTCACCGCACCCACCGCACCTCCACCGCACCTCATCCAGGTTAGGTGAAAACCCCTATAAACAAAGGCTTTCATCCAAAACGCACCTCCGCACCTCACTTTTTGAAAAAAAATTCTGATTAGTCTTTTGTAAAATCTCAAAAACAGAAGTTCAGGTTAGGTTGTAGTTGTCTATATAGGAAAACAAGACCCCTTGATTTTAAAGGGTTTCAAGCGTACCATACCTCGATTTTTACCTAACTTTTAGTGAACTTCTACGTTTTTTTGAGGTGCGGTGGATAAATCAACACAAAACCTTTAGAAATTAACCTTTTATGCCTATAAATTGGAGAGCATTACATGGAAATAGCAAGAAAACTGTGGAAAATGACCAAAAGTCCTTGGTCCTTCGTCCCTAAAAAACTCAACGAACGTCAAATTGTACAATTCGTACTCGACGTATTTCTTTCCACAATTATACTTGCATGTATGGGATTAGTTTTATACAATTAGCCCATGAACATATTTTATTTTGACAGTTGTCCAATACAATCTGCGCAAGCACAACCCGACAAAATGTTGGTAAAAATGCCGCTCGAAACAGCTCAAATGTTGTGTACCGCGCATCGCATATTGGACGGCGACGAATACGCAGACGAGGTGGGCCTGTATAAAATTGCATACAAAAACCATCCTTGTACGATTTGGACCAGAGAAACACATAGTAATTACAGGTGGTTGTATAAACACTTTTTGGCTTTGGGCGAAGAATATACTTTTCGTTATGGCAAAACACACAAAAGCGTAGACAAACTGTTTACTGCTTTGGCACAGATTCCAGGAAACATACCTTTAAACGGCATGACTCCAATTGCACAAGCCATGCCGGATCAATACAAAGACGAAGATCCAGTCAAAGCGTATAGAAATTATTGCATAAACGAAAAGACCTATGCAAAATGGGAGAAAGGCAGAGATAAACCATCGTGGTGGATAAATTAACTAAGCGCGTTAAGTTCTGCGGATAAGAGGTGGTCTCAGTTCGTAGATAAACAAAAGTTTACTAAAAATTAGCGTTTAGTTCTCCCAAGTGGATTTTAGTAAACAATGAGGCCACAACACTTAAACACACGGAGAAAAAAATGAAACCAAAAACGGTATTGAGCACATTTGACGGCATGAGCTGTGTACGAATTGCTCTTGAACAACTGGGCATACCCATCAAACAATATTTCGCATCAGAGATCGACAAATACCCAATACAAATCACGCAAAAAAACTATCCAGATACGATACAACTGGGCGACGTGACAAAAGTATTCGCAAAAGACTTGCCCCCCATAGACATTTTAGTGGGCGGCTCGCCATGTCAGGGATTTTCTTTTGCCGGCGATCAATTGGCCTTTGACGATCCGCGGTCCGCTTTGTTCTTTGAGTTCGTAAGACTAATAAAAGAGTGCAAACCAAAATACTTTCTATTAGAAAACGTGCGCATGAAAAAAGAGTTTCTTGATGTCATCACAGAACAACTCGGTGTCGAACCCATCTTCATCAACAGTGCATTAGTCAGCGCACAAAACCGACAAAGATATTATTGGACCAACATACCGAACGTACAACAACCTGAAGATCGTGGTCTTGTATTAAAAGACATATTGGAAGACTCGGACTGGTTTACAGATCGAGACAAATCGCATTGCCTCGATGCCAACTATTTCAAAGGCGGGAACCTTAAAAGTTACTTCGAAAAACACAGAAGGCAGTTGGTATTCAACAAACCCATTCAAGTCGGCACAGCAGACATCAAAGGGTTTGACATCATAAAACGCGTGTACTCACCGGAAGGCAAATCGCCCACTTTGACAACCATGCAAGGCGGTCATCGACAGCCAAAGGTTGCGGAAGACGAAACACGTTGGCGCAAACTCACACCACTCGAATGCGAAAGACTACAAACAGTACCCGATAACTACACCGAAGGCGTCAGCAACACACAACGCTACAAAATGCTCGGCAACGGCATGACCGTAGAAGTCATTAAACACATATTTAGGAGCATACTATGAGCACATTAATTTATTACACAAAAGAAGACGCAGACTTTTTAAGTCATACAACAGCGCAATACACAAAAGACCTTCTCGATGCACAAGAGATATACAGAGGAGAGATGCCAACGGACTCGCCCATAATTCATTTCTTTGAGAGTCAGTTGTCTGCTTTAACGGCATACAAAATATACGAGGAACAAGAAATTCCTTGTTGTTTAGGGTTTATACCTTTTAGTGGTGAGTGGGCCGTTGTTGTAGAAGACGAAGACTTTTTTTAAATAAACTTACGTCCGTAATCGCCTAAATTAAACGTTTGATTGGTGGCTTTTTCAACCAAGCCACCCGTCATCTTGCCAGGAAAACCGCCTTCCAAAATAATTTTTTCTCGAAGCGGCCCAATCTCTAGGGCATAAACTTCAACGTTGTCTGCTCCGTCTCTGAACTCAGTAACTTTTTTAAATTCAAGATCAAATTGATTGGATATTCTTTTTGCTTCGTTAATGGCGTTTTTATAAACAGATTGCGGGGCGCCTCCAAATCCTTGGTTTGGAATATACAAGTAGTTTGCATCAGGGTCGTTCATTAATATTTTTGAAATCGAAGCTTGTACCATGGCTTGAGGAAAATCTTTTTTAAGTGGCGCATCGGCAATAATATTTTTTTCTTCAACATCTTCCGCTTTGGCCATGTTTTTTAGGCTTGCGTATTGTTCAAAATCTGGAAAATCATATTCAGGCGTTTCCCCACCGTCTTTTAACATTGTGTAGATGGTGCCCAAACTTGAATCGTTTGCAACCATGTCGGTTGCAAGAGGTTTTAAGGCTTCAAAAAGTTCCGCTTTATTGTTGAGATTATCAGCAACAACATTTCTAGCCTCACTAAACATCGGCATAATTTTTTCTGCCGCCTCCTTCAACTCAATAGACGCAGACGCGTCCAATATTCCATTTTCAATCAACGGCATCGTATAAAGGTTTTGAATTGCTTCTTGAGCTTGTCCAGCAAGTTGCCTAGACGTTCTGTTGACAATCCCATCAACATAATCATTGAGAAACGCGTCTTCTTTAAACGTGTATCCCGCTGTCTCTTGCAAAGGCTGTTTTTCAAGCAGTTGTTTTTTAAGCAGCCCTTTTGTTTGAGGCGTATATGTTTTTTCATACAGCTCATCCATCATCTGTCTAAAGTTGCCTTCCGTTATAGGACTGAGCCCACTTTTGAATGTTTGAAACGCATAATCAGGCGTAACCCGTGTTTCAGCCACTAAACGGCCGCTGTTTCCAGGCAACATGTCTTCGGTATAGTTCTTCGCAACGCCCAAAACCCTTAAAGCCAAATTTGATTGCCTTACGTCGTTTCCCGCATCAAGTGTCTGATAAGCCTTCATCAGCTTATCGCCTATACGCAATTGTTTTTTATCTGCTTTTGTCATGTCTGAGGCGTCTCTTACATGACTTCTATACATTTTTTGTTTTGCTTGTGCGGACGCATGGTAATGAGATTGTATTTCGTGAAGCAAAAGACCGCGCGCTCCGTCTTCATGGCTGTACATTCCACCCCTTATCCAACCCAGCATACCCGGACCCATCCAATAATGGCTTGCATCGACAGGTTCCATAAACGCTAAGTCTCCGTCTTTTTTCGAGTTGGCTTCTTGTAAAGCAAAAGCTGTTGTAACTGGATTGTTTATGTCTATGCCATCTCTCAACGTTAATTCCACAGCTCGCTCTACGTTTGGAGCCGTTCTTGGATCGTATTTAAGGCCGATTTCTACAGTATTGCCAAGTTTTTTAAAATTAGATTGATTGCCTTTAAAATAATTATACATGTAGCTGTCCGCATACCTAGGTTCAAATGGTTCTACTGCTCGATTAAACGATTCTTCTGGTGGTATAAACGGAAGCAACGCAGCAAGTCCTTCGCTTTTTAACGCTTTTTCTAATCTTTCTTTTACTTTTGGCTCAACAACATCTACATACTCGTTAACAAAAGCGTCTTCGCCATTTGGAAGAGGGCTTGTCGGTGCGTTTGCGGCGCCCATGTCGTAACCTTCAGGTAAAATATCAGACTTTTTAATTTCTTGTTCCATAAACTCAGTCAGTTTTCCTTCAGTCCAAGCTTCAAGAGCAGGCGTCGTGCTGGTTCTATATGTATCCGGTTCAACAAAGGCGCCATCATCTGAAAGCATGGTAGTAGTGAAACGTCCTCGGTGGTCTTGCAAAACTTTTAGCACTTCGTCTTTCGTTACTTTTTTCCCGTTTCCTGCTCTGTCTAAAAGAAACTCCCCTATTCTTGCTTCAATGGCCTGTGTCGCAATTTCGTTGGATTTTTTTGGGTTTTTCTTTGAGGGCACAAGTTTGAATGTTCCGTGTTCCTTGGTTGTAGGGCTTTCGTTTGTTGGTCGAACATCAAAAAATAAATTTTTCATCATGTCTTCAGCGGGAATCGGTTTCTTGGTTACGTTCTGTAGGTGTTCCCACAACGGACTGTGCGACATAAACACAGGATCTATCGGTCCTTTTGGACTGTTTTCTAAAAGATTTATTGTGCTCGAATCAAATTGTGGGTTAACAGCACCAAGAGGAGGCGCGGTTTCATTACTATACGCCGCTTGTCTAGGCCCACTCGATCCAGATAAACCCATAGTTATACCTGGAATTTTGTTAAACAATGGACGCGACTCATCTATTTCAAATTGGCCGGAGGGAAGAGCGTTAGACGCCCTTGGTGTAGTGTCAAAAGCATCTAACAACAGCTTGTTCGCTTGGCTAAGCACAGCGTCTCTGTCAAATATTATAAACGCTTCATCGTCGCCATACTCGTCATAAGCCTCTTGCGTGTATGTTTCTGGATGAGTGCCCACTTCCGTCAAAACATCTCTTACTACCTCGTTTGTAATCTCTGGTGTTAAATCAAAACCTTTATCACCTGCAATACTTTCCAAACTCGATTTTAAATCCGGAAGAACCTCTCTTTCAAACATTTGCGCGTTTAGTTCTTGGTCTGTTCCCCTGATGATCTGTGTATCAACAAAGTCAAGGTCTTGAAGGTTGTCAAAAATTGGAGAAAGACCGGGAAGAGTGTCTCGTATTTTTTGGTTTGTTCTAGCTTGTGTCTCAGCTATTCGCTCTTCTATGTTAAACCTTTCAGGTGTTGGAGGCGTAACAGGCGTTTCTTTTTTCTTTCCAAAAAGGTTTTTTATATCAAAAAACCCTTCTTGCATGTCCTTGGTCCGTGCATCTTCGACTACTTTTGCACCCACTTGGGTACCAATCTGTGTGCCTCCTCCAGCACCGGCTCCCAACAAACCTTCACCAACGGCTGCTTTAGGATCAAACTGTAGTCCTTGGGCCGTGAGCGCTGAACCGCCAATTTGTTCCAATGAACCCTGTGCGCCCTCAGTCAACCCTTCAGCAACACCGGCTTTGGCTGTTTGTTTCCCTGCTTGTTTAATAGCACCCTTACCAATGCTGTTTAGAACCCCAACGTTTTTAATACCAACCGCGTTTAACACACCACTGGCCGTTGCTGTG
>CAACVD010001706.1_pt1 | contig 10494 bp, 5 predicted proteins | sample 2381771 | NCBI WGS metagenome assembly CAACVD01 (sample SAMEA5211965, study PRJEB30684) | marine metagenome | biome: Marine; feature: Epipelagic; material: Water | collected 2015-10-15 | depth 15 m | reverse complement strand
GGAGACAGATCGTTAACGAACGGGCCAGACGTATACAAGAGGAAAAGGAACGAATCCTTGAAGAAAAACGCAAAAAACGCCAAGAACAAGAAGAACTGATGCACATTATTAAAGTTACAGGGCTTAGTGCATTTGGTTTGATGGTGATTGTATTGCTGGGTACTCTTTGGTATTTGAGTCATGGCTGAAATAGACTATAACCAGTATGATGCGGGGTTTAAAGAATATCTAAAACAAAATCCTATAGGTCTAAAGCCTGCCGGAATGCAGCAGACTTACTATCCGGGAGGGTATTATACGGGTGATACTGAAACAACTAAAGCATTTAACAAGTATCTGGGCACTATAGGCGTTCCAGTACCAGCTAATACCACCGCAGAGTATCAGATACAGAATAAAGTCGGACCTCCGGGACAAGTAGGAACATCACCTAATCCTAGTCCTTCTACTGCATCACTCGCTATGGGTTTAAACCCGTATACAGGTGAACAACAAGCACCTAGCGGTCTGGTACCTATACGCGTTCCAGTACCAGCTAATACCACCGCAGAGTATCAGATACAGAATAAAGTCGGACCTCCGGGACAAGTAGGAACATCACCTAATCCACCCCAACAGGTAGCACAGCCTCAACCACAACCACAACAGGTAGCACAGCCAGTGTCACAAGCAACAGATATCAGAGAACAGATGGACGAACAGGCGGGCATAGGAGGCGCAACTCCTCAAGCTCCCGCTGGTACAGTCATTGTACCTGAGAAGATTTCGTCTCAAGGAACCCTACAAGTTGCGCCAGAAGCCCTTCAAGCCCAAGATGTTCAAGTGGCTCAAACAGGGGCTCCTCTACAAGTAACCCCACCGATAAAAGAGGCCGCAGCGCAGTACGAGGCGTATGTTGCCCCCGGAACTCCTGAAGCTCAAGCCGTACAGGGTAAGCTGTCGTCTGAAGCTATCATCGGGGACATTCAGGGTGCGGTATCTGAGGGTGCAATCGCACAGGCCGCAACAGGTGTAGTAGACGAACGCTCCACAGTTAAGTACCAGCTAGGTGAACTGTTCAAGTCGTTCGAGGAGGGCAAAGATCCTCCGGCTTGGGCAAGCCCAGCCATCCGCTCTGTTACTGCTCAGATGCAAGCACGAGGACTGGGATCGTCCTCTATGGCGGCTGCAGCCATCACGCAGTCCATCATGGAAGCGGGTATCCCGATTGCGAAGTCTGACGCTGATCGTTACGGGGCGATGCAGCTAACTAACCTGAACAACCAGCAACAGGCAGCGTTGCAGAACGCCAGCGTGTTCGCCGCGATGGACAAAGCTAATTTGGATGCCCGGATGAACGCTGCGGTCAACAACGCTAGATCGTTCTTGGCTATAGACACGCAGAACTTGACGGGTGATCAGCGCAGGTCAGAGATCACGTATCAGGGTGAGTTGCAGAAGTTGTTCACCGACCAAGCTGCAACCAACGCTGCACGTAACTTCAACGCAAGTTCCCAAGCGCAGGTTGACCAGTTCTATGCCCAGCTTGATGTGTCGGTAGAAGCTGCCAATGCTAATCGACTAGCTGCTCAACAACAGTTCAATGTTAACGAAGCAAATGCGATGCGACAGTTCGTTGCCAACTTGGATAGCCAACGTCAACAATTCAACGCCAACATGCAAGCTCAGATAGATCAGGCTAACGCACAGTGGCGTAGGCAACAGAACACCGTTGATACACAAGCTGCGAACGAGGCAGCACGTATCAACGCGCAGAATCTGTTCAACATGACTGTACAAGCTCAAAATAATCTGTGGAATGAGTATCGTGATAAAGTCTCATGGGCTATGCAGACTGCTGAAAACACGTTGGAGCGTCAGCATCAGCTTACTGTAGCTGCTATGGAAGCCGACGCTAACTCTGACCTGTATGATAAAGAAATGATGTTCAGTGCCGCTGCTGGTGTTGGCGGTCTCGTTTCAAGTATATTGAAAAATAAATTTAGAGAAAGTTCACCGTCTACCAGCAACGCCGAACCTAGTCAAAGATAAAGTTTTTAAAGGAATAGGATTATGAGTTTAGTTAATGACATTCTTAATTACTTCAGCCCCGACAAGCCTCAAACTACAGAGGAAAAACTAGATGCGATATTAAAGAAGCAGAATCAAAGCAGCGGATTTGCAGCCCCTAGTTCAAAAAAAAGGCGCGTTAATCTGTCAGGTGCAACTAGAACTCAAAAACTATCGAAAGCAACAGAAAGTAAAGCACTCGGTTTTGATTTACCACAAGTTCAAAGTGCTGCACAGAATATTCTTAAATCTAATAATCCTATAGTCGCAGATGCAATTCGCAGAGTTGGAGGACGAACTGCTGCAGGGCCTCGTATTAAGTTGGATGCTGCTGCTCAATCTGTTCCATCACCGACACCTCGACCAAGACCTACTCCTAAAACAAGAATGGCATAACCGCAATGGCAAAAGACAGACCTTTTAAAGACAAGATGCTGAGTCGTGCTCCCGCCGGGTACTGGATGACGCAAGACATGAAGGCTACACCTCAGAAATTTGTTGATCCAGAAGATGCCCTTCAGAGTATCATTGATGGTTTGAACGTTCCAGAAAACCGAAACAAGACAAAAGCGTATATCTATGCGGGCATACCTGTATCAACTATTGCTGAAACTATTGCTATTACAGGGTACGCAGAAAATCAATTTAATCCTGATGTTGCGGAACTAATTAAACCCGCTGTCAATATAATTCTTACTGATATAGCCCTTGAAGACGACTTCATGGGTCCGTTTCGTCTTACCCCTCAACCCACGTATCAAGAAGATATTGATGAGGTTGAGCTCGAGAACACTATGATGAATCTGATGCAAGAAGAAAACCCGCAACTCGCCAAGCTCATGCAGATGAAACAGGACGAAGATTATCAGGAAGAACTAAAAGTTCGAGAAGAAGAGATTGTGAAACGTCAACAGAAAGCTAACTCACCTGCTCCGGCGGGCGGGTTCATAACACGTGATGAGGAGTCTGTCTAATGCTTGCTGCTTTTTTAGGATTTGCAAAAGGAGCCTCTGAACGTTACACCGAGTTGACCGATCTTCAAGTTAAACGTGAAGCTAGTCTTCTTAAGAGGATGCAACAAGGTAGAGTTGCCTCAAATCAAGCACTGAAAGGATCTCTGTTTGCCATGCAGCACGACGAAGCGTGGAACATGGGATACGGTAGACAACGCTATGAAAGCGTGGATCAGTTTCAAAGACAAAACCTGATGTTGGGAGAGGGTGCTACTGCTTTCAATCAAATCGATGGCGGGGATGACTCAGTTATAAATGCCTCAAAGCTCCTGTCTTTGAGAGCCCCTGACGGAGAAGCCCGCCTTATATCATGGTTAAACAGACCGGAAAATGCGGATAAGTATTCCGAAACACGTGAGCGATATAACGCTGCAGTCGTAAGTGAATTTACAAAACTAAGGGAAGCTACTCAAACTAAAAGTGGCGGCGAGTTTGTAACCAAAGAGGTAGAGGACATTCGAACACAACTACCTCAAGATGATTTGACAGATGAGGATCTGGACAATATTGACTTACTGGCTGCAAAAGCGTACCTGATGGAAGATCCTGACTTTATAGAAGAGTTCGGTAAAGGTAACGTTAACTACAGCACAAGAAGAGACTCCAATAATGCTGCTGTCGTTGAACTCGAAGACTATACGTATCGTCCAATAGGTGATCCAAACGATCAGAAAGACCTAAAGATTTTAACCCCTCAAGATCATGCGCCCGAAACTATATCAGTTTTTAACAGAGCGTCCAGAGGATCTGTAAGAAAAATGGGCTTGTTATCGAAAACAACTCACAACTTAGTAGACGTTTATCCAAAAGTGTCCGAAAAGGAAGTTAGTAATTTTGTAAATACCATAGCCTATGGCTTCGATAGCGGAGAAATTAATATTTCTTTAGGTGGTCAACTTAGATCAACTCCCGCTGCATTGATGCGTTACCGACCTGTACTATCAGAAATGATTAAGGATACAACTCTAGGTGACACAGTTAACCTGTTAACTTTATCCATGCCTCAATTTAAAGATCGCGCTGCCAAAAAAACTTACGGCAGTAGCACTAGAGAAAGCAAGAAGTTAGAGTACGCTAATAAACTCAGAAAATTAAACTTTGGACTTGATGTTGGAAAGCCCGAAAGTATATCCCGCTGGTCTAATGAAAACAGAAATCTGGAAGGTCTAGTTGCTAATGGCGAGAATATAATCTTTCTTATGGAAGCCGCAGATGCTGACATAGGTATTGGTGCAGAGATCCCAGCCATTGTATCAGCAGCACGGTCAGGTATAACAACTCTAGCTGATTATTTTAACGTTTCAGGCGATATTATTGATGGTTTGAAAGGGCAGTTAGACAAAGTATCATCCCCCGATTTTGAAAAATTAAGTCTAGACCAGAAGCAGCTAATTGTCAACGCTTTACTCAAAGAACTAACCACACAATTTACATCTAGTTATGCGAAGATTTTGGACAGTTCTTTGAGCGGGGCATCTCGTCTTGCTGAAGGTGACGTTCAAAGATCTGAAAGAGGGTTGCAGCTTACCAGACTTTTAGCCAACCCAGCAACTGCTCCATACGTTGTTCAAAGTCTTGTTCAAAGATCCAAGTACCAGCTTCAAATGAATACTCTTATTGTACAAGGAGATGCTGCTGAAGTTGCCGCTGCAGCTTTCATAATGAATCACGCTCGACCCGCACAGTTAATGTTCAACCACAGTGTTGAAGAAATTCTAAACGACGTAAACACATTAAGTGGTAAAGAGTACACTTTAGAACAGTTACAAACACCACCAGACGGAGAAGAAGCAAAACCCGTTACCGGAGCTACTGTAGTGGATTCAAACGATGCGCGTTTTCAAGACATTACAGGACCAGCAACACAACCTACCAATGAGCAGCAGAGCGAACAAAAGGGCGACAAATAGATGTCACAACAGATTTCGGATCAAGCAATAAATCTACAGCCTCCTGAATCAGAGGAAGATAACGCTGTTCAACCTGCTGCTCCTGAAGCAATTCCTCAAGAACCTTCTTTGGACGTAGAGCAACAGGGCATGACTCCAGAAGAACCTCCGAAGGACTTTGATGAAGCCCTCGTTCCTTCTGGCCCTTTGCCTGAAAAAGACCCTACGCAAACCCCTGAAGGTGTTCAGACTCCGGAAGATCCTCCTATTCTACCTGTTGAGGAAGCACCTGTTAAGGTATCTGGACGACAACGCCGCCAAATGCAGCGTATGAGAGAAACTTACTCGAATACCGTTCAACAGCGTAACGCTAATTGGCAACAGGGTGTAACCGTTCAAGCAACAGACACTGCTCCAGAAATATTCTTTAACGCTTTTGCTACAGGCAGCAGCCGGGAAGATGATGCCGCAGAATTCGAACTGATTAAAACTGCAGACTATTTCTTTGCTTCTCACGACAAAGACGGGCCTATCTCTGGGGCTATTGAAAACGGACTTCAAGTTATTGACAGCGATAACAAGACCTCTGTTCTCGTTGCAGTTAACAAGGAGGCTCCGCTTGAAAGCACAATGCGTAAGATGTTGAACTACGGATCAATGGTCATAGCGCATGAAATACCTTTGGATTCTGAAGACCCTGCAAAGCAAATACGAACCCGTTCGGACGGTACTCAGGTGGCGATAAAGCCCTACCGAATGAATATGTGGTTTGAGACTGCCAAATTGACAGGTCAGAAATTACGAAAAGGTGAGATGAGAGACGGGCGATACGTTGAACCAATAGAAGATGGACAGCCTACAACTCCATTTGGAAAAATTGCAGATTACATATGGGCATCTGAAGAGAGCGGCAGGTTCAAGTTCGTTAATAGAATGTCAAATATGTATGGCATAACCAATCCCATAGTTCAAAATGCAATTCTAGCCGCCTCAGACAGAGGGTTTGTCCGTTCTTTTCGTCAGGGAGAGAGCATCAAAGATCAAGGCAAATTCTTCTACAATTTAATGGTGGGTTTGTCTAACGTCGAAAAAGAAGATATCTTGAGCGTTCTTGAGCCAAAAGAAGAACAGCTTACCCACCTACAACGTAGAGAAGCACGACTTGGTAAAAAACGTGCTAGAAGATTTGAAGGACTAGAGATAGACTTCGAAAACGAAACTGTTCGAGCTCTTGGTGCTGCAGTTACAGACAGAGTAGTAAACAATATCATCCAGTACGAGCCAGAAAAGGTTATTGAGAAGGATGGTAAAAAACAAGTATCGTCAGAATACTATGCGTACGCCTCCCAGCAAATCGCAAATTCATTGGGAATTGATGTAAATCAAGCAGAGATGTTTATGCGAGAGAGACCCGACTTAATCGAAGCCGGGATAGATTTAGCTATTGAAGGTGCGCCTATGGTGGGTGGCACTTTTGCTGTGGGCATAGCGAGAGGTGTTTTATTCACCAATCCAGCTTTTAAACGATGGACGATGAATAAATACAAAACAGCGTCTTTTGACGAGAGTATGAAAAAGGCTAAAAAGGATGGCTTTACCACATCAGACCTTCAGGAGCAATTTGTTGAAGAGGTAACATCAGTTCGCTACAGGAAAGTTCCGGGAACAGAAGTATTTGTTACACCTCGATTCTTACGAGAAGGTGCAAGAGAAGCTAAACTACGAAGGTTGCAAGTGGCTGGGGAACTGACTACACCTCAACTAAGAGCCCGAAATGCACAGAATATTTTTGTTCAGAAGGCTAATGACAAGTACATAGCAGCCACACGAGAACTTGCTGAAATACCTCGTAGTAACCGTGCAGCAAGAATAAAAGGAAGAGCTCAGCAAATTAATGCGTATAGACAGGCAGCTATGGCTGAGTTCTCTGACAGGCCGTTTCCAACAGCGTTATTCAACGAAGCAAAACTTGAATTTGGATTTGCATACGGGGCAGCACTTGGAGGCGATGCTCTGACAAGTTATTTGGGTGAAGAGGCTAGAGGATACGGAGAGTTTGGAGGTGCTTTAATGGCCTTCACTTTAGGCGTACCTGCAATAAAAAAAACAGGCGACCTTATTTCCAGAGGTATCACAGCAACTCCTGTTGTGGGAACCGCAACAAAATCGGTATGGTTAAATACTATGAAAGTGTTAGGAGAAGCTGACGATTTAGAAACTATAGATTCTTACTTTGGAAGGTTCTCTAAAGGTTCTCTCGAAGGGGAAATAAGAGACTTACTCTTTGATAAAGCGACTCCTGCATTTCGCATATACTTGATGAATCAGGCAAAAGAAACTGAAAAAATGTTGAATTCTCTTTCAGAGATACGATTGCCAAACGGTGATAAAGCCTTCCCCGATCCCGATAGCTTGCGGCTGATGCTTTACGATGTCACACAACTGTCTGTCCTAAAATCATACTCCGATTCAATCACTACAATGATAAGTGCCCAAGATGTTGCTAACAAAAACATTTTAGCAGATGAGCTTCAATCTAATATCGACTTTGAAGCAGAGATAGCTAGAAGAATAAGTGGCACCTTGAAGCAGTTTGATAGAGCACTTCAAAGTGAAACTATAACAGATACTCAAAGACAGATGATAACTAGCTTTAGGGACACTTTAAGTCAAGAAGCACAGGATGTAAACAGACGATACGCAGAAGTTCAGCAAGCCATATCTGGAATAAAAGAGGAGTTTGAAATCCTTATCTTGAACGGTAAGCCGATATACAATGCGGCAGGAGATCTAGCAGGGCTTGATCAGATAACCCCGGAAGCTATCATTTCTCAACAGCATTTAAACACTATAGCTAAGTATGTGGATGACGATACTAAAAAATACTCTGATTTTGATGGCCTAGTTAACGAGATAAAAAACAACAGGCAAGAAACAGAGGCATTGTATCGACTAAGACTACAACAAAATAAAGAAATTGGAAATGTTGACAATCAATCAAAAATATTTGTTAGTGATACTCAAAGGCGTTTTGCCAATGACAAACAAGACGTAAATCTAGCGTTCAGAGCAGTTGAAGATGTTTCTAGAACAGCTATGGCAGATGCTGGTGTTTTAATACGTCTGTTGCGTGATCAACAAATACTAGGAGATCTAACTGATAACCTAGAGTCTATCGCATTTAGTTCAAGAATCAATACAGAACTACAGGCGCAAGTCGCAGCGCAAAAACCCTTTGGATCTGCATCCGTTAGGCACCGTCTGATTGACGGTGTAGCGATTGACTACTTCAAAGGTAATAGACAATTTAAAACTGTAATAGAGGGCTACGCCGGAAAACCTCTAGAGGAAATGTCTGATATAGAGATTAGAGAGCAGTTGTCTCAGATTGTAGATATAGTATATGACGACGAGATTATTCCTCCTGCAGTTAAAAACATATTTGGTGAAACCGAAAGACCAAGAACCGAAGCTCAGATATACGACTTCTTTAATACGTATTTTAGAACACCTGAAGGTCAAGCGAGTGAATTTGCACAGGACTTAGGTGTTAACGCTCAAAATGTAGACAAGGTGATGCGGGCTGGGGTGAACATTGAAACCATGTCAGAGATAGTAGAATTTCTGGGTAAAAACATAGATCCTAGTTCTGCTCAAGGAGTAGCTCTGATGAAAGTTAGAAAGCACTTGAAGAACGGTATTATGAAAGGCTTTCAGGTGGATGAAAACGGGGACATTGTACGTGACTCCGCTGGTCTTGCTTTAATAGATCCAAAAGCAGGTTTTAAAGAAGATTTCTACGGAGACAACCCTCAAGATATAACAGAAGAGTTTCGAGTAAAGCTAGAGGCTGCGGACTCTCTGTATGGGGAACATCTAGCCAGATTCTATAACAAAGAAGTTCCGACTCACAATATAACCGGAGCTACAATATCTCAAAGCAAAGAGCCTTCAGCTTTAATTCTACCAAAACTCATAAATAACGCTGTTAAAAAAGCTCAAACTCCGGGGGCAAACCCGGCAGAAGTTATGACAGATACACTTGGTGCTGATCTAGCAAGGATGCACCCCGAAGCGTCAGTGGCAATTAGAAATAGTAAAGGCCAAGTAGTAGGGTTTGAGTTCGATCAGTCTACGGAGGCTGGTAAACTGGCTATAGACGAGGCTAGAAAAACAATTATAAACTTCGGACAATCAGTTCTTCTAAGAACAAAATTTGGAGAAGAGTTTACGAGGCGTATGGAATCGGGGCAAGTATACAGTCTTAAAATGTCAAAAGGCAGGGTCACGCAGCTAGTAGGTATGCTGGGTGAAACTCCTGACTACAAAGTCCAGTTAGAAGACAAAAATGCCATACAGTATGTTAGAACTTTAACTTCGCTACAAGTAAAAAATGCGGACGGAACTCTTGAGCCGCTTGTTAAAGAAGATGATATTTGGGCACCGTTTGAGTTTGATGTCGCCGCACAAGACATTATGATAGGAGAGGGTAAGCGTAGAGTTCCTGTAACGATGGCAAACAATAGATTATTTAGAGATGTTAAAGCAGCAGTCACTGTTCAAAGCAAGTTGGTTAAAGATCAAGCTGAAGCAAATAGGGCTCTCCTCGATGTTATGAATCAAATGAACAAAAGCATAACAGCTAAAGGCGGACCTCCTTTAACTTTTGTAGACATGCTGCAAGGAGAGCAATCCGAAGAAGCAGTAAGAATTTTAAGTAGAACAAAAGAAAATTTCATACAAAACGCTGAAGACCCCGACATTGCTCGTAAACAGTTTGAAGACGCGTTTAAAGACATGGCTTTTGAGGATCTTTTATTTCAGACACAAACAGGAACTAAAGCAGGTGACATCGATTTAAATAAGTTTACAGAAAAAGCAAGTAATCCTCAGTACATATCAAACTTACGACAAATATCCCCTGTTGCTGCTGATAACATAGAAGCTATGGGCAGGTATGTTAATCTGAACACAGGCCGGATGCAAAGTGGTGTAAGACTTGCAGGGGCTGTACAACCTCTTAACACTGCGAGTGAGATGAGCCGTTTGTTTGCGGTATGGTCGGGAAGAACTGGCTACACATGGTATGGATTGACTCTGTTAACTCAATCATCTATTAGGGCTAAACAGAAAGCGTTCGGTGCCCTCATAGAGAATCCTGAAGCTGGTAGAGTATTTATGGAAATAGCCAATGAAGGAAGACGACCGACAAACACGGAGTCAGCTCTTTTATATCGGGCCTTTGTTCCGTACCTAGCGAGGGATTATGTTCTGTACTCTGACAGCGAAGAGTATGGATCATTCTCAGAGGATTTTGTAGTCAAGCCCGGAGCGGCAGCAGCTAGAACAGCAGGAAGAGCCGCAGACAAGTTTTTCTTTGGCTCTTTAAGAAAGAACGAAGAGCCTCTCACGGAAGAGGACATAGCACCAGACAGAACGTCTGTTCAACATCTCAATAAACTAAATGAAGAAAGAATCACAGGAGCACAATAATGAAAACCTACGGAAATGGACCAAAGGGGATGCGGTACGGCGGAATGTCT
>CAACVD010001705.1_pt1 | contig 10500 bp, 11 predicted proteins | sample 2381771 | NCBI WGS metagenome assembly CAACVD01 (sample SAMEA5211965, study PRJEB30684) | marine metagenome | biome: Marine; feature: Epipelagic; material: Water | collected 2015-10-15 | depth 15 m | reverse complement strand
CATTAGTTTAAGTCCTGCCAAGATGTTTCTGATCCTAGACTTACATACCCCTTAAACTTCCCTGTGCTTGCTGAGTATGCAATGTCTCCTTTTCGTGGTCTTCCTATACTGGTAACAGTTACAACACGATAGATGTTACTTGCTGGTGTGCTTTCTGATACCGTATCTCTATTGTTAAGTTCATTAATTAATATTGATCCCCATCGTTGTATTTCACTGTACATCCGCCTAATATCATCTGTAGACATATTTTGCGGAAGGGTTGGGTATCTTGCCATTACCTTGCTCCATCACCTTGTATACCAAGCCTGATCGCTCCCCAACGCCAGCTTGCATTATTGGAACCACAAGATACCCGTACCTTTGCTTGCCTTCCTCTACTTCTAAAATTTACCTTCTCTGTTGTATTAGTAATATCAAATTCTTTTGTTACAGAATCATTACTTTCTGGGTACTGCTTGGTTGTAAACTTCATCTTAATCTTACCACCAGACAAATCATAATCAGGAATAATTCTATTCATAAACATGATAGCATTACCATCATCAATGTCAAAATCACCAGACTCAATAAAAGATGGAAGCGTTTCACCACTGCCCGTGAAGACAGATACAGGTTCATTGTTATATATATTATTACCAGCAGCAGTAACGCCTGTTGTAATTGTGTTTCCAAAGACTTCCTTATCTGCAAAGGTTGTAAAGATCATCTCACCATATATCCAGTAATTATCTATCGGATTATATATTACATACTTATCACACTCAGTATTAGTGCCGGAAGCATAAAGCCAGATAATTTCATTAAACTCTGAGTTCAATCCTGCAAATACTTTATCATAATAGTTTCTGTTTATATCATCAAAGATATATCTACGAACTGTACATGGAATATCTTCTACCTGACCAGTAAATCTATGAAAGTTATCATATCCCATCCAGTAGGTAACACCCCCAAAGTCAATACCCGCATGTGGTCCTACCATTCCACAATTTGTACCGGCCTGTGTAAATCTAAATGTAAAGGGCGGTCCTGCAAACTCCATCAACCATAGCGAATTATCGGTCCAGATGTTAATAGCATTCTTGGAACGAACAGCACCAATAATTTCTGTACCATCAGTAAGAACAACCTCACCAGAAGTAGAGCTTACTGAGGGAACCCAGTTAGTTCTATCATCCTGATCTGACCACCGTACCAGCATTGGATTAAATGTGCCGCTTACCGTAGCTGTGGCTGCATATTCGTTTGTACCAAGACAGATAAGGTGTCTGTCATTTGGTGATACAATAATAGAATTAGATTTAATAGGAGAAGTAGTAACTGATGTTGCTCTGGTAGGCAGTACAGAAGCATCGCTATCAAAGTAGAATATATTACTGCCCTTACGATTAGCTACAACATCTTCTCCCCAGTTATCCAGACTCCACTGAGTAATATCAAACACAATGCCAGATGATCCAGCAGATGCAGGTTGGTTCCATGCTCTTGTTTCTGATGCACAGACGGTAGCCTGATATTTGGCAGCACCATAACCAAGACCAGCAGCAGCTATAGAATTACCAGTGGGTATGTAATACTTAAATGTTGCTGATCCTGCATCACTACCTGTTGCATTGGCTGCATCAGTAACAGATATTGTAAATACATTTGCACTTTCCACAGAGACAACTTGATATGTGTTTCCTTGTAGACTAACATTGTTAAATGCAGCAGAAGATGTAAACAGTACATAATCACCTACATCTCTGCCATGTCCTGCATCAGAACAACAAACCCTTGTACTTCCAGATGACGTACCAAATACATTGGCAAGTGTAACTGCCGTTGTTATGGGAGTAATATCATATATTACATCACCCTCATGTGCATACAGCTTATCAGGAGTTCCAAAGATAGCTCTCTTCTTGCTATCAGAATCAGACCATGTAATTAAGTCTCTGGCTGAACCATCAAAGGTTGCCCCTGAAGCTCTTGTCTCATAGCCACGCATATTCTCTGGACGACCAGCACGGAAGCGTACATAGTTGCCGTCAAACCAACGCTGGCCTTCAGCATAAGGCGTAGTTTCCCTATGAAAGCCTTGCTGAAATTCAAACTTTGCTAGTCTAGTTGCCATTATCGGGTAAAGTTCTTTATAAGTATTGAATCAACTTTAGCAGTAGTTCTTACTGCATAGAATAATACATCTACACCAGAAGCAGCAGTTGTCAGTGTTGGTACTCCTCCTCCATTTGGAAACTGATAGACTGTATTATAACTAAGTGTACGATCTCCAGTACTATCTTGAATAATAAAGATATGACCAGATGCTCCAATATTAGTAGAAGTATTAGTAGGTGCAGCAAGAGTTCTATTACCTGCCAGAGTAACAGCAAATACATTACTGGTATTAAGATCAGGAACTACAGAAGTTGCATCTGCCAAAGTAACAATAGGAGCAAAAGCACCCGTCATAAACTTACCCTTACCAGAGACAGTTACAGTACTTCCAAAGTATGCAGCGCCACCAACACTTAGAGTAGATGCAAGACTTACGGCTCCTGCTACTGTGAGAGTACCTCCAACTCTTGCATTGCCACTGACACTTGCATTACCGCTAACATCAAGATTACCAGTTGCTGTAATATTAGTAAATGTAGTCTGTGCCACAGGAAGAACAGTAGTTCCATTTGTAACATACATTGCAGTAGAATCATCAGCAATAGTTACACCTGTATTACCAGCCACCTTCAGAACAATAGCATCAGTGCTATCATTATAAGAGACAGAGTTTCTTACAACATATGATTTTGAATTATTAGGAATAAGAATATTAATTGTATCGTGCGCCCCACCAACAGTTCCTTTAAATTCAAGAATAGCAGAACGTGATTGATCACCAGAACCTTGAGTTTCTGTCAAAGTAACAGTTGCAGCACTACCTATTGATACAGTAGTGTATCCAGCGATGGCATCATCAACAAGACTGATAACCCCATCGTTGAGGATTTGACCCCAACTATTTGGATTTTCTCCGTCTGCTTGTTTTGTTAGACGAAGATTTGTTGTATATGTACTTGCCATTAAACTGCCTTTCCTTGTTCTCTTTTCTTACATTCTGATTTTATAATTTCCGACATTGGTGACTTTTGGGCTACTTGTTCTATAAATTCTTTATAATCAGAACAATGTTTCATTTCTATAAATGGACCTGTTACCGCACTTTCTAAGAGTGGCTCTCCACTTGGTAATAAAGCTAATGCTATAATAGAAATATAATAATACATTAATCTTCTAATTTAGGCCAATCGTACAATATTCCAGACTTAGTTACGCTATCATCGCTTTCTATAGTATAAGTAAGAAACAGTGCAGCAACCGCATCTGTATCTGCTGCATTATCTATAGCTGTTTCCATCTGAGTAGCTTTTGTACGAATACCATTCCTCCATGTTTGAATATTACTTGGTATGGCTGTTCCATTGTCAGCCTTACGAACTATTGCCCAATCAGTTTGAGCAAGCAAATCTCCTTGTTGATTTTTAACTTCTTGTTTCAGATTCCATTTAACGCCACGGGTAACAACTTGATTTCCTTCATCATCAAGAAGAGGATCACCATTACCATCTACTTCATTAACATCTATAAGAGACTTAGCAGTAGATGTAATAGTACCATCAGAGTTTTGTCCCCAATGATATAGACGACTATCAGGTGGAGTATCTTCTGCTATCTCAACAACACCAGCAGCAACCTTTTCTGAGGCAGACCAGATATGCCAGTTAGCAGGATTCTGAACACCATTGTCAGCAGTCCATGCCTTACCAACTTTAATTGTTCTACCATTATGTTTCCACATTACCTTATTCTCCTGTTATCTTGCCGTCGCTGGTGCTATGCCGTCACCGCCGAAGGGGTGTTCTGCGAACGCAGCGTAGATAATTGTATTACCACTACCATTTGCAGTTGCACCGCTGCTTCGGTATTTAAATCCGTTTGAAAGAAAATCAACGCCATCTGAGGATGTTGCTTCAGCATCACTTAAAGATGGCGAAAGATAAAAGGTGTTTGGATTTAAAGGGTCTCTTTTACTATCCCTCATATCCCAGTTATAAGCCACCGATGCATTTTTAAAAATTATGATAGATGGTGTAAAACCTGTGTAAACAAAAGGCCCGTCTGCATTACCGTTGCCAGTGTAACTCCCAAACTTGCTGAACCCTTCAACTTCTGCAAATACATATGCAATAGCATTACTGCTGTTTGCATCTCTAATTGAACCTATACTAAAAACTGTACTGTTCCATGTATTTGCGCCCCAATATCCTGTTCCTTGTGTAGCATTTGTATTTAAAATAAGACGATTACCCGTAGTTATATCAGAATGATAAACACCCCAATTTGTACCTTGATCAAGAGTTTTAACTATAACCATTTTTGGTGTTGCTCCAAGCCCATGCCCAACAGTATAGTTCGCACTGGTTGTATGAACCCACTTAACTATTGAAAATCCTGCTGTTGTGTTTGCTGTAACAGTGCTATCAACTGATCCATCGTCGTTTGTACTTCCGCTAGTTCCACCAGCAGCCCATCCCCATGCAACATAGGTAGCACCAGATACTCCATTGATGTCGTTGCTGGAGCCACCATCACCAAGCGTAAACCCATCAGTACCAAAGGCTGTAAGGCTGTTTGTGTAAGTTGCTTCGGTGGCGGTGGAGTCGGAAAGAATGCCTAGATTAACGCCCCGGACTTTATCAAATAGGAAGTTATTTGATGCCCCATCACGCCGCTTAAACCATAAAAAATCAGGAGCAAGATCAGAGTTACCATCAAAGGTTGGGGAGAATCCTGTCGTTTGTGCTGTATAAAGATCAGCCTGAACATACTTTGAAGGATCACTAATTGTTGGTGTGGGAAGGTTGGCGGTGTTTAGTGCCTTGTATCCTGTTGGCGGTGTGTATGTAAAAGATGATGCACCAAAATTAAATGTCCCAGCAAACGCAGACGATGAGTTATCATCTCCGACCGCAAAAACAAAAGTTCCGCTGATGCTGCTATATGCGGTGCCTTGATCCGAATTGTCGTTCAGAAATTTTATCGTGCCATCGTCCAAATCAAGCGCAATTCCGATAACTGCATTTGTCGTATAAGAGGTTCCATAGCTTGCTTTAGTATTGCTATTAAATTTTTGACCATTGCCCCTATAGGCATAATCTAGCGTTTGATTACCAAGGGTATTACTGGTAACTGACGATTGTGTAATTGACCGAATACCGAGTGCGCCATTTGCGCTGCCTGTTGTTACTGTAACTTCGCAATACCACTTACCGCTACTAACAGGAATTGTAGAAACCATAGTTCCCGTTGCTGATGAAGTAGTTGAAAATTTTAAATTACCGTCAGACGTAGCGCCACCAGTTCCGTTGCTTAGTGGATTAAGAGTGGAATGGTTATTAGTCGGACTATCCGACATCTGATCTGCCGCTGCCAAGCCACTACTGGCGTAATCATTTCCATTTCCTGACTCATCGTCGCCAAGATCAGAGCTGTCCCGACCATCAATATAAAAGCCGTTTGTTCCGTAGCTCCCTGAGTAAGCTTTCGGCACCCATACGCCATCGTCGTTTGTTTCGCCAAAACTGCTTGCTGCCAAGCTCGACCCATCAACGTGGTGTATCTCAGCAAGATATCCGTCGAAGAACTGAGACGAACCGACTACCTTTCCTATACTGTGTTCACCAGTGTTGTTAAATGCTGTATCGTAATTTAGCGGCGGATTTGTGTCGGTTCCAAAATCAGTAACCTCCGACCCATTGATATATAGACGCTCTCTGTCCCCAGCAGTGGCATTTGTTGTGTCAATTCGCAAAACTACGTGCGTCCAAGCACCGGGATCACGGAATAACTGAGTTGTGACTATGCGATAGTTGTTACTGCCATCGCTGTTAAATCCTAGTGTGTTAGCACTAAGAAACATTAACCAATCATCGCCACCGGCTGAAAAAATAGGACCGTTTGCGCCAGTTATATTTCCTCGTTTAACCCAGCAGCTAAATGTAAATGTCCGACGATTCCCTGCGCTGCCGGGGGTACGATTGAGATAGGCGCTATCGTCGTCATTAAAACGGATCGACTGATCTATTTCATATCCGCTTGCCTGACCGCCAGCACCCATTAAAAGATTATTACTAAATACCATTCTTATTAATCCTAACTATAAGCTTGTGTCATAACTGCTTGAATATTTTCAGCAGTATCATCAGAGGAAACTGAGACTACTATGTAATCTAATCTGTCCATTGCATTATCGCCTGTTGATAATGTTGGGGCTGTACCACCAATAAAGTTCCAACAGGCATTATAAGCAACTGTACCAGAGCCACCATCCTGCATCAAAAGAATACTACCAACCTGTCCTACTCTTGCATTTGTAGGCCGTGCCAGTGTATGTGCAGCAGTAACAGAGGTAAAGAAGTTCTGTGCTATACCAAAGTTCAGAGATACAGAAGTTACACCGTTGATTGCTGTGGTATGTACAGCAGCCGCCGCTGACTCACTTAACTGTAGTTGTCCTTCCAGTGAAGTATTACCAGATACTCTGACAGTACCAAGGAAACCAGAGTTACCTGTAGCCGTTACCGTGCTAAGAAGATTGGTTGCTCCACCAACGCTCAGTGTAGAATTTAGACTCACAGCACCAGCTATTGTTACCGTACTGGCAAAGTTAGATGCTCCACCAACGCTAAGTGTAGAGTTCAGGCTTACTGCACCAGCTACTGTAACAGTACCTCCAAAGTTTGAGTTACCTGAAACAGAGACATCATCTTCAAATTCTGCTTTGCCCGTTGCAAGGAATGTTCCTCCAACAGAAGTATTACCAGCTATATCTACTGCCCCAGATATTGAGACTGCATCTTCAAAGATTGCTGCCCCGGCTACCGTTACAGTACTTGCAAAGTGTGCTGCTCCTCCTACTGACAGAGTTGATGCCAGTGATACCGCACCTCCAACAGTTACTGTACCGCCTATATTAACATTACCTGATACCGATACACTATCTTCAAAGATTGCTGCACCAGCTACTGTAACTGTAGATGCAAAGTTTGCTGCTCCTCCAACACTTAGAGTCGAAGCCAAGGATACTGCGCCACCTACTGTAACTGTGCCACCTATGTTTACATTACCTGAAACTGAGACACTATCTTTAAATGTACCGGCACCTACTACTGTAACAGTACTTCCCAGATTGGTTGCCCCACCTACGCTAAGAGTAGATGCAAGAGATACCGCACCTGTAACGCTGAGTGTACCACCAATAGATACGTTACCGCCAACGGCCAAGTCACCACTAACAGATACATCTCCATCATAAGTAATTCCTCCAGCAGCAAAGAGTGTTCCACCAACTGAGACATTGCCACCTACATCCAGATTACCGCTTACAGACATGCTGTCTTCAAAGATAGCTTTCCCGGCCACTGTGACGGTACTGGCAAGATGGGTAGCCCCACCTACCGAAAGAGTAGAGTTAAGGCTCACAGCCCCTGCTATGGTCACTGTAGAGGCAAAGTTTGCCGCACCTCCCACACTGAGAGTTGATGCAAGGCTGACTGCCCCACCCACAGTTACTGTACCACCAAGATTTGTATTACCACTTACCGATACGTCATCATCAAACGTAGCGGCTCCTGTAGTCATTAGAGTACCACCTATTGAGGTGTTACCTGCTACATCTATGTTGCCTGATACTGATACACTGTCCTCAAATATTGCAGCCCCTGCCACTGTTACTGTTGAAGCAAGATGCGTGGCACCTCCAACACTTAATGTTGAAGCAAGTGATACTGCTCCTGCTACCGTAACCGTGCTTGCAAAGTTAGCTGCGCCACCTACACTAAGACTAGATGCCAGACTTACTGCACCACCTACTGTAACTGTTCCGCCAAGATTAGTATTGCCGCTTACACTTACATCATCTTTAAATGTTGCTGCACCAACAACATTAAAAGTACCACTTACCGATACATTACCACCAGCATTTATATAACCTGATACAGAGATGTTTGTGGCAATACCCAGTTCAGCTTCCACGTTTGTAAGATTAGAACCATCACCATAAAACTCAGCAGCAGTTACATTACCAACAACATTTAAATTTCCGCTTACAGAAACATTACTTGCAAAGTTTGCAATACCTCCTACACAAACAGAAGAAGCAACATCCAAACGTCCGCTAACTGATACATCATTATCAAACTCCGTTTTTGAAGTAAAGGTAGCTGCACCAGCCGCTGCGAATGTTCCGCCAACCGATACATTGTTTTTAAGTACGGCTGCATTCTCTACTGTAACTGTAGACTTAAATGTTGCAGCACCTACAGCCGTTACCGTGCTTTGAAGTTGTGTAGCACCTGATACAGTTACCGTACTGGCAAACTGTGCAGCCCCTGCAACTGACAGACTTGACTGTAGGTGTGCAGCGCCAGCAACTGTGGCAGTACCGCCTACATAGAGATTACCACCTACCGTAGCATTGCTTACTGATATGTTACCAGCAATCGTTGCAGTTACACCACTAAGGTTTGAGCCATCTCCAAAGAAAGAACTTGCACATACTTTATCATCTACATGAAGGTTTCCATCCAGAGATACCGATCCATCTACTCCCAATGCACCAGTAATCTGTATTGCATTAGTAGCTACCTTCAGGGCAGTATTAGTTCCATCACCAGTTTGTACCGCTTTCAGGGAGGTGTCTACACCAGTGTTACTTGCAGACGAACTAACAAGTATTACCTGCTTATATGTGTTTGATATTAGTTGACTTGTTAAATCGGTCATATTAGATTCCAATACTTCTCTGTTGATCCCCAAGTACTTGAAGCTTCGCTCCATGTAAGATTCCTACCGCCCACATCTGGACGAGGATTAAGAATAGCTGGATTATCTCTTACATCAGGCACTTTATTTTGAGGATGGTTCTTCAGATCAAACTGTCCTTCAAAGTCTTGTGGGCATACCAGCATCCCATAACTGTTCATTTGCATTATTCTATGTGGATATACAAACCCACATGTATCGCACATAGCCAGTGCGTTTTTATTACTAGCCACTATATATACCTCAGTCTAGGTACTACATGCATAGAAGCCCGTTCTCTATCCTCCTGCATAGCTCTCATAAGAAGTTCTTCATAGTTTGCCTTCAACATCATAATTCTATTCTCAGGAACAAGAGGTCGCTTCATTGCCATATAGTAAGCAAGACCACAGGTAAGACAGGGTAAAAATCTTTTAGGTACATCTGCATTTTGTATAGCAGATTTATTTACATCTTGAAGTTCAGATACAAGCTCCATCTTCAAAACATCTGTAGAATTTTCAGGAATAGGCCATAAAGATAAAGTAGGATTATCACGCCCCCTGCGAATAGAATACTGAGTGGGACGACCTGTCTGTGTCTTGTTAGGAATAAGAAGATATTCTTCAGGAGAAATACGCTCAAGCTGTATATTAGTATCGTCTCTGTTAAGAACAACTTCCAAAGCATCTACAGTAGAAGAGGAAAGAGAGTATGCTGTAACGCTTGCTGATACAGTTACACTGGAAACAGAAGTACTCCAAAGAAGCACACCCCTGTTTTGCCAATCTTTAAGCATAAGGTTGATTGATCTACGTGCAGAAGCAGGTTCATGGCCCAGAGTATCCTCTCCACCAATCATTTCCGTGGCTTCTTGTATAACCTCATCTATGTCAAGGTTAAAGTCATATGTGCCTGAGACTGCCATTAGGTTCTATACTTTCTTGTTTTCCGTGCTATCTTTTTGGGCTGCTTCACGAACTGCTTCCCGGCAGCAGTCCCTTTTCTCTTTGCTCTGGTGGTCGCTGCATATTCCTTTGCCGATAAAGACTTGATCGCTTTCTCCGGTAGATAACGCTCTCCTGTCTTGCTGGAGGGCTTGCCTGATTTGGTTCGCCATTTTTGTTTACTCCACTTTGAAAGTTTATTAGTAGCTTTTTTCTTTTTGCCGCTGTAAGTTCCACCAGCATCTTTGTAATACTTAACAGCAAGTTGCATAGCTCTGGCAGAGTGTTTACCACCCATCTTACGCTTTGCTCTGGCCTTTGCTGCTGCCCACTTCTTTGGGTCACGTTTGGTGGCTGTGCCGCCTTTCTTACGTAAAATCATTTCTTATGTATCTTCTGAATTTCAAAGCTGGCTTTCTTAGAAGCACCCTTATGCGGTGCATAACCACCTCTAGGATTCTTCATAAGTTTAAAGCCCTTTCCAGATTTCATCCAGTGATATCCTTTTGGAGCATCTACAGCTTTTTTCATCAACACCTCCACCGTTTACGGGCTTGCCTTAATCGACTATTAGGATTTCTAGCAGCCTTTGGAAACTTTTTCATTTGTCCAGCAGACCTTGCACAGTATGACTTGCGCCTTGCTGCACGTTTGCCTGTAGGTTTCTTTTCGGTTACAGCAGTCTTTAGTTTAGAACCGGGGTTCTGCC
>CAACVD010001703.1_pt1 | contig 10510 bp, 9 predicted proteins | sample 2381771 | NCBI WGS metagenome assembly CAACVD01 (sample SAMEA5211965, study PRJEB30684) | marine metagenome | biome: Marine; feature: Epipelagic; material: Water | collected 2015-10-15 | depth 15 m | reverse complement strand
TAAGTTCTCTTATAACATTGTTATAAGTTTTTTCTGCAGTAGGAGATAATATAGGAACAAGCGAAAATACACCTTTTGGTGCAAGACCATTTATCAACACATGCTCTCCTGTGTTTCTAAAATCTGCTAAATCTTTTTTGGCTTGTTTATAACTTTCACTTAATCTACCGTATTGAAACTCAGCTACTTTTATTTTATCTTTTAATGCTTGCTCTAATTCTTTTAGTTGTGGATCATTTATTTGTTTACGTTTCCAACCATCTTTATCTAGTTTACTGGCTAACTCTAGTACAATTCTCATTCTAACTTCAACAGGTTTGTCATACAAATCTTCAAAGCTCATGCCTTCTGTGTATGTAGAAGGATCATATTTGGTTGCAGGTATTAATCTGTCACCAGATAAACTTGCTTTTTCTTGTGCAGTTAGTGGTTCATTCCTAGATATTTTTTCACCTATCTTTTGTTGAACTTTGACAGGGCCACCTATTATATCAGGTATCGTGCTAAATCTAGTGCCATTTCTTAGTATGCTATCTAATAAAGCTTTACCTGATGAAGTAGTTTTGTTTACTGGATTGACATTACTTCTAATTCTTTCATCTACATATCTTTGCCCCCTTTCACCAAAGTAACCTAAGTCTTTTAATTGTTTATCTTGATCTGGTGTAATAGAAACTTCTTGTGACATACCTTCAGCTTGCTCTGCAAACTCTCTTGTTCTCCAAAATGGCAAGTCACCTCTGATAGCCTCTTCTAATTCGTTGTCAGGCACAGCATCATATTTAGCAAATGTTCTATCTAGTTTAGGTATAAAATCTAGTAGATCACTTTCTCTATCTTCTTGCGGCGTTGCTTCATATGTTTGTCTTTCTTGTCTTTGTTGTTCTCTGTCTGCAATAATTCTGTTTGCTACGTTACGTACAATAGTATCATCACCTTTTAAAAATGTGGTTACTTCTGTTTCTTGCGCGCTGTTAAGATGTCCTGTTTGCACCATTCGTCTTTTTAAATCTGTATGTTGTTTTCTTGTAGCGTCATCTAACTTGTTAGTAGTTGCTTGCCCATCATATGCAAAGTTTTCTTTTTGCTCTGGAACTTCGCCGCCACTTGTTGGTTCTTCTATTACGTTTATTTTATCTACATCTTGAACACTTAAAAATTCTACGGCAGGTTTTATATCTTCTGATTGTAATACAAATTTAAGATCGCCTTCTATTTCGGTAGTTCCTATAACTCTAAATTTTGGTTTTGTACCAAATAAAGGAGTTTCTTTATTACTTATATCTGGATCAAATTTATTTTCTACAGTAACTAAAGTACCGATCGTAAAGGGGGCAGAGGAGATTGGATCTTGATCTGGGTCGTCATTTAGGGTACCTGTCAATGTTGTCCCATCTAACTTATTATTTACGCCACCCATTCTGTTTAAAACTTTTAAAGCTTTCATACTTGGATTGATTGTACCGAAAGGTAAACCACCAAAGAAACCAGCGGCTGCTGCTTCACCTAATTGTTTTGCAAACTCTACATTGTTAAACATTTCGTCAAAGCCCTCACCAGCTTCAAGTCCACCACCAAAGGTTGTTAATGTTTCTTGTATTGCTTCTGCTAAACCTTCTTCTATTCCTGTTCTTCCTACTTCAGTTGCAAATTTACCAGCTAATACTTTCTTATTTATAACACCACCTTTTATAAGTGGAGAATATATACCAGATTTCTGCATTGCTTTTAATGCAGCTTCTTTACTACCAAATGTTTTAATTAAAGATGGTACAACTCCACCGATACCAAGTCTTTCGGCAGCAGCATATGGTATACCTAATGCAACTGATAAAGCTAAATTAGGATCATCTGTTTCTTCTGACTGTGCTAAATATGTTTCACCTAAACCAAATATAAAACCAGATAATAATGTACCAGCTGTTGCTCCTAAAGCTGTACCTGCACCAGGTACAATACTTCCTATACCAGCACCCAATGCACCTAATAATAAAGTTGGAAAACTAGTAGCTGCGGCTTCACCAAACTTTTCTCTTACATACTTTGTAAAACCAGTTAGATGTTCTTCACTATTTACAATGTCTTCTATTTTTTCTATACGAGGCAATAGTTGACCGTTGTCATCTACTTGATAAGCCAGTGCGGCTTTATCTAATTGATATTGTCTTGCGGCATTTAGGGCTTCTTGTTGACCTTCTTCATTTCCTATGGCGTCATTAAACCATGCCAGTGCACCTTGACCTATGGCTTTTGTACTAAGCCAACCTTTCTTCAAACCTGAAGTTAGATGCCAGTCATCTAAGTTATCTAGTTCTAATTGATTGACAGGATCAAGACCGTACTTAAAGGCAAAACCTTTTTCAGCAAACTGCTGTTCTACGTAATCTGATTTGAGATATTCTTTTATTTGGTCTTGAGTAAAGTCTGCAGGCACTGCAATTTGGGGTGCTTCAGGCACCTCGCCAAATTTAATGTACTTTACTTCTTCTACCATAATAACCTACAATGTATACAGGACTTGCGTCCTTAGTTATATTTATTGTTTTACGTCTTTATAATCTATAGTGTTAGATGATGTAGTACCTGTGCCACCTAACTCTACATTTATTAAGTTCTGAATATCAGAAATCTGTTTTATAATTTGTTGAACTGTTTCCTGATTGTCAGGAAGAGCTTGCGCTGTTAACAATTGTTCATTTAAATTCTTTAATGTCTCAGAATAAGATGCTAAGTTTTCTGATAAACCTTTGCTTCTTAAAGCTGCACCTATATATTTAGTAAATTGTGATGTGCCAGGTTCGTAACCTGCAGCTATGGCTTGTTGTGTTAACTCTTTCATAGCAGTAGTATAATATTGCATAGGATTTGCACGTTGTCTTGCTAACGCTAAGTCTGCCGAAGTTTTAGCTTCTGCTTCTTTTCTGCCTATAGTTCTGCCCTCACCCTTTTGAGAACCTACAATGACATCTCTTACTAAACTTCTAGCTTCTCCTGGATCTGTCGGTCTGCTAATTGCTTCACCAATACCACCAAGTTGATCAAAAAATTTTTGTCTAGCATCTGCGTCTGTTTTTAATGTTTCCATCATCTTACCAAAGAAACCTAGATTAGCTATTCTATCTTTTTCTGCTTGTTCTTTATCTGCTATTTCTTTTTCTATTCTTTCAGTTTCTTCTCTGTCTTTTCTTTCTGCTTCAAACTCATCTGACAAATCCATACGTTTCATTCGCGCTTTTTGCTTTTCAGTACCACCTCTGCCTGTTGTACCAATAGGCATTGCAGTTACACCAAATTCATCCGCTCGTTCTTGTAGACTGTCTATCTCACCTTGTATTCGTTTTTTAGCCTTTTCATTTTCAGCAGTTGCTAATAAATTTTGAAGTCTGATAAGTTCGCTTAAATTACTTTGAGCACGTTCTTCGAAGCTTTGACCGCTTATAACACCAGGAGCGCCTTCACCATCTACGATGACACTGCCTTCATATTTTTTTAGAAAATCTTCTAGTTTCATTAATTTAAGGGCCCTTTCCCTGCTCCAAATATACTTCCATAAATGTTAGCAGCTTGTCCACCTAAACCAAGTAATTGACTTAAGAATGGTGCAGGTCTTTGACTTGGAGTTTGACCAATTGATGTTGTTCTTTGTCCAAATGGTGCACCTCTAATAATATCAGATACAAAGCCAAGTTGTTCTTTAGGTCTTTCTTGTTCTCTTAAGAAATCAGTATAAGCAATATCAATCGCTGTTTGATCTTGACCTCTTTGTAATCCGCCGATGCCTTGTAGTAAACCTAGATCAGTTTGTCTGCCAAGTTGTCCTCTTGTACCTATACGGCTCATTGTTTCTCCTGATTTTAATTGAGCATCTTTATCTTTTTGTGCCGCGCCTAATGCTGTAGTAAATGCCGCTGCTTGTGCTTTGGTATATAAATCACCAAGACCTTCTTGTAAATTCTTTTGTCTTTCTGCTTCTAATATTGCAAAACGTGATGAGTCCAATCCACCAGCACCTACTGCTTTTGCTGCAATGTTTTGTTGCTCTATTGCAGATTGATCTCTTAACTTACCAGCTGCTACATCTGCAACCTTTGTCATGTAGTCTTTTTCGTATGGAGCCATAAGACTTGACGCTGGAGCACCTGCCGCTGTTGCTGCAGTAAAAGCTTGATCTTGTTGTAAACCTGCAATACCTTGCATGTCTCTTGCTTGTTGGAATGCATCTAATTCATCTTGACTAAATCCTGCAAGTCTTGGTCCTGCATATGGTGTGTAGCCTTCTCTAGCTACATCCATAGCTTCGCCGATAATATCTGCTGTAGGTTCTGCTATGTATTTTGGTATCTCAGTAGTACTTATATTTGTAGTTTCTACTGGAGGTGGATTTCGCGATCCGAATAAGAAATCAAATATTGCCATTACTGTGGTCCTCCATAAATTACGTTTCCTTCTTCATCAAAATATTCAGGATCTTCTTCTCCTAAAAAATCTTTTCTTCTTTTTAAATATTCTTGAAAAGGTTCTAGTTGTTGGAACCCTCCTTTAGTAGCATACTTCATTACGTCATCCATTGTGAATGGTGTCTTTCCTCTGAACTGACCATCTTCTTTTAATTGGAATCTTCTACCAAGCGGTACAAATTGTTCTACATTACCTGTTCTTTCATCTGTGTAAGGCATAGTTCCACCTACATTAAATTGTCCTGCTCTTTCATCTGGATCTGGCATATCATCTGCTGGTGTATCTGCAGGAGCTTGTGCTCCTCCACCACCTTGTTGAGATTGCTGATTGTCTTTGTCTTTATCTCGTAACATTCTAGCTTCTGCTATTTGTCTGTTGTATCTTTCTGCATCTTTACGTTCTTTAGATCCTTTTTTAAATTTCTTTTCATCTACAAATTGATTGTCTGCTAATTCTTTTATAGAACCAGAAGTTTGTGGCATGCCGACTACTTTATAAAAATTCTTTGGATCAAATCTTTTAACTAAATTAAAAAACGCATCACGACCACCTTCCATTTCTCCTAGCTTTTTCATAAATCCTTCTCTAGTCATTTCTGTTTTATCTTCATCTCTAAACAATCTATCTTCTTCCTTTTTGCCTATGCCGCCGCTAGTCAAACCTTTTATAAGACCTAATATATTAAAATCATCTAAACCTATATTACCTGTCAAAGGTTCAAAGTCACCCATTAATTTATTAATATCTTTATATCTATCACTATCTAAAAAAGTTTGTTGAGGATTATCTGAAGTTAAAACATCTTTAAAGAAATTTTGTGCGCTAATCTCTTCTAGTTTTTTACCTGTTTGTGTGTCAGTATTAAAATTTAACTGTCCAGCTTTTGCCGCTTGAGTTTGTCCAAATGCTTCTGCTAGTTGATTTGACATGCCCCCTTGTCCTTTATCTTCTTGGTCTTGATAAAAGTCTATAACTTTTTGTTGTTGATCTTTGTCTGAAGAAATTATATCACCAACGCTTGTTAATCCTACACTTGCCATACTTTGAGCAGCTTGCTTTCTTTGTTCTATAGGATCTTTTTCTTTGTTCATATCTTCTTGAGATGGGCTAGAATAATCTGTACCACCCATTGTAAAATTACCCTGTATAGCGAAACTAGGAATACCAGCTTCTGTCATTTTACCTGAGCCTCCTAATAATTTAAGTACGCCTGCTTCTTCAGGATTAATGTATGCTAACATCTCTCCTTCTGGTGCAGCTTCGTTTAATGTCTTTGCTTTGTCTTGTAACATGCTAGCTTGTGTCATATTTTCTATGTCTTCCATAGAAAAACCTTGTTCTAATAATTTTAGTATTGTTCTAAAGTCTGAAGCATCTAGTTTTGTTTGCTCCATGTAATCTTCTGGATTGCCGCCAGCTTCTAAGATTCTAAGTATTGTTCTAAAGTCTGATGGATCAACGGCCGCTTGTTCTGATTCTCTAACAGCATCTTTCATAAAGCTAGGCATCTCTTTATCTTGCTCAGGTAGTTTGTACATACCTTGCGTACCCTTGTTTATCATTTTATTAAGCAGTGCCGCCGCTCCTCTTGGTGCTTCTTCATCTCTCATTATTATATCTCCAGCATTGACGGGGCCTGCTATTTGTTCTATACCGACAGCCATACTATATTATACTCCATATTTAGTTGAAAGTAAAGGGGGCAGCATCAAATCCCCTTCAATTCGTCACTTACTTCCATAACGGAAACAAGCACATTTGCTGATACTGACGTGTTAATCTTTAATGCGTCAGCTGATTCTAGTACTATAGGGCCATTTGCTGCGGCGTCAACCATGCCCCCAGCTGTAAACTCACTAGTTGTAAACTTCTTAACAGGTATGGTCGCACTAGCACTAGAGTCTAATATGCTCACGTCTACTGTGCCTGCACCACCTGTTGTGTTTAGTATAGTAAATGTTTTAACTATACCTGTAAATTGTTGTTGATTTGTAGTTGTAGGTACAGTGTAAACCAGTTGGTCTGATCCTGTTGTACTAATTGTCTTTACTGCGTTTTTATATTCTATAGCCATTATTCACTCATGAACCAGTTCATAGATCTTTGCTGATCTTGGTCAGCGATCTTAGCTGGTACTTCTCCTTCTGATAAATCTCTTAATCTTAACACTTGTACTAATGCATCATATGTTCTAGCATTTAATGTGTCGTTTTGTCTTTCACGATATGATAGTTCTGGATATACTGCTTTACTATATAGACTCATCTAGTACCGTCCGCTTGTCCTTCTGCTCTCCAAGTTCCTAATCTCCAACTAGTATCTATTGCTGTTGATTCCCATTTACATTGGAATGATCTACCTCTAGACCTTAAGTTTAATTTATTGGTTGATGATGTTACAGCAAAAGGTCCTTTAGTAATTGTAGAATCATTTGGATAACGTTTACTTAATATAGAAAAGTTTACAGAACTACCAGCAGAAAAAGTTGTGTCTGGTATAATCCTACTAATCATAATTATGTTATCACCATTTTCATCACCACTAAAGAAACCAGTTTCTAAAGAAGCAGCTAAAGCAGATGACCCATCGTTAACTCCATTCTCATGACTAAATCCTTTGCCGTTAGAATTACTTGCAACTGGTAATGCAAATGTACCAGCATCGTGCCAAGCTGTTCTGTCCAATGTACCAATAGACCAAGTGTTGTCTAGGTAGTTGTATATAACATATCTATCAACTTCGGTTGCACCTTGTGATGGATAGAACCACCACACTTCGTTGAACTCTAATATCTCTGCACTAAATACTTTCTCTCTTTGTGTTTGATTAAAGCTATCGAATACATGATTTAATACAGGACATTTTAAAGTTTGTATAGAACCATCGTATGCATAGAAGTTATTAGTGCCCATCCAATAAGATCCACCCTCGATCATGGCTGGTGAGTTTTTAGATATAGTACCTGATGCTTCACCAAGTAGAGAGAATGAGAAAGTAAATGGTGGACCTACAAATTGCATACCATACAAGTCTACGTCTGTCCATACATAAATTTGACCACGACCTTTTTTAGCCGCTTCTATGTTTGTACCTGTACCAAGTTTTTGTGAACCAGCTGTGTTTGTTATTGCAGCATCCCATTCAGTTAAACTTTCTTGCGAAGCAAATCTAATTGTAGTCCTATCAAATGTAGTTGATCCCTGTGGATTTACACCGAATACACATAAGTGTCTGTCTGGTGTAGATACTAATACAGTTCCAACTTTAGTTGGTATTTGTGATGCATCACCACTTAAGGTATTAGTTACATAGTAAGCTAATGTAGATCCTCGGAAAGTGCTGGGGCTAGAATTAAAAGCGCTGACATCAAAATAATAAATTGTATCCTCACCTCCGCCAACAGAAGCCACAATATCTTCGCCCCATGCATCCATACTCCAGACTCTAGGTGATAATACAACACCTGAAGCTGAACGTGCGGTTCCCCATGAGGACGCACCCCATAGACCTGCACCAAAACCGAAACCTGTTAGACCATCATCTGGTCCATTGTTTGTTAAATATCTTACTACTACAGAACCACCACCTGATACTCCACCACTAGAAGCTGTACCTGATATACTACCTGTGCCCCCTGATACTGCTGTAATTTTATATTGGTTAGCACTAACATATGCTGCTAAGTATTCTCCTGCAGTAATTGTCACACCATCTACTGTTGCTGTACCTATTGATTGTATCACAACTCTTGAAGCTGGACTAGTAAATGCAACCCCGTGATTAGTATGTGTTACTGTAATTTCATTACTTCCTGCAGAACCAGTTGTAAATGGATTTGTTAATGTAGCTGGGTCTGATCTAAAAGGAGTGATGTCAAATATTTGGTTACCAGATTCTACATAAACATGTGTACTGGTGCCGTAGAAAAGAAATTTCTTACCGTCTAAATCTCTGTGAGGGAATATGTTTCTATTTATACCTTGAAAAGTAAAAGAAGAAAAAGCATCACGCTGTGTCCAGCCACCAATCTTTTCTGGTTGACCGAATCTAAATCTCATCTTATCAGCAGAGGTATATCTCATACCTGCTTGATAATCAGTTACTTCTGTAATAACTCCTGGTGGGGGTGTTAGTTTTACTAATGGCATTCACTTACTTCGCGTCCTCGATACCTGGTCCTGTGTATCCCATTATGATATTTTAAAACCTCCAAAGTAAACACTATAGTTTGCAGTTTCAGGATAAGAGCCACCTAAATCTTGATAGTATTTTATTGTTATCTCATCACCTACTGCACAAGTTTGAGCTGCTGTAAAAGATGGAACAGCGGCAGGATAATTGTCTGGTGAACTAATGTAAGTTTTACCATTACCAATAAAAGAATTATTTTTATAAATAGAAATGTCAGCATCAGCTCTATCAGTCCCATTTGTCATAGTCATTTTTGCAAAGAAAAAGTATTGTCCAGCTTGTCCACTAGCGATTGTATATTTACCTGTTGAGGTATTATAACCATTGTGAGTGTCATAATCTTCGTTTGGTAAAACAATAAGTGTTGTAGTGTTATCAGCCAAAGATGGCTCATAATTTGCGCCACCTCTTGCTAAAAAGTTTGTTTCACTAGGAGCAGTAGTTGATACCGCCGCACTAGCCACAGTTGTTGTTCCTGTAAATTTAAGAAATTGATCTGTCGTGCCAGATGTTAACCCAGTTCCACCGTTCGCTACGCCAAGCGTACCTGTAGTGTTGCTCGATAAATTTATTGATTGATTCAGTCCTAGTCTAGTTAGTGCCATTACGGTTTACTCCATACGCTGTGGGTTAAATTGCCTGATACGTCGGTAGCAAGAAGCTCATCATATTTAGAGCTATCATAGTCAGCAGGTATGTCTCTCAGTTTTTGTCTATATTGAGTTTGTGCGTCAGTCATATTACCACGCATAACCCAAAAATCAGTTTCTTGCAATTTTTGTAATCTAAGGTTTCTAATTTTTTCTAATTTATAAGCTGTATTTTTTTCAGCTATACTTGCATAACCTATGTGATGTGATGCAATTTCTTCAGCAGTCCAATCTAAAATTTCTGTTTGTCCTGTTGCTACGTCATAAACTTTTTTCTTCATATCTTACCCTTAACTATTTACAATTCCAAATATTGAAACTCTACCATAGCCTCCACTAGTGCTACCTGCTCTCCAGTTTGTTGCACCACTACTAAAAAGATTTATACCTGTAAAATTTTTGACTGAACTATTGTGATAATCAGAGGCAACTTGATATTGAGTAGTATTACTTGCAGTGCCTTTTTGAAGCATTGTATTCCCATGAATTTGTTTTCTTTGAAAACCTCCAAATGGATTATGAATATAAAAAACTCCACTAGCACCAGCTTCACTATCTGCATCAATATCATAAAATAATCTACCTTCATCTGTTGTACCATTTGATTGGCTAGTTGTACCACTACTACTGTTTTGTGTGCCTGCTAAAGTATATCTATAATTAGAAGTAGAGTCTACTGTGCCACCTACATTAAATCTGTAATTTAAACTAGCATCACTTTGAGGAACAAGTAACGAGATAATCATCATGTAATTTAAGTATGTAGCAGAAAAACAATTATTAATAACTAACTCAGTACCAGAACTAAAAGCTACTGTAGTTATTGGAATTAATCCACCACCACCAGGTTCTGCATATGTTTGATCTCCTCGTAAAAATGTAGAAGATGATGCTGTACCTGATCCCAATCTTGCGGTGGCAATTGTACCTGAACTTATAGAAGAAGCAGGTAATCCTGTTACTGATCCTGCATTCGCTAAAGTTGCACCCGAAGGTATAGTTATAGTATCGCCTGATTCACCAATTTGTGTATTGGTCCCTGACGCTGGTGTAATCTTATCTACTTTTAATTCACTTGTCATATGTTATCCTATTAAAGCCTTAATTTCATCATCAGTTAGCCCTAATGCTTTTAATTTGTTATTTGCACTTACTTTATCAGATTGAATTTTTAATGTATTATCTTCATCATCTTTTTTTAATTTCGCAAG
>CAACVD010001702.1_pt1 | contig 10511 bp, 9 predicted proteins | sample 2381771 | NCBI WGS metagenome assembly CAACVD01 (sample SAMEA5211965, study PRJEB30684) | marine metagenome | biome: Marine; feature: Epipelagic; material: Water | collected 2015-10-15 | depth 15 m | reverse complement strand
ATCGGATTCGCAGAGACTCTGCACTTTACAAGAAAGCCGGAGCAGGCAGTATGAATATGGGTGCAATTCAAAACGAAGATTTTGAGTTTGTTTCAGTTTCCTAAATAGAATAGGAGAATCTTATGGCTGCTCAATACGACATCGAATTACAACGCGGTGAAACTTTCAAATTTTTTGCTGAATTGAAGGATGATGACAATACACCCTTTAATTTCTTTGATTATACAGCAGAAATGAAGGTTCGTAGAAGTCCAGCGAGTAAGAAACTTGTTCTCAAAATTACAGGTTCAGCCATGACCGAACCCGGAACACCCGCTGGGTCTGGAGTCATTGGGGGTGGAGCGGCTGGTGTCTTTGATCCAGATACAGGTGGTGTTGCCGGTGTTGGATGGATTAAATTGAATTCTAATAAAAATGGCACGCCGGGGAATCCGGGCGGTATTCTGATTGAGTTTGATAAAGAAACTTCTCTCAACGTGCCTGCTGGTATTTCTTTTTATGATGTATTTGTCGATAACGATGGTGTAAGTGAAAAAATCCTTGCAGGCAGATTTAATGTTATCGAAAGCATCACAAGATGAAAAGAATCAAGGTTCATGTAGACAGACCGGCAAAAAGACCTCTCGGCTCTCAAAATTCAGTTGAGTTTGACCCATTTCGTCAATCAACGATTGAGTTGCAAGTTCCAAACTTCAATATTCCAGAGGGTGTGCCTCCCCCTCCCCCACCATCTGGTCCAAACGAAGATATTTCTATCGACGGTCAGGGAAACCCCACCATCGAAGTTGTTCAAACACCTGATCCAACAAGTGGTGGTGATGTTGGTGATGGCATTGATATCGACATTGAATTACCAGATGCAGTTTTAGTGGGCGACAGGTTTGATTTTAAGGTCACCTTTGATCCAGATAAATTTCAACCAAATACCACCTACAACTTTAGAATCAAGGGTCTTGAATCTGATGAAATTAGACTTGTTCAACAGACCCTTGGCTCTTGGACCTTCAATCAAAACGCACTTGTAGGCACTTTCAAGACTGACGCTTTTTTTCCACAAAACGTAGTGTCCGCTGAATTTATCTACTTCAAAGATCAGAACTCACCTGATCAAAACAGGGAAGGCACTTTTACAATTACGGGTGAAGATGCCAGTAAAACTATAATCTTTGCAAAGGCAGCGGTTGAAAGTCAATTAAATTTAAACTTATCTTCAAACTCAGAATTTTTTCCCGGTGCAGATGGGATTCTTAGACAAAGATGGGTGTACGAAAGTGAGGTTTATTCAATAAAACTCACGGAGCCTGATAAAGATCGTATTTTGAGTTATGAAGTTCCCATCACAATCGATGGCAACAGCGAGCAAGACAAAAACTGGTTCTTTTCTGATGTGAATGGAAACCCTCTCGATGTTCAACCAACAAGTTTCTCACTGAACAATGATAATAATTACGAGGATACTTTATATTTTAAAATCGCAGATGATGGAGTTGGAGAGTATCCGACCTTGCTAAAGTTTGATATCTTCAATCCGACAAATAACGACACCTCCAGCATCAAGTTTTTTCTTAGAGAACCAGATGATCTTCCGCCCACAACAGGTCAGGTTGGATATGTTCAAGACTCCCCAATCGATTATACAAAATTTGTAAACTTTGGTGATACAATTGAATTTGTTCATCATATTCAAAAACGAGAAACAACGAGAGTTCCGGCAGTTGAGAACATACCAAGCACTGACACCCCATATTACAGCGTTTCGGGTATCGGTCTTGCAATAGACGCAGATTCACCAAATAACTCATCGGGCATCACAAACGCGGAACAGGGCGGAGTCAACTCTTTACAAGAGGGGGTTCATTATGACTATGTGGATGAAAACGATAGAGTAATTTCCAAACCAAACCTTTTATTCAACGAGGAAAATGATTATTCAGTCACTACGAGAGTTAGATTGAGATCAGCGAGTGAGGTTGGCGAACTTTGTGATAATGTTATATTTTTACGAATTCTACGAGGTCTTAATGATCAGAACGAAGTTATTGGTTTTACTCCCGGTTACAATGTGCCATATCGTAGGCTAAAAAATACCATCAATAAAATTCAATACGAAAATTTGTGGACTCCTGATGAACTTGGAAGCGAACTCAAAGCGTGGTACAGACCAGAGACAATCACTTCAGAGACAAATGGTTGGAGAAACTCTATTAGTGTCACGGGTCTTTTTGACATGGAAAATAGTAGTGGTTCAAGTTTACCAATCAAACTAATTGATTTCCAGTTTCCTAACAACGTTGTATCTGACACATGGTTATTAGATCCATCAAACGCTGACAACGAAACAGGTCAGGGCGGACCTTTCGATGGACAATATTTTACAATTGATACTGAACAAGTGAACACTGCTGACAACCCATTTGCGATACCAACCGATGTAGCAGTTTTCAATGTGTCACTATCTCCGTTCTCTGTTGATTATTTCAATCCAACACTTGTGAGTCCTTTGATTCTTGCTCAAGCAAACGCACCGGAAAATTCTTTTCCGGGTGAACTTCAATGGAATCTTTTTCACACTTTATTATCGGTTGGTGATTTTGATGATAGCACATCATTTCCTAATTACGCAATCACTGATATGTCAATGTATGGTAATGTTCCAATCAGTAATTATCCGGGTCAGGCATATACCGGAGCGAGAATCAAGGTTGAGAGAGAATTGGATTCTGGGGAAACATTTGTTGTAGATCGTGCCTATGGGGGCGGGGTTGGAGAAGCCGTGTATCAACCACCTTTGGCGAATGCAAAGGGTAATTTTACGTCGTGTCCGATGACAATTCCACAAGCAAACGCTGCGGTTCACTCGATGGTTTTCAGAAAAAACTTTTTAGCAGACACGGGACTGCCCGCTGATACCACATCGTATCCTGACCCTACGATTTGGGGTCGAGGAAACGGACAGACAGTTCTAAATTATCCAACGCCTGAATTTAACAATGTTGACGCATACATGGGTTTTGGAAATTCAGTAAATCAAGTTAATGTTTTTAGGAAAAAAGTCGGACCAGATTTTGAATATGGTGCGAGTATGGTCCCTGAAATTATTGTCGTTCAAGCGAAGCCCATTGATGAAGAAACTGGCGGAGTAATCTCAGATGATACGGTGTTCAGAATTGAGGGATATCTCGCTCATAAATATAATACATACCCACTTTTACCTGATGGTCATCCATACAAAGATACCCCACCACTTCTTGGAGATTAAAAATGTCTTATCACGGCTCATCGACAAATAGAAGTTCATCAGTGACTCCAAGTCGCAGGACATCACAAACATCAACCACAAGAGCAACATCATCAACAAGAACTCCGGGCGTTGCACTTGATGTGAATGGTTACTACCCACTTTATCTAACCTCTGCCGAGGCTGTGGCAGCAAGTCCCGCTCCAACAGAAATTAGACCGGGAGAAAAAACTCAAGGATTCCATACACATGTATTGAATGGTAGAACATATTACATGCCAAATGGTTTGATTATGAACGTATCCCAATTTCACGGAAACTACCAAACACCACAAATCAAACAAGTAACGACTGATCTAAGACCACGACCTCTTGGCAAACCCGGTGAAATTATTGATGAGGATGAGGTTTTCATAAAGTATAATGAGGAAACAGACACAGAAGAATTCGTAGAAATCCCTCAATACAACTGTTTAGATCCCTTTGAAAGAAGTGAAAACGTTCATACGGTGGCAGTCGGTGAGAGCATTCAAGATGCTGTTGATGCCGCTGGTGATGGTGATGTGATTGAATTAGCGGTGGGAACGCACTATGAAACGGTTGTAATCAACGAAGGTAAAAAAATTATTTTACGAGGGTCTGGAACGTCACCCTACAGCACAAGACTTTTTCCGACAAAATTAGATGACGGATCTAACACAAACAGAAACACTGGTGGATTGTGTATCCTTCTTCAAAAGGATCAGCAATCCTTAGTTGCCCCTGAAACTGGATTAGTTGTTGAAAATTTATATCTTAAAGGTTATGGACGACTCGTTAATTATGCAAAACCCGGCACTCAAAATTTTTATGACATTACAATCGGCGGATCAATGTATTTGGAAACAGGGGATGTTGTTCTTAGAGATTGTCAAATTTCAGGAGGCTCAAATATCGCAACTACGATTTTTGCCGACACTCCGGTGAATCTTTGCATACAAAATTGTAGATTCAATACTGGTAACCCTGATGGTCCGAATGGACCCAGTGAAGGATCGGCGACGGGGTTAGGTAAAGAAACACCAGTTGATGATTCTCCGGGTTTCTTTATTGATCAAGGCATGGCTGCTGTGGTTTCATATGGACCATCTTTGACAATTAAGGATTGTGCTGTGCCTAAAATGAGCAGTTCTCGCTCAAAACTTGGTGGTTTTGTTTTTTATGCTCCAGATTCGGCACTCGATAGAGAACGAGACAGTTCAGTTGACAGAGGGGTCTTGAAAATAATTAACACATATGGCTATGGGGCAAAAAATGGTGGTCAAGACGGGTGCTTCGCGGCAGCGTTTCACAGCGACGTTTATGTTGGAAATTGCACTGTGGCTTTCCAACGTGCGGGGATGACGGTAAAATTTAGCGGAAACGGATCTGTGTTGCACGCGGATAGAGGATGTAATGTATATCTTCTTTGCAACTTGTTCGTTGATAATGATAATGTTCAGGCGGTGATTCAGGGCAGATTCCAAGGAGGCGGTGTTCAGAACCAAAGAAACACTATTCCTAAGCAACCCCCATATCCATCAACTGCACAACTGTCTGATGTGGTACTCAAAGATTTTGATAGTAAGATTAAATTTTTAGCAGGAAATGTATTTGGATACTATGAAAAGAAAAATATTTGCCTCAGTAATCCTGATGGTGATAATCCTGATCCATGTATCACTCCCGGTTTTGCTCTTGAGCCATCGGATTATGGGGAAGTTTTTACAGTTGATCCATTGAAAAATACGACAGAACTCGTTGCGGAAGATAGTTTGTTTAAAAACTTTACTCAAAATAGTTATTTTGAAAACTTGATTCCTTTTTACTTTATTGATTATTACTTTTTCTTACCAGATGTTGATCCAGATTATCCAGACACTAATGCTCGACCGATGAGAAGTTTGATTAGATATAGTGATCCTCGACCTGAGCCGGGGTTTAGTGAATTTGGATTACAAGGATTTGATCTAAGAGTCCGCAGTGTCAAGGAAGGTTATGCAAACCCGATTCCGTATTCCTCTGGGTTTACAAGAAAAGAATTTTACAGCATGTTGGGTCTTGCTTTTCCGTACGAAGACCAAAATGATGTGGCAAGACCAACTATAAATTTCGATCCCGGTGCGTTGCAGACAGAATGGTTTACTGACACAAACGAAGATGGCGGTCAGATTAGTGATCCTGATATCTCAGATGATAATCCCTCAATCGATTTAGTTAATCCCATCGAAAATACCCCTTGACACAAAAAACTCTCTGTCTATCATATGACAAAGGAGTTTATTCATGTCAAAAACTGTCGGCTGTTACAAGATTCGTAAAAACGCAAAGATGCCATTTATGGCAACAAAAGGATCTGCGTGTTTCGACGTTCATGCTTGTCTTTTACCTTGCACAATCAAAATGCTCAAACCGGGTGAAAGATTTTTAGTGCCTCTTGGTTTGATCCTCGATATTCCAGAGGGGTACTCAGTTCGTATTCACACCCGCTCCAGCATCGCCTCAAAACACGGTGTGGGAATGTCCGTATCAGAGGGTATTATTGACTCCGACTATGTTGAAGAGGTGTTCGTCCCAGTTGTAAACAACGGTGACAAAGTTTATCAAATCCGTGACGGTGATCGAATCGCACAGATTGAACTGGTGAGAAATTTAGAAACAACCTTTGAAGAAATTGAAAATGCCCCACAACAAAAATCCGACCGTGATGGCGGATTCGGAAGCACAGGAGTGAACTAATGACCCGCGATGAATTACTAAAAAACCACGAAGCCATTTGTAAAGAAGCCCGTAAACTTATGGAATTAAAAAATAAAGATTACGCAGGCAACGGAGGCACTGAACCTTTTGCAAACTTTACTCGCTGTGAGGCGATGGGTGTCTGCTCCACGGAGCAAGGATTCCTTGTGCGAATTGTTGATAAATTATCCCGCATGAGTTCTTTTATTGAATCGGGAACCATGCACGTTGAAAATGAATCTTTTCACGACTCCTGCGTAGACATCATCAACTACATGGTGCTTCTTTCATCTTATGTCGGAGACAAAGAATCTTCTTGATCTTTGTCTTTTCTTGGAGTAGAATATCGGCATGAGTCGGTTCTATACAAATGTAAGCGTTCGTGGAGATAACATTCTGTACCGTGGGTACGAGAATGGCAAGAGAGTCGAGGGTCGTATTGATTACCACCCCACTCTCTTTATCTCTACAAATAAGTCATCGGAGTTTCACACGATGGACGGTCGTTCGGCGGAGCCTTTCCAGCCGGGAACGATGTCGGACTGTCGTGACTTCATCCTGCGGCACGAAAGTGTGACGGGGTTTGACATCTATGGCAACACCGACTACATCTATCAGTTTATTGGCGATAAGTTTCCCAAAGAAGTTGAGTATGATCAGTCGGTTCTGAAAGTCGCATACATCGATATCGAAACCACGGCAGAGAACGGCTTCCCCCAAGTTGCGAATCCAAACGAGCGTGTCATCACCATCACTCTGATCGTGCAGGATCGTGAGTATGTTTTTGCACTTGGTGATTGTGCGTTGAAAGAGGGAATCAGTCTTTACACATTCACGAACGAACAAGACTTGCTCTTGAAGTTCTTGGAGATTTGGGAGGGCGAAGATCCCGACATCGTGACTGGTTGGAATGTCAAGTTCTTCGACATGCCGTATCTCTATGCTCGCATGGATCGTGTGATCGAGAAACGTGCGAGGAAACTTTCTCCGTGGGAGTTTGTCAAGCAACGCAACGTCCAGACACAGAGCGGTGATCGTATCGCCTTTGACTTTGTTGGTCTTACGATTCTTGACTACTTTGACCTCTACCAAAAGTTTACTTATGTAAATCAAGAGTCATATAAACTCGACCACATTGCCTTTATCGAACTCGGTGAAAAGAAAGTCGAGTATGAGTATGACCACTTCAAGGATTTCTATACAAAAGACTTCCAAAAGTTTGTGGAATACAACTATCAAGATGTCAAACTTGTGCAGAAGTTGGAACAGAAACTTGGGCTGATGGAGTTGGCGATGGCACTGGCATACAACGCCAAGGTCAATCTTGGTGATGTGTTCTCTCAGGTTCGCACTTGGGATCAGATCATTTATCACCACCTGCGTGCAAAGAACATCGTGATCCCCCGCAAGATCAATGCCGGAAAGAAAGACGGACAGATCATTGGTGCGTATGTGAAGGAGCCGATCACTGGTCGGCATGACTGGGTTGTATCCTTCGACCTCAACAGTCTGTATCCTCACTTGATTATGCAATACAATATTTCACCGGATACTAAGTTGCGTGCAGACATGTCGGGCGAACCACCGTTCCCCTTCCGTAATTCTATGTCTCCGGCAGAGGTTATGGCAGGAGCAAAGGATAAAGACCTAGCAGAATATAAGAAGAGAAACTTTTCTGTCGCCGGAAATGGAATCTGTTTCCGTAAAGACAAACTTGGCTTCATGCCGGAACTGATGGAAAGGTTTTATGCAGAGCGTAAGCACTACAAGAAGTTGATGATCGAAGCCCAGAAGAAAAAGCAACAGAATCCAGATGATGAGAGTTTGGACTTTGAGATTGCCAAGTATCATAACTTCCAACTGGTGCGAAAGATTCAACTGAACTCAGCCTATGGTGCGATGGGCAATCAATACTTCCGATATTTTGACATAGATATCGCAGAAGCGATCACAACATCGGGTCAACTATCGATTCAATACATCGCAAACAAACTAAATGACTTTTTAAATAAAACTCTAAACACAGGAGACTATGATTATGTTGTCGCAAGTGATACTGACTCTGTTTATCTTCGCCTTGGGAACTTGGTTCGGGCTACGGCTAAAAACAAAACGAAAAACGAGATCGTACGATTTCTTGACAAGTCCTGTAAGGAAGTCATCGAGCCGTTCATCAACAAATGCTACGATGAACTCGCCCAAAAAATGAACGCCTACTCCAATAAGATGGTGATGGAACGAGAAGTCATTGCCGATGTTGGAGTCTGGACTGCCAAGAAACGATACATGCTGAATGTCCATAACTCCGAGGGCGTGCAATACGAAGAACCCAAGATGAAAATTATGGGCATCGAAACGACACGCTCATCGACTCCGATGATTGTGCGACAAAAGTTAAAAGATGCAATCAAGTTGGTGTTGACCGGAACCGAAGAGCAAGTCATCGACTTCGTTGCAAACTTCAAGCGGGAATTCAAAAACTACTCACCAGACCAAATTGCATTTCCCCGTGGGTGTAACAATATCAACACCTATATCGATGAGTCAACCATCTATCGCAAGTCCACACCGATTGCCGTGAAGGGTGCGTTGATCTACAATCACTATCTCAAAAAGATGAAACTTGAGAGCAAGTATCATAGAGTGAACGAGGGCGACAAGGTGAAGTTTTTGTATCTATCCGTTCCGAATCCTTACAAAGATAAAGTTATTTCGTTTCCCGGTGCTGCTCCGAAAGAGTTTGAGTTGGATGAATTTGCCGACTATGACAAGCAGTTTTCAGTTTCTTTTTTAGAACCTCTGAAAAATATTCTTGACAAAGTTGGTTGGGACTACGAACATAAGGCGACATTGTTTTGAGTGATAGACTTATTGAAGAAATGTACGCTGAGAGGTATAACACCACAACAACAAGCCGAAAGGACATCGGAGACATTTACGTTGATGGTGTGCCAATAAATATAAAATCAAATAATATTGAGAAAGAAAACTTCTCACCGAATATGATGAGTGGTGTCAAACTGTTTGAGTATCTCAGCGATGAAAAAAATAGATTACAATTTTTGTTTGTGAATTACAAAGAAACAGAAAATGGTGTTGACATTTTGAGCGAGCGATTGGTTGATGTTGAACACATTTCGTGGGAGTGTCTCAAAGTTCAGTGTCAGGGAAACGGTGTGATTCAGTTCCGCAAAGGAGAGTTGAAACTAAATGAAAACCAAACGAGAGGTGAATTTCTTAATGGCTTTTCAGATGCGTATGCGGATTACATTAAAAGAGAAGAAATAAAATTACAGAAACTAAGAAATATATTTTTAAATGATTGAATTTGACTATACATTAGATTTTGATACTATTGATTATCGCAAGAACCCTGAGATGTATATCATCGGTCGGGGAGAACAAGGAGTATTGCTTTGTGAACCATACAAATCAGAAATCTGCAAACACTGGAGATTCCGAACACCGGAAATTGCATATCAATCAGCGAATATTATTACTGCTATGTTCAATGGGTATTTGGATGTGGATGATTTTGTTGGGGCTGATATGTGTCGCAAGTTTCTTATGATGGGGTGGACGCGAGCAAGACGATACGCCAATCATCGTAGCGGAAAGAAGTATGATGACAACGGAAGAATTAAACCACAAGAGTCAGATCACTGGACATGTGAAAAGGCAGAGTCCGCACGCATTTTCAAGCGAGCGTATGATGCAGCGAGAACAGATAAAAAATATCGAACGATGGTTCGTGAGTGGCGGAGAAAGGAGGAAGACATATGGAACGGAATGAATCCGACCTTATTTTAGAAGCATTGAGATGTCTTCGCTACGACTTACAGAAGACACACAAAATTGTATTGAGGACAGAATCTACTAAGTCAGGAGATGTCCAAGAAATAGTTGACAAGATGTTAGAGGTTGATAAACTACTGGAGAAATGGAGCGATATTAATGAATAACTTTTTGAATAATTTGGTTGAGGTATCTGGCAACGAAGACGCTACTTCTGTTGACAGCGGTTTGGTTTCTGACATCAAAGGATTCATCAGCACGGGTTCATATACATTGAACGCACTGCTGTCTGGGTCTTTGTATGGTGGCATTCCAAACAACAAGATCACGGCACTGGCTGGTGAGCAGGCGACTGGTAAAACTTTCTTCTGTTTCAACATTCTGAAAACTTTTCTTGATGACAACCCCGAAGGTGTTGTGCTTTACTTTGACTCAGAGCAAGCGATCACTTCACAAATGTTTGAAGAGCGTGGCATTGACTCTGCCCGTGTTGCAGTGTTCCCTGTTTCCACCATCGAAGAGTTCAGACATCAGATGATTCAAGTTGCCGATTCGTATCGTGCAGAGAAAGACAAAAAGCCCATTCTTGTCATTCTTGATTCACTCGGCAACCTGTCCACTCTGAAAGAAATGGAAGACACTGCCAGTGGTAAGAACGTGCGGGATATGACCAAAGCCCAAGCGTTGAAGGCAACTTTCCGAACGCTCACCGTCAAGTGTG
>CAACVD010001701.1_pt1 | contig 10515 bp, 14 predicted proteins | sample 2381771 | NCBI WGS metagenome assembly CAACVD01 (sample SAMEA5211965, study PRJEB30684) | marine metagenome | biome: Marine; feature: Epipelagic; material: Water | collected 2015-10-15 | depth 15 m | reverse complement strand
CCTGCGCAGCAGCATCCACCACATATTGATAGTGCCACCGGTTGTTCTTCAGGTAGCGCCGCTTATAGCTGACAGCAAAGATTGGTTCTACACCTGTGGTTGTGCCAGCAATGATGCCTATTGTTCCCGTCGGTGCGACGGCGCGCTTGGCTACGGAACGAGTAATGCCGAGTTCATCACAGAACCTGTCGGCTGTCTTCTCGGATACGGCCTGATAAATGAGTAGCCAGTTGTGCAGTTCATCAGTCACCTCGTATCGCTCACCACGCTGGATAAGCCATTCGTGCAGTCCCATGAGGCCGAGACCAAGGCGACGGTTCTTTGAACGGGTCTTGTAAACCTTATCATAAGGGAGTTCTGCCACCATAGTACCACACACAAGAAACTTGGTTGCCAGTTCAACAACACTCATTAACTCCTCAATGGAGTTGATACGAGCGAGGTTGAGAGAGCCAAGGTTACAGAGGTCAGAGTCATCCTCGGAGGTCACCTCGGTGCATGCGTTGCGCAGCGTCTCGTTCTCCTTGTCGAAGAAGTTGAAGGAGAAACCCGGCTCGGCAGTAGACAAAGCCTGTGCGCAGTTCTGCATGAACACTTCGCCGACTTCGCCTGTCTGCCAGTAGTTAAGCAACCAGTCAGTGTCATAATTGACGCTGATGTTGGTGAAGTCGAGTGGGGCAGGGAAGTTGAAGTCAGTCTGCTTGATGTCAAACAGGGTCTTTCCTGTGTCACCGACTGGCATGTCCTGCCAGTTTTTTGCTTTGAGGAACTCTTCGATGTCACCATGCTGCCAGTTCAGGCTGGCATAGATAGCGGAGCGGCGTGAACCACCCTGCATTACGGACCTGCCAATCTCGTTAATCATACGCATCTTAGTGACTGCGCCAGAGGCTGTTCCACCAGTGCCGCCAAGAGCGGACCCGGACGGACGATACACTGAGTAGTCAATGCCAATGCCACCGCCAGTCATAAGGCAGCTTTCTGCCTTCCATGATAGGTTGGCCCAGTCCTCGCGTGAGTCTTCTTCAGCGCGCAGTAGGAAGCAGTTGTTGAAGAACTTGCGCTTGCGACCTGCATAATAAAGGTATCGGCCACCCGGAACGAAGCGAAGCTGAGTGATATGCTCAACCAGTTCGTCACGCTCATCGTGCGTCATATCCTCACCGCAGACATCATCAACTAGGGTTCGTGCTAACTCAGCCCATGTCGTTGCGTTCTCATGCGCGTACTTTGTATTAAATATATCCTCAGAAAATTTCGTCCTGAACATCGGGTTCTTGTTCGACTTCCACGCCATCAAGCTGTTTCCTTCCTTGCTTTGCAAATGTATCGCGCCACTCAATCAGTGAGCGGCGCGCGTTGGCGTCCCCCTTTGCCAGTTGCGATGCAAACTTTTTCAACGACTCTTCATTGATGGTCGCTGCGGCACAGACATCGGAAAGGTCTTGGCTGTCTTCAAGGAGCCAGCTTGTTGCCTCGTCCTTGACTTGCTGATGCTTCCACTCAGGCCAAGAGGGATTAAGAGAGCGACCCAGTCCAGCGGCGTCTAGCAACGCCTGAAGGACCACCGCTCTCCACATTCTATTTATGCTTTCTAGAGAGACCCCAGTCAATTATTATCTCCATTGCGTCTGTTACTGACCGAGCCACTGCAACAGAACACCCGTTGTCAGTGAGCCGCTTGTGCAGGTCAACTTGCGCTGGAGATAGCCTTCCTGTTTTGGTTTTGACTTCGATGCCGAAGTACTTCCCTCTATGGACTAGCTGGATGTCAGGCCACCCAGCCTGTAGTCCAGCTTTTTTGAGTTTAGCACCGCGCACCCTGCCACCGCCACCAGCAGGGAAGGCTGTGAAAAGAACATCCCGTTTAAGGTTACCCCTAAGCATGTCAACGATGTCAATTTGCAGTAACATCTCTGGCTCACGACGCTTGGGTTTTTTGATTTTGTTATGCTGTGGCATATTTTATTAGACAGTTTAAGAGATGTTCATGCTTTGTGCCGGTTGACTTTGTGGGCAAACGGTCTCTAACTCTGTCTCACTCATACCGTGCAAGGAGAATATTAGATATGGCTACTTTGAAAAAGCCCAAGACGACCCGCGTCAAGAGAGATTACCCGGAGTTCCGCGACAGGCTAAGAGATGTTCTTGAGAGGCGTGACGTGACTCAGACGAAAGCTGCCGAGATGGTTGGCATGGACATCAGGACGTTCAACCATGTGGTAGCTGGGCCAACGCACCCTGACCTGATGCTCATCAAAGACATTGGTGCCAAGTTCAAAGTCAACTTAAACTACCTCTTTGGATTGTCATCTCGTGTTGACCCATCACCACAGGATTTTGACTACACCGGGTATGCCATACTTGACCACTGGGATATAAGTGAGGGGACTAAGACGCCAAGTCACTGCGCATCTCATGCTGTCGAAAAGAAAGTCTCTGACAGGTATAGCGATGTATACTTGGTATCGGTGTCTAATTCAGAGTGCGATGTTATGCAGTTTGCTAACATTGTCGGGTGGTTCGAGAAGGCCGTGGAGGTTTCATCTAAAGGTGTGTACCACGTTGAAATCAACGGTCGCTCCTATTTCCGTTGGATGAAACGAAACGAGTGGGGTGGCATGGTGGTGTCAAGTGATGTGTTGCTGTCAGACTCCTACGAGGTAAAGTCTAACGAAGTGACAATCATGGGCAGAATGGTCAGGAAAACATCTGACTTCTAAGATAACAGAGAAAAGTCAGACGAAAATTTGTTGACAGTTTTTCTCTGCGATGCGACACTCGCGTCATGAAGTTGGACAAGTCAATCATACCAGAGTCTTTGGAAAAATATCTTGATGCTGACGGGTATGACCCCGGCATCATTCCAACAGATATATCTGCAACTAGGCTGAAAGACTCTCCGCGCGTTCACAGATTAACCAGTCAGTACCGGGACCAAATCTCTGTTGAAAGACAGAGCCGTGGATTCGCCAAGTTAGGCGAGGCATGGCATAACCATATGGAGATGCATGCTCCTGACGAATGGATTGTGGAGAGGCGTTTCTACGCACAGGTTGACGGGCGTATTGTGTCGGGTGCCATCGACGCTATTGAGCCAGCCGTGCGTGGCGTTAAGGTTTGGGACTATAAGGTGATGACCGCCTACAAGGCCCAGACGGACCTGAAGGATTTCGAGAAACAGCTTAACATCTATGCGTTCCTGCTGCGTCAGAACGGGATGAACCCAGTTGGCCTATATATAAGTGGCGTTATTCGTGATTGGTCCGACAGGAAAGTGTCAGGGTCGTACCCGGATACCATGTTTCCGACATTTGAACTGCCTATCTGGTCAGAGGAAGAGGCAGAGTCTTACATCAGAGAGAGGCTGTCGCTCCACTTCGGTGAAGAGTTGCCACCCTGCACTGACGAGGAACGGTGGATGTCTTCCACCAAGTATGCGGTCGTGTCCAGTAAGACAGGCAAGACACTCAGGCTTTACAACGACGAGCAGTCTGCCCTCGACCATAAGACCAAGTCACCATTTCATGTAGAGAAAAGAAAACCAGAACCTATTAGGTGCCAGAGGTTCTGTGATGTCGCGCAGTTTTGCACACAATATCAATCTGAATTATTTGCAGAAGGACTGTTGTCTGATGGCCAACAAAATATCTGACCTGCAACGTCGCCTTGCTCAATCTAAAAGTGGTAAGGAAAAGATACGGGGCAAGGAATATTCAACAGTACCATTGCGCGTCGAGTTGTTCCGGCAACATGTAGATGCCGCAGACATTGGAGAGTTGTCCTCCATATACACGTCCATATCCATCCTTGATGACAATAAGGTTGTAGCCAAGGCGTACTTGGCTGAGTCAGTAGAAGTAATCATTGATGAGAACGGTTCTGAACTTGTCCAGATGAAGGGTGTCAAATCAGTCGGGACAGCAGAAGAGTTTCGTGCATCTAGTAGCGTCAACCAGACAAGTGCTGTTGAGAATGCAGAGACTTCGGCGGTTGGAAGGATGCTGGGATTACTGGGTCTACATGGTGGCAAGATGGCATCAGCAGAAGAGGTAAGAATGGCGGAGCAAGCAAAGACTGTCGTTGAGTTTCCGAAGGTAAGCCAGCAGCGCGTGAAGGCAATCGACACGGCCTCCGAGTTTGCTGAACGCGCACGGGCCTGTAGGTCAAAACAAGAGTTGAACCAGTTGCTCATAGACCGCAGAGAATTTTTTGAAATGCTCCAGTCTAAATCAGAGGAAGAGTATCAGGAACTCAGAGGCGCAATGCAAAACCTGAGAAATTCATTACCCGAACAGTCAGACACTGAGGAGTAAGCAATGACTGAATATGATAACAACCTGCGCGGTCGCCTGTTTAAGAACGACCGCAAGGAAACCGATAAGCAGCCCGACTATACCGGTGACTGTGAGGTTGGCGGTCAAAAATACCGTCTCGCTGGATGGATGCGTAAGTCTCAAAAAGGTACGCCCTACATGAGCCTTCAACTCAGCATCCCAGAGCCGCAGGGCGCAGGAAATGGCGGTGCCATGGCACAGCAATCTGCGCAGACTATGTCGGATGAAATTCCGTTCTAGTCTGAAGAAGGTTCGATTCCTCCCGCATCTAGGCAGGGTCAGGCAACTGCCCTGTCTAGTATGTGGGACGAACCCGCCGTGCCACGCGCATCACATACAGTTTGCCGAGCCGAGAGGTCATGGGCAAAAGGTGGGCGACCAGTGGACGGTTCCTCTTTGTGGAGAATGTCACCACAGACTGCATACGACAAAGGAAGGTGAGCGCCTGTTCTGGGTGTTCGAGGGGATAGACGCAATGCAAGTGGCCCAAGATTTGTGGAGTGAAACAAATGGGACGCACAAAGCTAGCGACAGAAACGAAGACCTATAATTTGTTGATGCCGGTCGATGACTGGATTGTCTTGGCCAAGATATCATTTGATGAGTCTAAGAGGGCAGGGAAGCAGGTGTCTGTCGCCCACCTAATCAGAGAGGCTTATCGTGCCGTGTATTATGAGGAGTTGGAATGAAGCCGGTTCCGCAACATGCATTCACTGAGGTCAGTGGATTTGAGGCAAAGAAGCATGCCATCCGTCAAACTACGGATGGCCTGTGGCAACTGACCTTGACCGTGCATGAGTTTGGCGCTGCTGATTGGCTTGTGTTTGCACCAACTGGACTGCCTCTAGCTATTGGTCTCAAGGCTATGGACTACGACAATCCAGAAATTGAGCAGCAAGAAAGCCCTGCTAAAAGATACATTCAGCGGTCAGTGATGCTTTGCAAGGATGAGAGGTTCCAGAAGTTTATGGAACACAAGGCTGGAGAAGACGGATTTTATGCGTGGGGGTTTGGTTCACCTGAAGAGGAGGCTGCCAATGCACTACGAACTTTTCTTGGCCTTAACAGCAGGGCTGAGTTGGCTGCTGTGGGAAATGATGCCATGAGATATCAGATGGATAATCTCGTAAATGAGTTTAAGCATTCTCTCAAACAGAGAAAGTCATGATTAGAGTGTAGCATGTCAGTTAGAGGTGAAGTCGTGGAGCGTTATGTCATAAGAATTAAGGAATTAGAGACACGCTGGGGTGTTTCTCGCTCAACTGTTGAGCGCCTTATCAAGAGCGGGAGATTGACAGCCTATAAAATAGGTCGTTCAGTCAGAGTATGTATGAATAGCGTTCACGAATTTGAGGAAGGAGATATGCAATGCAGTACAGACTTGTCCAGAGAAAGGGCCGAAAGTTTGAGGCCACATGGAACGAGCGAACCATGCGCCACGGCAAGTGGCGAACTATACAGAAGTGGATATCGCTTGGGACAAATGACCCGAAGGAAGCAGCGGAGAAGTTCAAAGGCTTCGTCGATGGAGAGGCCAGCGGCAGGGGCGTAGCCTTCTCAAGACTGTCGGAGGTTCTTCAGGAGTACACCGCCGAACTTCTGGCGAGAAACACATCTCACCACAATATGAAGCGGCATCACAGTATTGTAAGGCAACTCCTTACACATCTGGGAGACATCAGCTTCATGGACCTGACACGCCAAGACACAAAGCAGTACATCCGTTCACGGGGCGTAAAGCCCCAGACAGCGTCACGCGAACTTGACGTTCTTAGCGCGGCGTTGAACTACTGTGTTCAGGAAGAACTGATTGAGTGGACACCATTCAAATTCTACAAAGTAGGAAGTGGTGTGCGCGACCGATACCTAACGCAAGAAGAGATAGACCATCTCCTTGATGCCTGTCAGTCATATTATCTAAGGCTGTGGACACTGATAGCTGTTTCGACGGCTGCGCGTAGCGGTGCCATACTAGGGTTGACCGCTGACCGTGTTCTGTTCGACGACAATATTATCGACTTCCGCGACCCGACCATACAGGGTCGTCACAAGCCGCGCTCTGTTATCAAGATGCCGACTGGTTTGCGACCATACTTGATGGATGCAATCGACAAAAGTCAGAGCGGATATCTGGTGGAGAAAAACGGACGGCCATTGACCAGTGTATATAACGAGTTCCGCAAGACGGTAGACCGTGCTGGCCTAGAAGACTGTAGCCCACATGTGCTACGTCACACCTGTGCTGTCCATATGGTAAAGGCTGGCGTTCCTATATATGAGGTGTCTTCATACCTCGGTCACAAGAATACAAAAATCACGCAGGACCATTACGCAAAGTTCCAGCCGGACTTTATGGACAAGTCGTCCGAGGTCGGTTCGAGCCTAATTGCCAACCCTAAGATGCGTGTCATACAATAGTCATACAATGGTTCGTAACCTATTGAATATATTGAAAGTTAAAGGCGTCACTCCCGCCAGCATCTCTCAAGGAAATCAATAGGTTACACCCTAACTGTATGACTTTGACGTATCCTGATACATCAAGATGGCACAGATAGGCTGACGAGTCTGTCGGAGATTCGCTTGGCTCTGTTGGGTGTTTGCCTAGCCCACCTGCTATTTAGGCACTCGGCTGCACACTCGTCCCACCGCTCTTCCTCTGCAAGCATGATGGTCTTACGGAACTTAGACAGGGTTGGTCTGCCTAACTGGAAGCACATGTTGGCGAAGCACCGCTGTGCCTCTTCCGGCATGCTGTCAAAGTCCTTGAAGATAATTCGGCAATCAGAAACACAGTTGTCTACGTCCTTGGCAAAAGCCTCGGCGACTCTTTCTGCTGACACGGCGTCACCAACATCCAAGTCCCACTCAGGGTCGTCCTTGGTGATGAGATGCCCAATACCCATTGTCTTGTGATTTAGTGAGCAGAGATAGACTTCGTGTTTGATGCCCTCATCAATCGCAAGTTCTTCTCTTAGCCGGTCAATGTCCATTCTAAACTCCGTTGAGGATAACCTCTTACTTTTCGTGTCCAAGCCACACGGCAAACGCGCCTGTCATTGCTCCAGTTACAGTTGCTGTGAGTGCTGTGGCTTCTGTGGTGACTAAGCCCTTGTCATGAGTTTCCATGAACCAGAACAAAACATGAATGTACATGTAGGTCATTATGCCCATCATCAGGCGGGGTAGAACCTTCCACTTCAGGAAGCGTTCCATTGTCCACTCGGCCATCACTTCTTCCTGAACTTATCAAGAGACCGAATGCCTAGTGCAGCAGAGCATGTAAGGAACAACAAGTAAGTGTACCAGTCAGGCAACTCAGCCAGCCTGTCGAAGCCATTCTTCACCACATCCTCCATGCCCGGGATGAAGCACAGAACGACTGGCACCAGAACAACAATGGTAACAATCTCATCTTTGATGCTGGACTTCGTACTCTCAGCCATGATGAGTTCCCACTTGCTATCGTGCATGGCAGCACTTTTCAGCACCTCTGCTTTGGCCTCTGCCTCTGTCTGAGCGAGGTTGGCCTTCGCCTTGGACTTGGACACCTGCCCCTCAAGGAACGTACCTGCAAGGCTTGCTATGGGTGATATAAGGGCTGTCCACATTAGACCTCTTCCCCTTTGTTGTTTTCACAGCGCGCCGCCACCACCTTGAGGCGCGGATGTAAGGTTGCTAGCGCCGACTGCATCTCCCCCAATCGGAAAATACATTTTTCTTCGGCCTCATATGGCCCCCGTGTGTCGTCAGCTATTGCACATTCGGGGACAGGAGCAAGCATCACGCAGAAGAAAATATGTGCTGTAAACATACTAGTTTCCTCGTATTCGTTTCTTTAGTCTCGTCATATCAGAGACAACTCGGTTTCTTTGTTTGATAAGCTGGTCAATTCTAGACTTCTTTTGGTCAGGAGAAAAGCCTCCTGACTTTACGCCAGCGATGCGGTCATTGATTTCATTTAACTGCTGGTATTTCCTGTTCAACTGTTTTCGTACACTGAGCAGTGAACGGTTCTCCCGGCGCATCTCCATCGCCGCCTCGTAGTTTCCTTCCTCGCGAAGACGGTTGATACCCCGGTTGATTTCATCAGCCTCACGCTTCATCTCGTAGAACTCAGAGATGAAACGGTTGGCCGGGTCTGCGCCACGTTCTTTAACAAACCGTGTGATACCCAGCGAACTAGCTGCCTTTGATGTAATGCTGTCCCCAAATACACCGGATGGCTTCTTGGGAACCACGCCGAACGTACCGAGAAGACTGTCCACACCAGCCAGTACCATGCCACCCATCGAACCAGTGTAGCCATTGACCAGTGCCTCTGCCTCAATCGGGCTGATGCCCAGCGCACTACTGGCCTGACCTATAAGTTTGGCAAACTCTGAGGTGGTAGAGTAAGAACGCTGTTCAGTAGGCAGACCACGAACACCAAGGCTTTCCATCTCCCTTGCACGGAAGAAGTCATAGTTGGTGCCAACCTCAACCAAAGGCTTCACGGCCTGAGGTATTGGATTGAAGCTGAAGTTGTTCAGTAGAACTTGAAGAACCGCATCCCTGACATACTCACCATCTTTGTTTTTAATCCCATCAAGAAACACTTCTGGAACCGTGCTGAACATAGCGCCGATTTCAAAGGGCTTTGGGATGAGGAACTTATTGTTGTCGGTGTAGATGATGTAGTAATTCAGCTTGCGATGCAGCGGCTCAGTTTCCCAATCATCCTCCTGACTACTCAATGCGTAAATACCCATCGACACGGCAAACAAACCCAAGCCTTTTTTAAGTGTGGCGCGGGGGTCAGACTCACCGTTGAAGGCTGTGCCTGTCCTATACAAACCTTGTATCCTTGCGTTCAAGAACGGAACGAGTGGCAGTAACATGGCAAGCGTCTGCGCTGCACCACCCTGTGGGTTGCCGCGACGTGAATAGTTTATAAGGTTCAGCGCCTCGAAAGCGGCGTCACCTTTTTCCGCTCCACTCTCAACCATGCGTCGATAGATGCCGTCGCGTGTCGCCATCTCGGTCGCTTCACCAACGCGGTTTACCCTGTCGATAGCACTGTTGAATAGGTCAGCCATCTTCTGGGGTGTGTCCACGATGGTGTAGCCTTCGTGACGCCGATAGTGCCGCTTCATCTGCCGTGCAAAATCTTGATTGTTATCTCCAAAGCTGTAACCGCCGAATCCACCGATGGTCTTCATCTCTTGAATCGTATCTGCATCAGTCAATGCATTCTTCAATCCGGTCAGGGTATCAATCATTGGGCGCAGTGGGGCATCTACCGTGACGACGCCAGCTAGGTCACCTCTAATAAGGTTGGCAGTCATAAAGCCGGGGGTAATTGTAATCATGTTTCTAAAGAAACGACCCATCTGCTGCATGGCCCGGAGGAAGCCTTGCATCTGCAATGGGGTGAAGGTTCTCATAGCCGTCAGCAGTTCACCGTCAGAGCCGACATCGTAAAAGACAGTCTTGCCATTCTCACGCAGGGTGAAGTGATTGTTGTTACCTTCTGCCTCGCTTTTACTTATCTTCTTTGGCGCGATAACATCAGGCCCAGCGTCTCTGTAGAAGCCCTCTTTCTTCAGAGACTCTACCATGTTGACCGTCTGCCTTGCTGCGACGTTGCGCATACCGGCAGATACAATCGCTTGTGTGTTGGCGAAGATGTTCTCGTACAAGTCACCGATACGTTCTTCACCGCCCTTCAGCTTGCGAAGTACGTCCTTGATACGCGCATCTGGATTATCGAAGGCCGACGTGCTGTTCTGCGCAAACGCACTTGCGCGCTTCACCTGACCGAATAATCCTTCGGTGTACATTTCATCTTCAATGATGCGATAGAAGGGGACGTAGTCAGTCGCACCAGTGAGACGGGATTTTGTGTTTTGGTCTATGGAACCAGTGTCGACAAGGAACTGCATCAGCTTGTCATTGAACAACTGATACTGACGATAGACCTCTGCAAACTCAGGGTTCTCAGAACCGTATCGCATTCCCTCTGCAATTTGTGCGTCAGTCAGAAGGTTCTCGCGTCCCTCTTGCTTCAATCGACGCGCTCTCTGGGCATACAAGAACATGCTGAACTTGCCGTACTTCTCTCCCTGCCCAATAGGTTCGAAGATATCCTTGAGACCGCGCGTTCCGTCTGCGATTGTCACCGTGTTGTCAGCGTTAA
>CAACVD010001556.1_pt2 | contig 10525 bp, 29 predicted proteins | sample 2381771 | NCBI WGS metagenome assembly CAACVD01 (sample SAMEA5211965, study PRJEB30684) | marine metagenome | biome: Marine; feature: Epipelagic; material: Water | collected 2015-10-15 | depth 15 m | reverse complement strand
GGATTGTGATAACCCCCACACTGTCGGACTCTTAGCCCTCATACATTCTGACTAGAATGGTAGCAACTGGATCACCTTTTGACGTTTGCCCACTGTGAATGTCAAGCATATTGTCCTCGTTGGTGTTATCAGCAGATAGTAACTGCCACAATTTCATAGCACATTCTGACGGTATCATATCGAGATAGTCGATAAGGTTCTGTACTCTAGTCTTGTTCATACGCTTAGAGAATGTGTCCTTGTTCTCGAACTTTTCTACCATAGCAAGGTGTTCATTGATACCCCAGTCTTTGACTTTATCGAAACGTCCCTCGTCAAGCAAGTGTCCAATAGTTACCTGTCTATCGTAGTTCTTTCGAAAGTCAATGAACGCTACTGCACCCTCTAGTCCGACGAACCCTTGAGCCAAGTTGAATACAATAGCATTGGACTCTTGATCTGTCTTGTCTAACAAGTCGCCACCGACAAGACATTCGTCGAAACGTACCCACGATCTAGGTGTAGGATATACCTTGTTAGGCTCGTAATCATCGGTGTGAATGAGGTGATTGTGGTTGTGGTTGATAAAGTCCCATACCATATCGTCAATCTTGCCTTTAGCCCAGTGCAAAAAGTCCTCGGTGGTAGGCTCTAAGTCGAACACAGTCCATCTATCGAGTTCTGCGGGATCAAACTCACCCACTTGGTATTGTGCGCCGTGTTCGCCACCATTGACTGCACCCATAATAACGGTATCGGGATGTAGATAATGTCCATTGATCTTGCGACTATCGGTAAGTTCAAAGATACCTTGACGTACTTCCATCGTTGCTCTGTCAATCTCGTCGAAGAAGAGGACAACAGGCTCGGTGCAAGCAGTAACAAACCAATCGGGTGGATTGAAAGTGGTAGCCTTGATACCATTGACTACAACGTCACGGTTATCGGGTAGTCCAAGTAAGTCGCCCTCTGTCATTTGACTGGCTCGACGCTCGACTACTGGTAAGCCCATAGACTCTGCTACTTGATAGACAGTCTCGGACTTGCCGATACCGTGCCTACCTCGAATAAGAACAGGCTTTTTGATCTTAAGAACGAATGGTGCGGTTTTAATGAATGATGAGAATGGAATAGCCATTTTGTACCTCGTTGTTGGTTGTTGTTGTTTGTTATACTCTATATACGTTTCAGTATTTTGTTTTATTCAAAGTTTTTTTATTTTATTAACTCAGAGTCTGAGAACTCCCATTGCAACTCAAGAATAAGCAGATCGTGATTGTCAGCATATTGTTTTGCGTCTGAAAGTGATGCGAACTCTTGTCCTTGAAACTCGCCAAGTTGCTCGTCTGTGCCTACAAGATATGTATATCTCATTTTGAACCTCGTTGTTTGGTGTTGTACTATCTATACGATTGAGTGATTTATTTTATTCAAACTTTTTTATCTTTTATCATATTTGTAAAAGACAACAGACTGTCTAGTTGTCCATAGCACCCTATTTCCCAGTGCTATCTTGATTTTGTTCTTTCCATACTTGTCTAGGACTATTCCAATCTCTGACTGGCGACGACTTTGATGATGATGTCTTGTTTGAACCATAGTGCCTACTTGTAAGTTCTGAAACTGTTTGAATGTCATACCATCCTCGTTACGATAGATAACTATCTCGGTGCTTAGTCTGTGTGGTATATCGCCCAAAAAGTTGGGTGTAAGCCCATTCTCAGCCATTACTTGCTTTCGCTTAGGGTGTCTGCCCCATAGTCTTAACTGTCCGTGAATAGCCTTGTATTCCTCGATCTTAGCCTTTGCCTTTTCATCGTTTGGTATCCTTGCGATAAAGTCACCCTTGTAAAGCATTGTGTCCTCTCTTTGTTGTGGGTTATGTATTCTATACGTTTAAGTAACAAGTTTTATTCAAAACATATAAGTATTTTTCTATTATTTTTATTTCCCTGTCGTTTTCACCGATGTTATAGCGAACAAAGACTATCCTATTGTCAAACCTTTTTGTTACCAGTGCGTTTTTATACAAGTCAATACCTACTTTCAACTGTACAAGATCCCCTATCTTACAAGGGGACTTGCATTTGTGCCTACATTTGCCTTTGCACATATCATCCTCTAGGTGCGTCTTTGATAGCCAAGACAATCTCGTTGGTATCAAAGTATTGTTGCGCCTTGCCCGACTCGTCTGTGATCCACATACGCTGACATTTACTAGGTATTGGCTTTGGTGCGCACATATCGGTAAGGACGATGTGTCCATCAAAGTTGTTACCATTGACATACCTAGTCGGTGCGTCAAAGCAAGTACCACCACATAGGACACGTTCCCAATCTCTGTTCTGTCCTTTTTTCCATACGAATACCTTACTCTCATCCACCTCTGTGTCGAAAGGAACGACTGTAAAGGTAGCAAGTTTGGATAACTCATTGAGTTCAGAGAAGAACTGGGCTAGCATATAGTCACTAACAGAACCCGATTGATCGATAGAGATAGCGATGTTGGCTACCCTAGTAACCTTGTGCCCACTGTGGATACGAGGATACCGTTTATTCAATCGTCGGATAGTAGATCGCTTGTTAGCCTTGCGAGAACTCTTGATAAAGTATCGTAACATCTTGCGCCAGTCAATCGATGGATTGAGGAACTTTTGGATCTCTTGTCTAACCTCTGACGATACGGAACCCCAAGAGCCACGTTGGTTAGCGTCCTTACTTGCTTTGTCAAGCATATCTCGCAATCTTTCTCTAGCAACTGCGTTAGCGTCGGCATCATCACCGTCACCATCTGCCCAATCACCGTGATCATCGAGAGTATCGGGTAATCCACTGCCCTGTCCTTGCATCTCGCCTTTACCATCGGATGGATCACCATCACCCTTATCGGGCTGAAACTGTGGATCATCCTTGATCATCTTGAGATAGGCTTCTGCCGATAGTCCGACAGGATAGTCCTCGAACGGACTGTCTTTTTGGCTAGGAATACAGCCATTTTCGGGTAACTCACCCATAAGGTGTGAGTTGATAGACAAGTCGGTTGCAACATTCCAAGCCCTAGATACTTTACCATCGGGATCGGGATTGCGACTAGTCGTATGTTGCAAGATCAAGTGATAGAACTCGTGCTTGAGAACACCTAACTTTTGAACATCGGGCAAGCCCTCGAAAAACTCTGGATTGTAGAGCATTTCAAAGTATCCTGTAGATTTGTTAAGGCGAACACCTGCCGTAGGAATGGCGGTACTAGCAGTCTTGTCAATGCGACGTGAGATACTGGCGAAGAATGGCTCTGATAATAGCAATCTTGCAGTATGTTTGTTGAGATCAAACTTGGACATTGTGTCCTCCAGTGTTTGGGTTACATATTCTATACGTTTCAGTCATTTATTTTATTCAAACTTTTTTTCATTGCTCTACCCCACTGGATTGTCTTGAACTACTTGTGACTCAATAAAACATTCATAGTATCCCCAACCACTACCTATGTTCATAAGTTCTTGATAGTCGTTAGGTATTTCTGAGTGTTCGCAGAACTCGTCGGTGTTGCTAAGATACCATCTCATTTTTACTATGAGTGCCTGTTGAACTTGCTCTTGTGTTGTGGCAATGATATGTTCAGTCTCGCCAGTCTCTATATATCGGAATGTTCCTAGGAATACTTTAAGTTCCATAATCTCACCTTAGTTGTGGGTTGTATTATCTATACGTTTCAGTTATTTATTTTATTCAAACTTTTTCTAACTTTGTAAAGTAATCGTGATAGGCTCGGATAACTGTACTACCAAAAGCAACGTGAAGAGTTCCACAGTAATCCCCAGTATCAACTAAGATAACTAACCCTGTCTTGCCGATGAGTTGTGGCAGTTCGATGTATCGAAAGTCATATCCCCAGTTTCCGTGCCCTACTATGCGAAAGCGAGCCTTTGGATTGGGTGCGCTCTCTCTGACTTTTACTAGATCACCTTTGTTCATTGCTCTACCCCACTGGATTGTCTTATTAAGTGTTTAAGTATGTGTTGTTCTGATAGAACTACTTGTTTTATTATATCTACGTGATAGTATCCATTGTCCCACCCTATCTCTCTGAGTTTATCCCAGTTGTTTGGTACGACTTCATAATATACGGCTAGATAATCTCGCATTTTACCAATCAGTTCCTGTGTAACTCGTTCTCTTGTTGTGGTGACGATGTATTGAATCTCACCATCCTGTATATATCGGAATGTTCCTATGAATACTTTAAGTTCCATATTCTCACCTTTGTTATGTGTTGTACTATCTATACGATTGAGTCATTTACTTTATTCAGATTTTTTTGAATATATTTCCATTTTGCACGGATCTTCGGAGATATGGGAAGAGTAGTAGGGATCTTTGTCTATCCAGTAGATTTCTAATAGTTCCCCCAACCTAAGATCCTTTAACACTATCCCATATCCAGCGGTATCCCCCATCCATAAAGCATCTGTTCTATATTTAACTAAGTCACCTTTTTTCATTGCTCTACCCCATTCCAAAAGTCTTTGAAAAAGTCTTGCAAAGGAATAGCGTCACCTTGACTGACATTCAGTTTCTCTTGAATATAAGTCCAGTGTGGTACATCACCCTCACGAACGTACATAAACGTCTGCCAATAGTCTAGCATAAACATATAGTAGTCGGGCTTTGACGGTGATGGTATCGCTGTGATTGTATATCTAGTTCCATTGTTTGGTTCGAATATATAAGTCATAGTGTTTCCTTGTTTTCGTGTCTAAGAATGATTGGGATTGTAAAAGCCATACAGATAAGGCAGATACCTACCATTTTAAGTGCAGTCATTTTGTTTTCCTGTGTTTTGTTGTTCATATTCTATACGTTTCAGTTGATTGTTTTATTCAAAGTTTTTTATGCCCACCCATTCCCGATACTATTCTGTACCTCACCTTTGTTTCTAACAACCTTGTCTAAACAAACGCCATATCGTTACGCAGTCCTCAACGTCTTTCATCGCTCTATGAGATCCCTCTGTATCGAACCAATGTGGTAGTTCTTTTCGTATGTTGTCCATAGATACCGACTTAAAGCCAGTCCATAGAAACCTAGCCATACCTTGTGTGTCTAACGTCGCAAACCTCGGACACCAAACTCCTTGCCTACGACACTCTTCACGAATAAACCCTATGTCAAACTGAACATTATGCCCAACCACAACACAGTCCTTTAATCGTTCTACTAGTCGCTCACAAGCAGGTTTGCTCCAACTGTATGCGTCTTTCCATTCCTCTTCGTTGTACCCATTGATCGCTAATGCACTCGAACTTGCCAAGTCCATCCTACGGATTTTGAACTTACCCTCGAACTCATACTCTATGTCAGTGGTTCCACCAGTGTCATACGCATCTGTGTCAATAATCTTAATAGCAATCTCAATAATCTCGTTGTTGATAGGATCTAATCCTGTTGTCTCTGTGTCTATAAAGGCTAATCTACCCATTATCCACCTCCTGTTCGTATATGTTAATGTAAGCGTACTGTTCATCAAGGCAAAGTTGTTCTGCATCCTCTAGTGTGCTTGGAATGTCAATACCAGTACCTTGCAATCTCCATTCTAGGATGTCCCAAAGCACATTGTATGCTCTCTGCCTTGCATATTCCTCTGTAGAGCAAAGATATATTTGATCCTCTTCGCCAAACTCTCTATATTGTACTACCCATAGTTTCATTGTTTTTTCCTTTTTGTTGTTGGTTGTATTTTAATATACTCTACTGCTCCACCTGAAGAGTAAAGGCTTTGTAATCGTGAGATAATCAGTTCAAGTTCATCCTTGCCATTGTCAGTACAGTGGTAGGATATGATTGTACCATCTTCTAGGATGTCACAAGCATCGTCTTGAGCAACCCACTCTTTGAGTTCTTTTTTCATTTTCACTCCTTGTGTATTGTTTATACGTTTGATCTCTTCTTTTTATTCAAAAACTTTAACATTATTCTTTGTGTTCCAACGGTGGAACCCATCGTGGTTTCTATTGGATTGCCCTGTTTATCGAACCATCTGACACGATACGAAACAATGTCTTTTAAGTCACCATTCCTCATTAACAGTTGATCATCCTCAATGCGTACTACAATGCCATACTTAGCATTACGAATAGTATAATATGAGTTTTCCTTGCCGTATGCCGACAGTTGTACTAAGTCACCTACTTTCATTTACCACCTCCAATAGTTTTGGGTTATATATCCAACCAACGTGTCTCCATTTACCCCAAGCAACTTTCCATCTTGTAACACGTGTCTGTCGATAACGTGTGTTGGTTTCAATCTGAACTATGACACCATAGTCCTTACTTCGACAATGCTTAACTAAGTCACCTACTTTCACTTATCACCTCACAATCTTCTTTGTCAATCCGAGGACAAAACCCGCTTTCGAAAATGCGAACATCTACACTCCAAGTGCCACAGACAACGATAATGCCGATTTTGCCCCGAAGGGCAAACAGAGGATCTTTGATCCTTACTAAGTCACCTACTTTCACTGATCACCTCCAAGTTCTGAATATAATAGTGGTGTTTTTTGTTTGTTCTAAGATTGATACCAGTAAAAAGTAATGTGTCAGGGTGTCCGAGGGATTGTCGCGATTGAAGAATTAACACCTTATCCCCTAGTTGGGATGGTTTGTGTCCATTGATCACAACTTTACATAAAGTTCCTTTTCTCATTGTTCCTCCCTAGATAAACTGATAGAACTCGTCAAGATCGATGACAGAGACATCAAACTCTTTTGATAACATACGAATGGTGTCACCCACCCATTGTTCCCACTCTAAGTCTGTTCTCTCGGTATCATCACTCTCAATGATCTCTGACAGTTTATCCTGTGCGTTCATTAAGTTTTCATAATAGCAACTAATCATCATTGCATATCTCCTATACGTTTGGTTGTTTTGTTTTATTCATTTTTATTTGCATTTCTAGTGCTTTTTTTAACTCTTCTTTTGGATCATACTCTACTAGATAGCCCTTATTTAGGGCAAACTGTCTAGCATCCTCTATGCTATTGAAAGTTCTACCATCACCATCGGGCTTTCTGAATACACTTTCCAATCCATAAGTTCCGACTGATAGTATGACTCTGCCCTTTGACAGTTCTGTATAGCAAGTCGTAAAGTTCGAACTACAACGATAGTGTTTGTTTGGATCATATATTTTCATAAGTCTATCCTATCACCTTTTTTGTTGATGATCTCGCCATCTTGAATGTCGTGCTTGATTAACAAGTCATATATCTTGCCGAACAACTCTGCCTCACGATTTCCCTCGTTATAGTCTTGTTCAGTAAAGCCTTTAAGGGCATATTTCTTTTTTGTTTTTGAGTCTCGAATATATATCATCATTTCTCCTTGTGTATATTCTATACGTTTGTGGTTTAAAGTTTATTCAAAAAAGATCCTCTGCATCCGAAAGTGGATAATAGTTATAATATATTATATTGTCGTCTTTATGTCCATTAACGCCGAATGGATGAGAGTTGTCGGGCAAGTCTCTTACGAAGAGACAGAACTCCTTATCAGTCCATTTATCAGATACGAGATCCACATTGAACCAAGCGATCTTATAGTATGTTGCGCCACCGACTTGACGTATGCCCAGTATCACACCTTTCATACTCTTCAAGATCAAACCGCCCATATTACGGACTACTAAGTCACCTACTTTCACTGATCACCTCCAAATGCTCTTGTGGTATTAAAAACGATTGATGGTTTTTGGCAAAGGCTACAGTACAATACGCTCTCTTAAAATCTGAGACTGATCCATCATCATTTACAATGATACCGATGTCGCCCGATAGTGGGTGTCTAACTAAATCACCTACTTTCACTTATCACCTCCATATTACTTTGTCTTAACCGCATAAGATTACCAGTCCGTATTATCCTTACTCTGAACTGGGGATTGTGAGATACATATGTAGGCTCTTCAACTATGATTGCCTTTTCACTCATATTTATCCAGTGTTGAACTCTTACTAAATCACCTACTTTCATTTATCACCTCGAATAGATCTGAGTCATACATCCAACCGATGTGTCCCTGTTTGCCCCAAACAACTTTCCATCTTGTTGTTTGTCGATAACATCGGTTTCTTTCGATGGCAACAATGATACCAATGGTTCTATTGCGATAATGTCTCACTAAGTCACCTACTTTCATTTATCACCTCCAAATCCTCTACTAACTGATCGAAAGCAAAGTCACCTATTGCCACACGACAAATACCCGTACTCCCCCGAAAAGACAGCAGAATAGCCACCTCTTTATTGCGCCAGTGATAGGCTCTAACTAAATCACCTACTTTCATTGTGTCTCCAATGTTGTGTGTTGTATTGTCTATACGAATGACGTTCAAAGTTTATTCAAAGTTTTTTAAATAATCTAATGCTCTGTCCAATAACACTGGACTCTTACGATAAAAGTATGACTCTTCACAGTATGCTTTAAAGCCATCATAGTGGCTCTGAACGTCGTCTAGGATAGCCAGTAGCCCCTCATAGGTTCTAGCACTTTCAATGCTTTCAGAGTCGTTTTTAAGCCCAAGGGTTTGCAATATGACACTGGGTTGATTGTTTCTTTCTGTAATCTGTTCGCCATTGACTCTAGTAGAGACACCGCTTGGAAAGGCTACCGTATGCTTTATAGTCCGTTCCTCTGTGCTTTCTTTGGCGTTTTGTACTCTCGCTAGATAGCAGAGCATCATATTGCGTACTACACCCTTAAACTTGTCTGATCCACCTGACATTACCCAAATCTCATTGTCTATGTCTGTGCTTGTCATAAAATCTACGTGCTGAACACACCGTTCCTGTGGGTTATACACTAGTGTTGATACGGTATTGCCGAACACTTTGACTGCTTGGAACGTGTCGGGATGCAGCCTAGCGATCTTTAGGATCTGTTCTTTCGGTAACTGAACGGCAAAATCCAAGTCTCCAAGAGTTCTGTCATACATTCCTATTCCATCCCGAAAGAGTTGTGCTGAGCCTATCTCTGCAATGTTCGCAAAGAAATGTTCTGCTATCACTTTCAGTGTGAGATAGTTGTCGTAATTCACTCGCTTTGGGTTAAAGTCTTTAAATGCGTTTCCGCTCATTGTAGTCTCCATTGTTTGTTGTTGTGTTATCTATACGAATGACTATTTCTTTTTATTCACTTTTTTTCTAAGTTTTTTCATAAAAGCCTCTTCTATCCAAAAAGGTTGTGCGCTCTTCCCCCCGATAGGTGCGACTTTATAGCGCTTTGCTCCTTTCCGAGCATTGACTATTGGCTCTGTGTTTGACAGGATCAGAACTTTGCTGATCTCGGATGGTATCCTATAGGTTGATAATATACTGCTCAATGATGTACTAGTGTGAGTACATTCTCTCGTTGCTCTAAGAGCAACCAAATCTCCAATCTTGAACAAAGGATCTGACTTGAACGCATCAATAATCTTAACTGCGTACTTGTTTGTGGATACTCGTTGCCAGTCATTAGACGTTAATCCCTCTAAACCTTTTGTGAATATGTTCCCAAAGTAGCCTTGCGTTTCGTAGTATGTCTTTACTAGGTTATATAACTCTATAAACTCTTTTGATTTCTTTTCATCGTCAAACTGCTTTATCTTTTGATACTCGTATTTATTGAATATATTGACTATCAAGTCATTACTCCATTCTTCATCCCTAGAGCCAGTGTCGTATATCAGTTCTTTGGTTTCTGTGTCAAATGACAGCCAAGAGTGAAACTTTGGATTGTCTCTGTTGTAGTGCTTAAAAAAGTCTTTTGGATAGAACGCAAGGGTGTATATCTGATCCATCGCATCGCATATACTGGTTTGGAACTTGCCAGATAGTGATGGTGACGGTTTTACTAGTCTATAGCCCTTGACAAAGTTTTCTAGTTGATCAAAAGTATATCGCTTAATCATTTATTCTCCTCTCTTTGAGTGAAACCCAATAGTCTCTTTCTCTTCTTTTCCCTCTGTTTCAGGCTCTGCGCCTATTGCTCCACCTAGCATCATCTGTAAGCCACCCATAGATGACATAGTGTTCATCTTGATGATTGCACCCATAAACTTATTGAGCAAGTCATCTGATACGTTAATGCTAATGTTGATTTCATTGTTTGTTTTCTTTCTTGACATTGTGTCTCCTGTGTTGTCTTATGTACGTTTGATTGTTTTGTTTTATTCAAACTTTTTTGATATGATTTTTGTGTATGTCTTTGTGCAGGTAAAAGTGGGGTTTTGTGATCCCTTTGATCTTTATCCACCCCTCTTCATCCGTTGATATAACCTCAAAGACTTTCCAAGACTTACGTCGAGTTACTGACGAATATATTCTTATCTTAATCTTTTGGTTCTTAACTTTCTTTTCCTTAACTACTTTTTTTCTTCTTGGCATTTTTCTTCCTGTTCTCTTCGATCATATCAACTACCCATCGCTCTCCGTGATCCTCGTATTCGGGAATGTATTGGTTTTCTAATACCAAACATTTCTCCCCTTTCAATGCGTGATT
>CAACVD010001699.1_pt1 | contig 10526 bp, 14 predicted proteins | sample 2381771 | NCBI WGS metagenome assembly CAACVD01 (sample SAMEA5211965, study PRJEB30684) | marine metagenome | biome: Marine; feature: Epipelagic; material: Water | collected 2015-10-15 | depth 15 m | reverse complement strand
TGGCGTGGACAACGTACGCAACAAAACGTTTATGTACTACGTCGATTTTGACGGCGAAGTGCTGACGAACAAAGGCCACAAGGTTGGCTTTGTTGCTCACGACAGAGACAGCAACTCGGTGAAAGCATTTCGCTGGGATCGAGTGCAGTCCCTTATCGCGCTAGACGCGTAAACCACAAGGGGCGAAAGCCCCCCTTTTATATTTATAACATTTAATTTTATATCACTATGGAAATCTTACCTTTAATTATCTTTTGCGTTTGTATGTGTGCAGCCATGTGCATCGCAGGGTGGTAAAAAAACTTTGACAATCACTCTCACAGGGGGCCCACCCCCGATTTAGTACGTACACGTACTATGTTATCCACAAGGGGCTGTGAATAACTTTCTGAAGTTTGTTGTTTACTTTCGCGGCGATTTATGTTTTAATCTACTCATGAAGTTTAAGACAGGAACCCAAGTACACCACCGTGACAACCCCAACTGGAAGGCTGTTGTGGTACGCGATACCAACGTACGCGCCACGGTAAACGGTTTGGTGCGAGTCAATCACAACGGGCGCGAGTCACTGATGCCCAAGAGCCTTTTGCGGGTATCCTTCCACTTGGACGCTAAAAAAGAATTTGGAGAAGTTGTAAGGTAGGACTGCCAATGTCCCACCCCCCATGTTAGGATTTAACCATGATTATGAACGAAGTAACTGAGATCGAAATGAACGAATACGGAACCATCGCAACCGTTAACGGGGTAGCCTACAAAGTCACTAACATACACGGTTGGGATGACTTTGGACGCACTCTGGACACTGCAACCCTCGAAGGCTACGGAGAGATTTACTCCGATGACGAAGGGGCAACGTGGACAGACTCACCCCGTGGCGGTGAAGAATGGTGCTAAAGAAACTTACTTGGTAGGACTGCCAATGTCCTAGCCTCAATGCTAGTATCAATTTAATCTAATGAAGAACAACACGAACACCACCGAAGAAGCCGCCACTCACGTCCTTTACTATAAGGCTGGAGTGGTGCAGAGTAACCCCCGCCCCATCCGCTACGGTAGCGAAGCGTTTCTGGAAGCATGGGTTGTAGTGAACCGCGTTAACCCTAATGACGTAGAGTTGTACGCCCGCGTAGAGGTCTAATCCCCAACGCCAACGTGCAAGGGGAAGCACGTTAAAAAATCCCCGATCTATTACGTACACGTACTACCACAGGGGGTCGGCCCTCTGAGATAGTACGTACACGTACTACTTATTAACAATGGCCTGTGAATAACTTTTTTAAGAAAGGGCTTTACTTTTGCGGATGTTTGTGATATACTTTACATATTGAAAGTGAGAGAATAAAGATTATGAGTATGACAAACAACAAAAAGACCGAGCTAGAAGCTCAAAAGGTTTACGCCCACGGTGTAAACAAGGACACACACTTCAACACGCCGCAAGGCCCACGACCATATCCAAAGGTCAATTACGACAAGATGTGGAACGTTGAAGGTTATTACAATGATGATGAAGGAAACGACATCAGAGACAGAGATTGATTGTGAATAACTTTTGAATTTAATTATTGCAATCTTCGGCAATTTATGGTTTAATACTAACAATGAAAGACGAACAAGACATGAAAAAAGAAAGCACATTTAAAGTAACATTCACCAACGACAGCACCGTATTCATTCAGGCGATGGATGAGGAACACGCCAAGCGTATCGTAGAGCGTAACGGCACACAGTGGCTGTCGGCTGAATTGACGGTCGAGATGATCATAAAAAAGATTGAGATTGCGTAAAAAAAGTATTGACTTTTCGGGCAATTTATGGTTTAATTATCACAATGAAAGACAACATGAAAGAAAAAAAGAACTACATCATCAACCTACACGCAGTAGGTGAAAAGAAGATCACCAGCGGTTACGCTGGCCGCCGCGAAGTATGCGGCCACTTCAGCACTCCCGCAAAGGTTGGCACTATCGCCTTTGAAGAGGCCAAGATGGACGCAGTAGATCACTACTGGAATCAAAACAAGCGTTACTGGCACGGCTACCGTATCGGCAAGCTAGAGGTTGAAGTCAGGCAAGAGCCTGTTAGCGTTATGTCTCCAGCCTATGAGTACCACAAGGGGCGTAGCTTCCCAGTATTCGAGGAGGTCAAGTAATGAGACGATTCGAACAAGTAACCGACCAGCATTTAGTTGATGCTTACATTGAACGCAACGAACCGATTGAGTTGCACACTGGCAACCCCAAGGTTGACGCTTACATTGAAGACAACGACCTTCAGCCAATCGCTGAAGACCTTTACGAATGCGCGGGCGGTCACGTCTGGCACGTTGACGACATAGTAACAGAGCTTAACCTTGAACAAGTTTAATTATGACAACCATTAATGCAAAGCTAGACAGCCACGACTTCATCACCATCGATGGCATTCTACATTCAATCGTAGAGCGTAGGAACTTCGACGACTTCGGAGTTACCCTCGACAGTTACAAGGTGGTCAACTTCCAAGGTGACACTAGGGTAGTTCACTCCAACGATGAGGGCCAAACATTCTACGAAGAATAATTTTTATTGAAAACATTTTGTGATTTATATTATCACAATCTTTTCATAAAAGGCTTGGGGGGTTTTTAAACCCCCTTTTTGATCGAGGTGGGGGCCTTTTTGAAAAAAAAGTGCTCCTTTTAATAGCATTCTGGACAGGCGGGGGGTAACATGAGTCTCCCCGAACAAATGAATCTCTTGTAATATAAACGTCTTATCATATAAGTAAATATACCCCCCCCGGTTTTTGCGGAAAATTAAAATGCATTTAATTATATTTAACCTTTAAGGTCAAAAAATCGGCGGGCACTTTTTTAATTTAAGGTGTAATTATATATAACCTATTATGGCTAAGAATACACGAGCCTCTAAGGGAGGCATAGAATTGGCGGAAGAGCTTCAAAGAGAAATGACAGCTTTCGATCCGATAAAAAGACAACTAAAAATTAATCAATTTAACTGGACAGACAAACAAAAAGAATTTTTTAGAGTTGCATTAGACAAAGGGACTAAAATAACCTTCGTAGATGGTCCTGCGGGCACAAGCAAAACTTTACTTGCGGTATATTGTGGATTGCAGATGCTAAATATGAAATGTATCTCTGATATTATGTATTTGAGGTCTTCTGTGGAGTCTTCTGATCAAAGAATTGGATTTTTACCGGGAAGTGCTGATGAAAAACTTGCTTATTATAAGATTCCCTTGTTAGAAAAGCTTGACGAGCTACTTCCAGATACTACAACAGAGCGTTTGGAAAAAGAAGGACGCATTTCAATGTTCCCTGTAAACTTCACTAGAGGCGTTAACTGGACGAACAAGTGTATTATCATGGATGAGGCTCAAAACTGCACCATAAAGGAAATCACGACCATTCTGACCCGTCTGGGTGAAGGGTCTAAGTGCTTTGTTTTGGCAGACCCTATGCAAACTGACTTACATGGGGGGAAAAGTGGTTTTAGTAAAATGTATGATTTATTTCATGAAGATCAAGAGAGTATGTTTAATGGAGTATATACGTTTAAATTTACAGAAGAAGATATTATGCGTTCTGAGTTAGTTAAGTTTTTGGTGAAGAAGTTAAAGCATATAGCATAATAAGTGTAATATTATGTAATATGTTAAAAAGAATAAAAAATTGGCTAATTGATAACTGGAATGGCTTCTGGAACGCTTCTTTGATTAAGAATCGGTGCTGCAGAGGCAATTGTGATGAAAACTGCTCGTGTGATTGCCACAAGGGCTAATCAACCATTGGATTAAGTATTTGTTTCTTACGTTCTTTTAGAATTCTGTGGCAGTGTTGTGCTTTTTTGTTTATATTGGCGGCTGCTATATTTACTTCGTTGTCAGTATGCTTACAAAGGGGGTAAGTGAGGTGTCCTATCTGTTCCATTTCTTCTATCATCATTTCTATAATAACCATATTTGATAATTTCATGTTTTTTTCCTTTTTTTCATAGATTTCTTCTTTTTGGCGGGCCTACTCTTCCTCCATTTACATTCGTTATATAGAAACCTACTTACAGCATTAGCGAAGGAGACAACATCTGTTTCAGACTTGTCCCAGAAGAATGCGTGGGCGAACTCATGAATGGCGGTGTTAAGCTCTCCCTGATCAGTTTGATAAGGGTCTATGAGTATTTTGGGGTCTTTTTCGTTGGGGTCATGACACAAGCCCACTGCATGGTCATACACCTTCTTGTTAGGCTTATAAAACAATACCTCGTATTCAATTCCTTTGGTATTTTTGAATTTAAAGCCCGGTCTTTTTGGCCCTTTTCTCATCTACTATATATTACACTCTTAATAAATAAAATTGAATTTTATTATATTTATCCTTATTATAGTGTAGTCATCATTATGAAAGTATATTGCCCCGATTGTGGAACTAAAATCGAGTACAAAGCTGCAAAAAAGCCTAATTTCTGCACAAATTGCGGATATAAGTTTGCTGGAGCTAAAGTTGATCCTCCCCCGATTGTAACCCCCGACGAGGAGTATCAAGAAGATTATGAGGAAACGTCATCTAATTTACCTAATTTAAATGGGCTTGATGTAGATGTGCAAGTTTCCCAGAATAAGGGTGTTACTTTTGGTGATGTTTTAGGTACTGCTGCCACCGAGAACGGAACCAAGGCTGGCGACGTTTACAAACGTCCCGAAGATGGTTCTACCGCAGAGCAGCAAATGCAAAGTTACAAAAACGAGGCTTCGGCTACACGTCCAAGTCCACCGAGTAAAGACTAGGTATGCCACGAGGTCGCCCCAAAAAGAGCCAAAAAACTGATTCCCCGAAAAAACCACAAAAAAAGAAAAAAATTAAAAATAAAAAGGCTCCTAAGTTCGAGGAGTCGATTGACCAGATTAACACAGAGATAATCAAGAGAAGGTCAAAGTGGAATCTTACAGTTTTGGCGTGGATGGACTTTGAGGATGTAGCGCAAATCCTCAGAATTCATATTTATAAGAAATGGGATTTGTATGATCCTTCCCAACCGCTTGGGCCGTGGATAAATAGAATCATCTCAAATCAGATAAAAAACCTCATACGCAACAACTATGGCAACTACGCTAGACCCTGTTTAAGATGCGCGGCTGCTGAAGCAGATAATTCCTGCTCTATATACGGTGGTCAAGATTCAACATGCCCACTTTACTCTCACTGGGAAAAAACAAAAAAATCCGCCCACGACGCGAAGTTACCAGTTTCATTAGAAGATCACCCACAAGAAGTTTTCTCAAAAAATAGTGATAACACAGATGTAGAAAGATTAGCAGAACAACTCCATAAGAAGATGGAAAAGGTTTTAAAACCAATAGAATGGAAAGTATATAGGCTATTATATATCGAACACAAGAGCGATGAAGAAGCAGCAAGGCTTATGGGGTATAGAACTTCAGAAAAAAATAGAATTCCGGGCTACAAACAAATAAAAAATATAAAGAAGTCAATAATTGAAAAAGTAAGGAAAGTCCTTGAAAGAGGGGAGATAGATTACATATGAGTGACTTTGAACATAGCGGTGTAAAAATTTCAGAAGAACGTCAACAAACAATAATTGATGAATGGAACAGTCGTCCCTCTTCCCCGCCATCTCTTAAAGAAATGGTTAAATTAGCATTTCCCAATATCGAAGAAAAGTTTCAAGACGGAAGAAGTAAATACGGAAAATGTCTTAAAGCGTTTTTAGCGTCACGAGATATCAAGGCTAAACCCTCTCACGAGTACGTTGGGCGTAACGATGTTCAGCTTACTGACTCGATGAAGGAGTTCATTATCAATAATGGACATGCAATGACAGATCAGGATATAGCCCGCATTATCTTTGAAGACAACACCCTAACCAACCTGCATAAAGAAACGCGTTTGATAACCGAATTCAAACAAGAGCAGGGCATCAACCAATCATCCTTGCTTCCTGCAAATGCTAATCCGGTTCCGCTAGAAGAATACAAGCCTCCACGAACTATTAATTTGATTATTACACGAATCAACAAATATGTATTGGATGGCATCGACAAAGACAAAGTAACGTCCGTTCAAAGAAGGGACATGGAATCATTGATAGGATATTTGCATACCTATAGATTTTTACATCATATTAGCAACTTTGAAAGTCAGATAGATAGAGATTTATATGAATCTAGTTTTATACGGTATACCTATGACAAATCTGATTTAACGCAAGAAGAAGTTGATCAGTATATAGTTTTATCGCAAGAAGTTGTCATAGCATCTAACATACAAAGGCGTGTTGAGCATTTACAGAATCTGCTTGACGATGCTGCTAACGACACCGAAGGAAGAAGAATTTCAATGTCCTTAGTCGAGGCGATTGGAAAAGCTCAAAATGATTATCATCAATCAGTTGGCCGCCAAAATAAATTGCTTAACGACTTAAAAGAAAAAAGGTCAGACCGATTAAAGAATCAAATAAAAGAAAACGCAAGTATCATTAATCTTGTTCAGATGTGGAAAGAAGAAGAGTCTAGACAAAAGCTCATTGAGCTAGCTGAACTACGCAAGAAGGTAGTTAAAGAAGAAGTTACTAATCTTTCTACGATGGACGAAGTAAAAGCAAGAATCATGGGCATAAGTGAAGACGAGGTGTTAAATGGTTAAATGTAAAGTATGTGGTAAAGAGTTTGAAACAGAAAGGCAATTACACGGCCACCTTAAAGCTCACAAGATGAGAATGGCTGAGTATTATCAAACCTGTTATCCCCGCCACGACAAACACACTGGTGATCTTATAAAATTTAAAAATAAAGAATATTATTTTGAAAATGATTTTAATTCACGCACGAATCTTAGACTCTGGCTAAAAAGCCAAGATAAAGAAGTCGCTAAAGAATATTGCAAGGATTTGCTTCTGGCACGAAAAGAAAAAAAAGATTTAATATTTGCGCCAAGTCAGGTTGAGCTTCGCACACTCATGATGCCAGCGATTCAGGTCTATGATGTATTATTCGGTGATTACAACGAACTGTGTAAAGAAATAGGTTTTATTGTAAAAAACGAGAAGCACACAAACGAATACAATTTTGAAGTAAAACACGAATCTCTTAATTCTTCATATCGAATTTATGTAGACACTAGAGAACAGAAACCCCTTAAGTTTAACATCAAAACAGAAATTAAAAATTTAAAGTTTGGTGATTATGCTTTTAGCCACCCCGGCATCTCTGGTGACTGTCACATAGAAAGAAAGTCAGTAAGTGATTTTGTGGGAACCCTGAGTGGCGGCTTTGACCGCTTTGTAAAAGAAATAGAACGCGCTGGTGAGGCTGGTGCTTACTTGGTGGTTTTGGTAGAAGAAAACTTAAACAAATGTAGATCGTTTAACCATCTACCACAGGTGTCTAGAAAAATTAAAGCTACCCCCGAATATATTTTTCATAATGTAAGGTATCTAACACAGGCATATCCTTTTATACAGTTTGTGTTTGTGAATGATAGACAGGATGCATCTAGGGTTATAGAAAAAATATTTATAGGTAATTCAAGACATAAGTATGTAGACTTACAATACTGCTACGATAACAAGATTTTATAATGTGGTACGCACAAGAAACAGAAAAACTTGAAGATGTAAACCAGCAGTTTAGGTCTTTAAAGGGTGAGCTTGAAAATAGAGAAGCTAAAATAACTTTAGCTAAATTTCTTCGAGCAAACCTTGGACTCACAACAGAATTGATCTCTGGGATTAAGCTAGCACCTTTTCAAGAGATAATGCTAAAGGGTATGCTCAATAAAAACTTTAGTATGTTGGTCTTGGGTCGTGGTTGTGGCAAAACCTTTATCGCTTCTGTATTTTGTTTCTTACAATGTATATTCGAACCCGGTACAAAAATACTCATTGCTGGCCCGACGTTTCGTACTGCGAGGTTTATTTTCAATAACCTAGAGAAGATGGTGGAGTCTAAAGGGGCCGAGCTTCTAGCGCAAGCTTTCGGTGCGAAGCAAAAACGGAATGACCAGTTTGAGTGGCAGATAAATGGGGGCTCAATAACAGCTATTCCTCTTAACGGTGAAAAGATTCGTGGTTTTCGTGCAAACATTCTAGTTCTTGATGAGTACCTATTATTACCAGAAGATATTATCAATAATGTATTGATGCCATTCTTGGTTGCCCCTCAGAACATGAAAGAGCGTTTAGAGATCAGAGAGATAGAGGATGAACTAATTCGACAGGGTGCAATGAAAGAAGAGGATAGGATGGTGTTTGAAAACAACTCCAAAATGATTGCTCTTTCATCTGCTAGTTATACATTTGAAAATCTTTATAAAACATACAAAGAGTGGCTTCAAAATATTTATAGTAAAGAAGAAAAAGAATCATCTTACTTTATCTCTCAACTAGGCTATCAAGCTCTCCCCGAAGAAATGATTGACACCGCAGTTATAGAAGCAGCTAGGGAAGGTGGAACATCTAATGCTTCTTTTCAGCGGGAATACTGCGCTCAGTTTACCGATGGTAGCGATTCGTATTTTAGCGCAAAGAAAATGCATGAGTGTACAATCCCTGATGGTGAACACCCCACAACTAAAGTCAGGGGTGATTCAGAATTAAAATATATTTGTGCAATTGACCCCAGTTTTTCAAACAGCCCCACTTCTGACTATTTTGCGATGTCTGTTATGGAGTTGAATACAGAAACAAATACCAGCACCCTTGTGCATGGCTATGCTGTTGCGGGCGGCGATCTTAAAGACCATATACAATATTTTGAGTATCTTTGTGATGCATTTGATTTTGAAATGATATGTATTGATAATGCGGGTTTTCAGTTTATAGATAGCTGTAATGAATCGAAAACCTTTACAAAGAATCTTGGCTTCTTTGAATTCAATAGCGATGCAGAAGGTATTAACTATGAAAAAGAAATAAGAAGAGCCCGCAAAGAATATAACAAAGAAGCTGGTAAAATTTGTTACAAACAAATATTTACATCCAACTGGCTAAGAAAAGCCAACGAGTACCTTCAAGCATCTATCGATCACAAACGCCTGTGGTTTGCATCAAAGGCCACCGCAAGCACAGAAGCTTTTAACAGGATGACCAATCAAACAATTAGTTATAAATATCCACAGGGTGAAACCATTTTGGATTTGATAGAAGAGCAGGATAACTTAATTTATCAAACTAAAAAACAATGTGCTTTGATCGAGGTCAAAAGCACCGCCAAAGGTACTCAGACTTTTGATTTACCCCAGCATCTTAAACGCAACACATCGGTCAGTAGGGCTAGACGAGATAATTATACCACATTAATGATTGGAAATTGGGCCGTAAAATGTTATTATGATATGATGTCTGCAAAAGATGATGCTCCAGAAGAGACTTTTACTCCCATGATGCTGTAATTAGTGTAAAATTTACTGTAAAATTATGAAGGAAGAAGAAAAAAAGCTAAAAACTACAAATGGTAGCACGGCTAAGGCCAAAAATGTTACTAAAAAAACTGCTAGTGCTAAAAAAGCTTCTTCAGCGACGAATATGAAAGAATCAGTGGCGTCTTCTGCAGAGCCGCTTTTCAGTGCTCATGAGACGATGGCTACAGCCACTCGCCGCAACAAGTCTGCTGACATTCATAGAACCGATAGGTTTAAGAATATTAGCGATGGAGTTATTCCATTTAAGTATACCTATGGAGTTTCCAACAAATCTAATCTCAATATCAGAGACACCGTAGTTCTTTGTCAAAAAGCTTATTATAATTTTGCAGTGTTTAGGAACACTATCGATATGATGACGGAGTTTTCGACTTCGGATATTTATTATACTGGTGGTAGTAAAAAGTCTAGAGATTTCTTTCATGCTTTATTTAATAAAATTGGCCTTTGGTCAATGACAGATAAATTTTTTAGAGAGTATTACAGATCGGGCAATGTTTTTGTTTATAGGTTTGATGCGGAACTTAAAGATACGGATATTCGTAAAATAACCCAAACCTTTGGGACTTCAAAAGCTGCACAAGACGATAGACGGTTACCTATAAGGTATTCTATTCTTAACCCTGCTGACATACAAATCCAAGGGGGTTTAAATTTTATAAATGGATTATACTATAAGATTGTTACTGACTACGAGCTAGCCCGCTTGAGAAACCCAAGGACTGAAGAAGACTATGAGGTTCTTAAAAGTTTACCCACAAGAGTCCAGCAAGAAATTAAAAAAACTAAATCAAATACCATTTTGATTCCATTGGAGTCCGATAAGATTAACGCGGTATTTTACAAGAAGCAAGATTACGAGCCATTTTCTGTTCCTATGGGTTATCCAGTTTTGGAAGACATTAACTGGAAGGCAGAAATGAAAAAGATGGATATGGCTGTTGCTAGAACAATGCAGCAAGCCATTCTACTTGTCACTATGGGAACCGAACCTGACAAGGGTGGCGTAAACCAAAAAAATCTTGCGGCTATGCAAAACCTTTTTCAAAACGAATCTGTTGGTAGGGTATTGATTGCAGATTAT
>CAACVD010000977.1_pt2 | contig 10529 bp, 12 predicted proteins | sample 2381771 | NCBI WGS metagenome assembly CAACVD01 (sample SAMEA5211965, study PRJEB30684) | marine metagenome | biome: Marine; feature: Epipelagic; material: Water | collected 2015-10-15 | depth 15 m | reverse complement strand
GTTAGACTAAGGGTGAATCTTAGAGCAGAAGCGGAGTTTTTATTGGGCGTGCAAAGAAGTCTTTTGCAACACGAAATCAAAAGCACGTTCAAAGAACAGGAAAACAAAGCAAGACCGAAACCAATTCTAAGAATCGGTGGAATTAAGAATCTGTATCTTCTTACTGAAATGGTTGAAGATTTACCAGATGCTAAGAATGAATGGAACTGCTTTAGGCAGGCAGTTGAAATCGTAAGTAATGGAGAGCATTTGACTCTCGAAGGAATTGAAAAACTATTGAAATTAAAAGGAGTGTTATAATGGGACTCACCAATTTAAATAAAAAGCGTGCAATTTTGATTACAGGAAAACCGGGAACAGGAAAATCAACGAAGGCAAAGACCTTCTGCGAAGACCCTGTTATCATGTTCGCCAATTCGATAGACACAACTGATGTTGGTTCTCTATCAAAGGATAATGGAATCATTATCGAAGATGTTCACCATAAGCCAAATAAGGAAGACATTCTATATTTGCTTCGGAACTATAAGGGACAGATTGTCCTGACTTCAATCAATGAAAAGTCTGTTCCATCTGAAATCAAAAATATGTGCCAGATTAAAAGAGCCGGGAGTAACAATTACTTGCGTGATGAAGTTATGTCTTTAGCACCAAGAAGTGAAACTCCTCAAGCGGCTGAAATAGATACGTTCTCTTTGGTAAGAATGTATCTTAAGGAAACAGATAGAGACAAGGTAGCGAATGCCTTGCTCTTCAATAAGCCATCAGATACTCAAATCGTTTCGTGGCTTGCAGAAAACATGCATCCGAATCGTTTGATTTTCGTTGATGGTGTAGTTAAACGAAGATGGAAGCAAGATTACTTCTATCAAATGTTGGCTTATGCTCACGAAGGTAACTCCTTTGGCCGAGTAAATATGCCGAAACGGAATGCTTATTCTAAGGTTCCGTATATCTGTCGAAAGTTAAGGGTCAAGAATGAAAAGACTCTTCGGCAGTTACTCAAAGACCCTGAATTTTCTGCTTGGGCAGGAAAGAAACTCAACAACACCGAGCGTCGAATTATCGGTATCGCTGATAAGAAACGCCGTAAAAAGACAGACCCCGTTGTTTATGACGTGGGAACTCTTGACCAATTTATGTGATAATATGAAACCAAAAAACAAAAGAATCATTGATGGTTGTGTGGAAATTATTCTTGAAGTTGGAAGACCACTACCAACTAGAACTTTAACTGAGATGCTACAGGACAGAATGCCTAAACATTGGCTTCCTGCAAACTCTCGAACAACTGCTAATATCCTATCTAAGTGTGATAGGGAAAAGAAACTAAAACTAGTTCTTCAAGATATCAATAAGCCGAAGAATAGAAATTACCTTTGGACTGTTAGAGATGAATGGAGGAATTAAAATGCTATGGACAGAAAAATATAGACCAAGTAAAATCAGCGAAGTGATTGGACAAGAACACTTCACAATGGACGCATCAACATGGGTTGAAGAAAAGAATATGCCTAACGTTCTTCTATACGGTAATCCCGGTAATGGAAAAACTGCCGCGGGTATTGCTCTCGGCAAGTCTATTCTCAAAGAAGCCTTTGATGATAACTTCGTTGAAGTGAATGCATCCGATGACCGACGATTAGAAACAGTCAGAACAACAATTAAGACTATTGCACAAAGCGGAACTATCGGAGGAGTTCCATTCCGAATCATGCTACTAGATGAAATGGACGGAATGACTTCCGATGCTCAGAATGCACTAAAGCGAATCATGGAAAGATATTCATCTAACATTCGTTTCATCATTACATGTAACGATAGAAACAAGATTATCTTTGCTCTCCAAAGCCGATGTGCAAACTACCACTTTAGGCCATTGACGAATGAAGTCATCCTTGAAGTAATCCAGAAAATCCTTCAGGCTGAAGGAGTCGAGCGATTCTCTCAAGATGAACTAGTCACCTTTATATCCTCGGCGTCCCTCGATTTAAGGAGGGTCATTACCGAAGTGCAGGCGGCAAAGTCTAGCAATACCTCCCTCAAGAAGCAAATTGAAATTGGGCTTGAAGACTTTTCTAAAGGCCTTGATATTCTAATCAACAATAAAAATTCAGCAATTGCTTACTTCCATAAGATGCTTGTTGATGGTAGGTCAGTAAAAGAAATCTGTATTGGAATGCACGATGCAGTAATCAATGCTAAAGGATTAGATGCAAAAATTAAATTCAAGTTCTTAAGAACAATAGGTGAAACAGAATGGCGGTCCACAACTATGACTCCGAAGGTATTACTTTCGTGGATGGTTGGACAACTTTGAAAAAATACGAAGTGATTAAAAATGCAAGAAGATATGAAAAATGAAATCGGGAAGTCCCTTCAATACATTGGGATGACTCAAGAAGAAGCAGAAAGCAAATACGCAGATATTTGTTCTGAGAATGGTTTGGAAATTACTGATGCTTTCGGTAAGGCCCTTTGGCGCTCCTTTGTGGCGCAACATCGCCGTTCACAGAACAGGCCTTCAAATGATAGCGGAAGCCTAACAAAGAAGGTATTTGGTTTCTTTATGGCTTTGGACGCACCCCGCGATATGATGGCTTGGCGTCGTCGTCGTGCCGGTGAAGAATACCGACGCGATTCAGACAATGCTCTAGAAAACGGTATTGTTGCGGTTGCTACGCAGAACGCCCTTGGAAAGTGGGTTATTTCTCGCTATCACAAGGGAGAATACCAAGAAAAGACCGTAAGCAATCTTCCAAATGGTGCGGAAGAAGGCGAAGATGGCTCTTATTTCATCCCACTTGATGATACGGAGCGATACGGTAATGGTGGAGAAAACAAGGGATATGGTAAGCCTCTCCCTGTTGAGCAATTCCGCCGTCAAGGTCTTTTCTATGGTTCTGTTGAAGGTAAGGAAGGAATGGCTCTTTATCCATTCTCTTACAAGAATCAGCCTGCCGTGGAGTTTGAACCAAACACCTTTGAATGGGTCCACTTCCTAGCGATTCCGAATGATAACGGTAATCTTTACGGTATGACCGATGTAACCAAGGCTAGCCTTGTTTTGAATTCGGCTCTTGACCCCGAAAACAGCGACCACAGGAATATGGACAGTTTCGACTTTGAGAACCTTCTCATCAATGAAATGTCGAGTCACATTGTTCCTCTTGTTGAAATTGACCGAGCGCACATTGAAAGGCAATCCCTTCCGTATAACGAGCGTTTCATCGTAACTGATGGTGTGGTCTGCAACATGAATATGACTCCAACTTCTAACGGAAACCGAATCCTAAACATCACAGACTTGAATGCTGAGTTTGATTATGATGAGGGAAGTGGTGTAGTTACCTGTTGGATTCCTGCACACATTGAGATTGATTTCGGTATCGGTTCATCTGTAATCGTTATCGGCAATACTTCTCAAAGAAGCGTTGATGGTGAAACTGAACCTGCAACTATCAACACAACCGGACTCTATGTCCTTGACCGTAAAGGCTCCGCCGTTGAGGTAACTCAAGCGGTTGAAGAAGACTACGATTGGTTCTGAATTAAACTACCGTGTAAGTATGGCGGTTGAATGATACTCAAAAGGGTGCAAAGCCTTTTCCCGTTGGGGGAGATTATATGTTAAAACAAAATAGATACTTTTTATTAGAAAACAATTATGTGATTGATTTAATCAATGTTGATTTTATCACTTTCAAAGAAAACGAAAAACGCGACGGCGAATATTGGCTCAAGTTTCATCTTGGGACAAAAGAATGTCGCTATAAAGCAGACGGCCAAGAAGAAGTTGTTCAAATCCTAAAGGTTTGGTCAAGCGTTCACGGCCAAGAATTGAATTTAGAAGAATACGAAATTGGTGGTTTTAATGGGTCTAACGTCTAAACAAGGAACAAAGGCAGCAAGTGAAGAAACACAAAACAATTCTAGACTTATTGCTTTCAAGCAAAAACTTCAGGCGCAAACTGAGCGTCGTCTAGAACGTAACAACCGCTTAGTTCTTGGTATTTGGGGCGAACCTAAAACCGTCAAGTCAGGTCTTGCTCTGGATTTCCCAGATAAGAAGATTTATGTGCTTGATTGGGATGACGGTTGTGAACCGACGTGGCGTCAAAATCACGAATGCACCGACAGAATCACACTTTGGAATCCACAAGTGTTAAACGATAAAGGCGAAGCAGATATTACTGCCTCCGAACGTAACTCTGAAGACTTTATTCTTTTTGTTCAAGAAAGGATTGAAGATGGAGAAGATGTTCTTTTCGTCTTTGACGGAATTGATAAGTGGTTGGACATTTGCACACTACACGTTACAGGTTCTTCAAAGATTGGAAAGCCACAAAAGATGAAATTTGAATGGGGTAAGCGTAACGCTCCCTTCTATGCTCTTCTTAAGATGGCTAAGTCCCTTGACTGTGACCAAATCTATATCACCCACTCAAAGGCTGATTACGGTTCAACGGGTGAAGTCGTTGGTCAAAAACCAAATTGGCACAATTGGGGTGATGCTCTTTTCCAAGTCATTAGCACAAAGCAGACAAAGAAACAGGGTAACACTATTTACAAAGCAACTCTAACTGCTTCTAAAACAAATACAGAACTAGTTGGTAAGACTTGGGAAACTCTAACTGTTGGACCTAATATGGTCAAGTGGGAAGGGGTTCCTGAATTGCGTGAAGGCAAGGTTTGAGGAATATGAAATTTAATATTAATACGAATACATTCAAAGAAGCACTCGAAAGCATCCAAGTGAAGGGAAAATACGTCAAGAAAGGTGGCCTATCATCAGGTAGCCTAGATGATATCTTTTACATGAAAGGCGAAGACAACGAGTTGCAACTTTGGACGGGCAATAATACCTTTGTTGTGAATATTGTTCTTGAAGTAGAAATGCTAGAAGAAGGAGACTTCATTTGCAGGTCTTCATCCATTTTACCTTATCTTAAAAAATTTGGTGAAGAGGTTACGGTTGAAACCGGGGATTTTATGGCTCTTACATCTGGAAACCGTAAGGCTTCGGTTCCTAGAGTCGTTGAATGGCCGAATATTCAAGTAATTACTCGTCTTGGTCCTAGACTATCGGGAATGCCTACGGTTTTAGACCCGGAAAATATCCCAACTATGGGTAAGGCCGCTTTTGAGGGAGCATTCATTATTTCAAATGAAGTCTTATCTGATGCCATTTCTGGTTGTGAACTAGTGGGTTCAGGTGTCTATAAGATTGACGCGACTAAGGAAGCATTGTCTATCTCTAGTGAAGATGGCGTTAACAACAACTATACTGAACAGATTACACCAATGCTTCGTGTTGGTGATGAAGCAACCGTTGAATTTTCAGGACCACTTCATAAGTTTTTCAAGAAAGACCAAGTGCTTACCCTTTATGTGCTAGATGATGCACCCATCGTTATCATTTCTGACGACAGGAGACTAGTTAAAGCACCTTACGTCGGAGGCGTATAAATGATTATTAGTAAATTAAATACAGGAAGACATATTTTCAAATCTTGGAGAGAAAACGGAGAAAAGAAAACTGAAGTTGTGGAGTTTAATCCGTATTTCTATATTCGTAAAGACCATCCTGAAGTTGATGAATACAAGCCCTCAGTATATACTGAAAGGTCTTTTAAGTATGAAGAAACAGATGCAGTAACTTTGAGAGGTCATGCCCTCAAGAAAGTATTTGTTGATAAGTCTGAAGATATTAGAGAAGCAAAGAAGTATTTTTCTGAGACTTGGGAAGCAGATGTTCCCTTCCATTTTCGTTATTGTGTTGATGAGTTAACGGAACTTCCCGAATATAAACTGCGAAAGTGGTATTGGGATATGGAATGGATGCCTAGTGGAGAATATAAAGATGCGATTACTGCAATTAGCGTTTATGATAACTTTACAGAAACTTTCTATCTTTGGACTTGGTTCCCTAAAAGGGTTGACTTTGCTAACCCTAAGATTGAAGGATATAAAACAAAGGTATTAGTTGCTGATAGCGAAAAGCAAATGCTTGAAAACTTTGTGAGTAATTTACAGGGGCAAGACCCGGATATGCTTATTGCTTGGTTTGGCCTAAAGTTCGATTTGCCCGTATTGCTGAAGCGCATGTGTGCTAACGGTATGAACCCTAACCTTCTAAGTCCTGTCTTCTCTGTTGATGGTATTAAGAAGACCAAGGACGGCTTTGATTATGTTAAGGGAGACAAAGGCTTCTCACCAATTTCTCAGCCCATCAAGGGCCGCATAACCCTTAACTTAGACCTTGCTTTTGAACGACAATGGAACGATTCTCAAAGGGGGACGTTGCCTTCTCTCTCATTAGACTACGTTTCAAACACTTTATTCGGAGAAGGTAAATCTTGGGAATCTAAGTTTGAAGGTGATGAGTTTTATAATCGTGGATGGCTTGAAGACACATATCATTATATGCAATATGCAGTTGTTGACGTTGAATTGCTTCGTAAGATTGATGAAACTAACTTTACTAGTGAAGCCATCATTTCTCTGCAAAGGCTTCTAGTTGCTCCATTCGATGCGTGTTTCTATGCATCTCATATGGGTTCAATTTACTTTATGCGTAATGCTTGGTGGAAAGCACCAACAGGTGTTAAGCCTGAAGAGCGTGAACAATATGAAGGTGCTATGATTTATGACCCAACTTCTGAAGGGACAAACGGCCTTCATCTGAATGTAGCCGCTTTTGATTTTGCGGGACTATATCCATCTATGATGATTGCCCGTAACATTTCATGGGAAACTAAGTCACAAGAGCCAACAGAACTCGGAGTAAATATTCTAACTCCCCGTGATTTCTCTGAAGAAAAGGTATCAGAAATGCGTTATTATAAAACAGACAAATTGGGTTTGTTACCTCAGTCTGTTCTTACACTTAAGAACCTTCGAAATGAATATAAGCGACGTATGCGTGAAGCCCGTGAAGAGGGAGATGACGATGAATACCGTAAGTGGTATAATAATCAAATGGCTGTAAAAAGATTAATGGCGTCTTTTTACGGCATTGTTGCTTTTCAAGGTTTTGGGTGGGCTGACGTTGAATTAGCCGCATCAATTACCGCATCAGCAAGAGAAGCAATCCGAGAAGCAGCCTTTGTAGCAAAGGAGATGAATTGAATGAAAACCAATAAGCAAAGAATTGAAGAAATTATTGAATCTTATAAACCGGGTGAAACATTTTTTACGCGAGACTTTAAAAGCAAAGCGTATGATATCATGGGAAAATATACACCTTGCGCTAACTCAATTGGACTTAGATTAAGAGCAAGTCCTAAAACAATCCGAATTGCAGACCAAACATGGAGGCGAGTATAATGAAATTAGATAATGAAAGTAGAATTAATTTATTGGAAGATAAAATCGAACAACTAACGCAGAGAATCAATCATCTTGAAGATGAGCGAGAAGAACTATTTACTATTGTGAAAGAAGTAATGGCCTTGCGCGGTGCAGTAACAGAAATACAAGAGTTACATGAAGCACCCGCTATGAAATTCACACACTATACAGGAAAGAGATGGTGGAAATGAAAGTAGTCTATGGGCATACAGATTCAATCTATGTTCAGATTGATGATATAGAAAAAGCATTAGAAGCAGTAAAGGAGATTGAAAATGTCGTCAGAAAGAAGTTCCCGAATGTTCTCGGACTTACAGAACATCCCGTTGCATTGGAATTTGAAAAATATTATTCAGCGTTGGGTGTCGGTATTACAAAGAATCGTAACGCAGGAATGATTACTTGGGAAGATGGAGTTCATCTTAAGAAACCTAAGTTCACAATGACCGGGTTTACTGCAAAAAGAGTTAGTGAAACCAAACTAGCAAAGGAAGTGCAAACAAAGGTGCTTCAAATGTGGGTTGAACAAAAAACTCAGGGAGAAATCAATAACTACCTTTATGAAACGTATTCTTCCGTTAAAAATGGTGAAATTCCTATGCGCTCAATCGTAAAACGTAGTCGTTTGAGAGAGGACCGTTTCATGTTGAAGTGCCCCGACTGTAAGCGACACCATGAAATGCGTTCAGCGATTCGGATGAAGTGGTGCGACCGTTGCGGAAAGGATGCAAAGGATTTTGTGACGCTTCAGTATAAGCGACCTTCGATTGCTTCAGGAATTGCGGGAGTTCTCTATGCTTGGGAGCATCTAGGAACAAAATTCGAAGATTCTTACCTCTATCTTAGAGTTGATGCACCCGGAAAGACCTTTACTCATCCTCTTACCAAAGAACAGAAGCAAGTTGACTATATTTCTGCATCATCTTATGACGAATTCGATAATTGGACCCCCGATTATGAACATTATGCAGAGCAGGTCATCAAAAAGGCAGAACCTATCTATCGTGCTATGGGTTGGGAAACTTCTAGCATCAGAACAAACAAAATCCAACTAAAATTAGATGAATGGTGGTAAAAATGAACCAAGAAGAAAAATATAAAACAGTAATTGACTCTATGGATGAATACACATACAAGTGGAATCCAGAAAATGCTGAAGACCCATCGAAACCAATTCTGAAGATTACTAAATCTTCACTTGGTTCCCACGATTGGTGTCCAAAAAAGTATGATTTCAGTTATATTCAACGCCTTCCTCAAGACCAAACCGAAGCGATGCTCAAAGGAACTGTAGTTCACAACGCAAGAGAAGACTTCTTTAATGATTTTGATATCGCTAAGGCAGAAACAATGAATAACACAGAACTTTTAGATTATTGCCAAAGCCTGTTTCCCATTGATGATTATTTGGACATTTACTTAACTATTGCTTCGACTGAAGCAGAGAGATTTATCGAAGCAAAGGAAGAGAATAAATTAGATGAATACCTCCCGATTGTTAATGAAGGTCTATTCGATGCCGAAATTACTTTTCTCGCAAATCAAAGCAAGAAGTTCACACTACAACGTGACTATAAGATTCATCTTCAAGGAATTATTGACCGAGTGTTTAGAGAAGGTAACTCTTTAATCCCCCTTGAGTTGAAAACAGGCCCTTGGAAAGATTATAAGACTACTTCAATGAGAAAAGAAATGGCCTTCTACCAATTGATGATTGAGTCTGCGCCAGAGGAAGTCCTCATCAAAAATGGTTTGACGAAGGAAATGAAGGTTACTCATTGGGGTTGGTATTATCCTGTTTCAAACTACATGTATGTTGAAGAAGCAAAGAAGCGGTCTATGACTTCAGTTGTTGATGGTATCGCTAAGTTGTTACATGCTTATGAAGAGGGTCACTTTCCCGCTAAATTTTACTATAAGACATGCACACATTGTTCTTTCTTTGGACTTTGTGATGCGGCACAGACGGATTCGTGGTTGTGATGATTAAAGACTTGATTGAATCTAAAGTCTTAGCAAAGGATTGGACGTTCAATGAAATTTCAAACCTAAAGCAAACTATTGAGGGCCTCTCTCATAATCTATATTCTGAAATGAAATTAAGTGAACGTTTCCAACTAGTCCGAGAAGTTAGAATCAACGATGGATATGTTGGAAGCACATTTGAAGATTCTATGAGAGATGCAATTATGTCTTCACTTCAAGCAGAAGTTGCAGGCATTATTCGTGAAATGCTAAATAACGCAACTGTAAATTTCGGAGGTAATAAAAATGATGTTTCCAAGATTAGTGTGGGCGGGAAGTCACATTCCAAACGCTCCACAGATGAAGAGAAAGAAAGTTCTGACGAAGAATGATTATTCTAACTTTGTGAATTCACACAATAATAGAACAAACGTATATACAACTGTCTATGATTTTGAAGAGTTTTCTGAGACTACTGCGATTGATGCTTCTGTCGTTCTTAATCGTATCTTCTTAGATTTTGACGCACACGAAGAGAAACTAGAAGACGCTTATAGTGATGTTAAGTTGATTATGCAAATGGTTAAGGATGAAGACTTAATGCACACATTATTCTTTTCAGGGAGGGGATTTCATTTATTCATTGAGGGAGAGCGCACAGACGATATTAGAAATATTCAGGCTTATTTCAAAGTCATTAAAGAGTATCTTAGAAATAGTGGTGGCGGGTCTTCTCTCGATGATAGAGTAGGCCAAGCGACTAGACTACGAAGAGTTCCAAATACAGTAAATATGGCTTCAGATGATGGTCAAGGCAATCCTCTCTATTGTGTTCCTCTTTTCTATGAAGACGTGATTTCTATGACCCTTAGCCAAGTAATTGAAATGGCGCGAAGTCCAAGACTTATTCCCTTCCGAAAGTCGGGGTCTAAGAGGGTAGTCTTCCCCGAACAACCCCCTATTGAGATGGTCGAAGGTGAAGTTTCTGTGCCTCAACACGACGGTAATCTTCCCATCCTTCCGTGTTTATACCATGCGACTATGGTTGAGAATCCCGGACATTTTGCTCGCGTTTATCTTGTTCAATGGTGGCGAGACATTTTGACCAATTGCACCGGAGTTCAGTTAAGGGGTGAACAAGCAAAGCCAATCATCAATAAGATTATGGATGAAATACATGAAGTGTATGGTAAATCAGAAGATGTTTGGTT
>CAACVD010001695.1_pt1 | contig 10532 bp, 10 predicted proteins | sample 2381771 | NCBI WGS metagenome assembly CAACVD01 (sample SAMEA5211965, study PRJEB30684) | marine metagenome | biome: Marine; feature: Epipelagic; material: Water | collected 2015-10-15 | depth 15 m | reverse complement strand
ACGCATTTGTCTTTCCATATTCATCCTTGAAATTGCCATAATCTTACCCTTTTATTGTCTTTTTATCCTATAATCAATCATATATTTCTAGCATGTCTGCTAGTCCACCGTCCATGTAATAAACTCTACCACCTCTAGCAAAAGAACCCATTTCAGCAGCAGTACCACTGCCACTATAACCTGGTCCAGCTTCTTCTCTTTCTTGTTGTCTATTATCACCACCGTATTCTCCTGGTTGATCTCTGTAAGCTGCTTCGTCTATAGCTTGTTGATCTTTAAGAGCTTTTTCTTCTTGTTCTTTCATTAATTTTTCATTAGCTATACGTTCTTCTTCTTTTTTATTGTAGAGGGAAAATCTACTTCTTACCATATTGGTTCTTCTATTTAAGTCATCTAATTCTTCATCTGATAATGTATCACTTTCAAATTTTCCTGTTAGTTCATTGAATGTTGCGCCTGCAAAAGCCTCTTTACTACCTATTACTCCTGTTGGACTTAATGCTTCACTAAGTTCTTTAGATTTTTTACCTACAAAATCTGCATAATTACCAAATGCAGACCTAGTGTTAATTCCAAATATATCTTTAGGATTACCTGTAGGGTTTTCACCAAATACTGTTGGACCTGTGTAACCCATGTTTTGTTTTATAAATTCTTGGTCATATGGTGATAATGTATCAAACCTATCCATTGATCCTAGTATCGCGCTTACAGGACCAAAGCCACCAAACTTCTCTGCAAGATTTGCTATACCTTCTTTAACATTACCAAGTTGTTGTTGTAGTTGACCAGCTTTAGTTAATTCTAAAGGAACATTTTGTGATGCTATAATATTTTCTATACTTGCACCTGGATCACTCATGTTCATTGGTTGACTATACGGAGTAAAAGGACCTATCGGATCTATTTCTCTATAACTTGGAAAACCCATAAAAGTTTTATCAAGTTGACTTTGACGTAAATTATCTACAAGAGGAGTCGGTTGATTACCAAAATATCTACTCCTATTAGCCATGTTCATGTTGCTCATTAAATTGTTTATCCCACCAGAAAAAACGTTACCGCCACCTCCACCGCCGTCACGCACCGGTAGTGTAGTTAGACCGCCACCAGTGTTAGGATCTGTATCGTCATCATCTTGTGGTATTTGAAATGGAGACGCTAAAAACCTATTAAAAGGTACAAAATTAAAACCAGCGTCTCTTACTCTTTGATCTATTGGATCTAATATCATTTAGTTTCTCCAAATAAATCAAGACTTGGCATTATTACTTTAACGTCTCTTCTAATATCTTCTTTAGGAACACCTTTTGATTTCCATTCGTTATCATCTTTATATACTTCGCCTGTTTTAAGATTACTAATTGTTTCTATAATTTCTGTTGGTTCTATTACTCTCACTATGTTGTTACCTCTCTTGGTTTTACTTCTAATATAGATGCAATTACATGTAACTCATTAGCATCAGCAGCCTGGACTTTTAAAATTTCGCTTTCTTCTAATACAAGTGGCTGAGTCAGTAATTCTACTGTTGTATTTGAACTTACAGCTTTAGCTTTAAATAAGTTAAATATATTACTAGAAGAATCTACTAAAGTCACGTCAATTGTAGTGCCTGATCCTGCATCCTCAGATACTAAGATAGATTTTATTATAGCAGTTGTTGCTGTAGGAACTGTATAAATACTAGTTAAATTAGTTGTTGTTAGATCTGCTTTTTTATTTGTAAAAGTATTTGCCATTAATTTAAAAAGAAGTTTTGTGCCTCTACTTCATCCTTTAAGTCTTGTTGATAAGTTGAATTTAACTTTTGTATAACAGCATCTAAATCTCTAACTTGTGCATCTGCTACTTGTTTAGAGTATTCGTCGCTTGGTCTAGTTAATATTTGTACTATTTTAGCCATTATCTTCTACCGTCCGCTTGTATATCTAATCTAAATGTCCCTAATTTCCAATCTTGACTAGCTGCTGTGTTTGCTACCTTTAGAGATATTGCTCTAGCTCTTGCTCTAGTATCAACTTTTTTAGTTGATGAACTAATAGTAAATGGTCCAAGAGATGAACTAGCTGCTGTATCATTTGGATAATTTTTTAATTGTAAAGTGATTTGTGTGTTGCCTGTTTGCGATACAAAATCAGGTATAAATCTTCTTATTTTCATAATGCTTTCACCGTCCCCTCTAAGATCAGCCATGTTTGTCATTGATCCTCTTATAATTCTTTGAGTAATATCAAAATCTCCAGAAGAAATATTAGCTGTAACTGCATTAACACCAGTAGATAAAGCTTCATCAGTTCCTTTTTCATGTTCAAAATAAGTTGTGCACCCATCAGTGTTGCCCACAACATCGTAAGAAGAATTACTACTAGCATCATATGAAGTTGCATGTGGTAAACCAAATACGGCAGAATCTCTCCATGTTCCCCGGGCCAGTGTCCCTGTTGTCCAAACAGGTCGTTGTGGTCGTGAATCTATATAATTATAAGTTACACATCTATTAATAACTGTAGAACCAGATGTACAGTAGAACCAAGTTATTTCTCCAAACAAATTATTTAACCCTACATTAACTAATTGTCCTGCAGTTGTATTTAAATCATCATAAACAAAGTCTTCTACTAAACACATCATAGTTTCTAAATTACCAGAGTATTTAAAAAATCCATTTTCTGACATCCAATAAGCAGCACCATCCACTTCTAATGCAGCGTTCTGTCCTATTAATCCGCAGTTAGTTCCAACTTGTGCAAAACCAAAAGTAAATGGAGCACCAACAAAACGCATTGTAAATAATGATGTGTCTGACCATATGTAGATTGCATCTCTACCTCTAACCGCTCCAACAATTTTAGAACCATCAGAAAGTCTCTGTGTACCAGCTGTGTTAGTTGCTGTTGGTGTATACGTATTTATATTTTCTTGGTCAGAAAATCTAATAAACATTTCATCTTGTGTAGATGGTGTTCCAATAGTTGTTTCTGTTCCAAAAAATACTAAGTGTCTATCCGGTGTAGATACTAACATATCTCGCGATGCTGTTGGCGCACCAGTTATAATTGTTGCTCTGTTTGCAGTAGCATCTGTTGCATCTGCGTTCCATTCAAATACTTGTGCATTATGTATAAGTGCAATTACTTTAGTACCAAAACCATCTATGCTCCATAAACCTGGGTCGATAACTAAATCACCTGATGCTGCTTCACCCCATGCAACATAATCAGAAGAATTAGTAATTGTAACACCTGCATTGTGTGTAGCAGCTGAAGTATTTCTAACACCTCTTGTTACACCTGATAAAATATTTGACGAAATACCTGTATAAGATATTTCTTCAGTTCCTATTTGAACATGGTTTGTTCCTGAAGTTGGAAACTGAGAAGCATCTGTTAATTCAATACCAGTTGTTTGTGATGAATTAATACCGCTAACTAAAGTAGTAGTTGCTTCTCCAGATACTGTACCACTCCACTGACCTAATCCCCAACCAAAACCAGGTAATTGTTCTGCAGGCCCCACTGGGTAGTAGTGTCTTACTCTAATACCACCAGATGTAGTAGCACCAGATCCTGATTCATTTGATGCCATTGTAATAGTAAGAGTTGTTGCTGATGGTACACTTGTTACCATAAATTTATTATCATTAAAATCAGCAGCTGCAAAATTAGAATTAGTAATTGTAGAAAAATTATCTAACAATATAATATCGTTTGCATTTATATTGTGATCTGTACTAAATGTTAATGTAACAACAGCAGAACCATTTGTTGTACTAAAAGCATTTGTTAATGTGGTTGTAGTTTTAATAGGGTGTATGTCATAAAACACACCTCCTGTATACGCATACAAAACCCTGTTTGTGCCTATAATAGAGTATTTATTTCCAGATTTATTAACTAAATGAAATAGAGCTCTTGCAGCTCCTGTTAATTTATTCTCACCTAATTGTGACCAACCACCTATTTTTTCAGGTGTCCCATATCTAAACCTTACATTATCACCATCAACCCATTGTCCTTCGGCTGTGGTTTCTGTAATTTGTTTGTTGAAACCCGGTAGAAAACCTATCTTTTGTAGCATATAACCTCATTATATATTAAAAGGCCCAACTTACAAATGAGTATCGGGTGCCTTTTGTTGCTTCTCTAACTTCATGTGGGTACATAAAATTAGATGGAAACAATAGTATATCACCCGTTTTTAACTTAATTTCTTCTCCTCTGCAATAGAATTCAGAGCCCTCATAGTCTTCATTTAAATTAGCTACAATAGACACTATTGGAACTCCCTTCATTTGACCATCAAATATACTGTGTATATGATCATAGTGTTCCCTCATCATGGTGCCAACTTGATACCTATTAAATCTTATTGGACTAAATTTACTAAGCCATGGTCCTTGAGTCTTTTCTCCTGGTACACTATGCTTTTCTTGATACTCACCTAATGCTTTAACTAAGTATGGTGTTATCTTTGCTTGTTGTTCTTTAGTGCAATTCATTACATCTAATTCTTTTGTGGGTTCAGATGATGTTTCACCAGATGCATAATTATTCCAAGTATGTTTTTTCCATATACCTTTGTTACATTCATCTATTAATTCTTCACACACTTCTTTTGGTATATGGTTTTTTACGTATATATAACTTTTAATTGTGCTCATTCATCAACCTCCTTATATCTAAATGAGTTAGTGATTGTTCTGATCCTAATATGTCTATACTAAACGTATTAAATGATACACTTATTCTATCTTCATCACCTTGGTTTATTGGTACACTATGTTTTAATGATGATGGAAATAATATTAATTCACCCGGTTTACAAGGTAATAAAAAAGACTCAGAGTTTACGTGATTATATTTTTCTGGATTTAGTTTCATACCGTCTTGTATAGACTTTGCAAACTGTATTGGGGGTAATTTTTCATTTATTTGAAAATACATTACACCAGATATAATACTATTTGGATGTACATGTTCATGATGCTTGGACCCTTTTGGATTTCTGTTAGCCCAACACTGAGTAATAACTAATCTTTGTTTTGAGTTTAAAACATCTGTAGTAAATTTATTTACAGATTCACCTAAAAAATTTTTTATGTTTTTTAATTTTTCTTGACGTAATAAATATGAATCATCGGATCTATAGTTACCGTTTTGTTGTTGTTCACGATAACTAATAGTTTTTAAATATGCTAACTCTTCATCAATTGATTCTTCGTAAGGTACAATTAATAAAGGTGTAGGAAACAATTGTAATAATTCTTCTTTCATTATATCCAAAAATTACATTTTTTATATTTATTAACTATACTTTCTGGTAGCATTTTATAAGCATCATATTCTGTCTTTGATATAACATCTGTTTTAATTGTATGCAACCCTGTACCAACTACGGTGTCATCGTAATTCATATTGTTTACTTTAAATTGATTTAAATTAGTAAAATTATGCTTGTATTTAGGTATTTTTAAAAAATTATAAACACCATCAATTATTTTTTCTGGGTCTTTTACAAAGTCATTATAGTCAATTATATGATACAATTCTTTAGGTTGATGATCTAATAAGTGTTTTATACCTATTAAGTCTTTGACTATTACCCCATCATTATTCATTAACATATGACACTTCTCTTCTGTGGTTTTAGCCCAGTAATTATTAATAAAAGATTTAGGTTCTCTTTCAGACCAGTCTAAAAAAGATCCTAATACTTCTATTATGTCTCTAACTAAAACAATAATTTTTATATTAGATTTTATTTTTTTTAAATTTTTTAAATTTGTTGGATGTCCCCAAGGGGCTCTATCAATAATATACTTGTAATCCCAATCTTTGTAATAATTATTAAAAATATTTTTTGTTACATTTTCTAAAGAATTTATATCTGGAAAATTTTTAAATATATCTGTGTTTTGTAATAAATATATTTCACCAATTATATCAGCACAAACGCTATTAGCTGTCGCTGCAACATCGGGATTTTGATTCATAATAGAACCAAATACAGTGTTACCAGCACGAGGTAATCCGTGTAGGAAAAATATATCTTTCATGCATAGGATAATACTATATTTTACGAGCTTTGTAAACCACCATGTGAGTCAGAAGTTGCTCCACCTTGACCTTTTTGGTCAAATAAATCTCCAAAGTCTATTGCATTACCTGTACTAGCAATAGTAACATAATCTATTGTTCCGTTATAACTTGGTTCATAACCACCCATCCATATAGCTCTTGTTGAGTTTGAAGTAGAAGGCACTCCTGCTCTAGCAACTGTTAGATCACCAAAATCTGTAGCGTTACCTGTTGAAGCTATTGTAAAATAATCAATAGTATTTACTGTAGAAGGTGTTTGACCTCCTCCATACAAAGCTCTTGTTGAAGAAGAAGATGCTCCGCCATATGCAGGTGTTCCACTTAAATCACCAAAATCTGTAGCATTACCTGTAGAACCAATTGTAATATAATCCACTGTATTTACATACGTTCCTCCTGGAGCTAAATATCCACCTAAAAATAATCCTCTTGTTATGTTTCCTGTTCCTACGACTCTTCTAGCTTGTGTTAAATTACCAAAGTCAGATGCATTACCTACAGTTGCAATTGTATTATATCCAATAGTATCTACAACAGTAGACCCGTTAGAATCACCACCTCCGTATACAATTCTAGTTGTTGAAGCTGTAGAACCAGGATCTCTACGACCAGTTTGTAAATTACCAAAATCAGCAGCATTTCCTTGCGACTGCATTTCAACATAATCGATAACATCAGAATATCCAGGAGCATTACCACCAGCAGATATTGCTCTTGTAACACTTCCACTTGAAGCATTATTGTTTCTAGAATCTGTTAAATCTCCAAAATCAGAAGAATTACCTAAAGTTGTAATGACTGTTAAATCCATAGTTGCAGTTATTCCACTTGGATTTTCTCCACCCATCATTAAAGCTCTCCCTGATCCAGGCATATAGGTTACTGATTCTCTTGGAAAGAAACCTAACTCTAAACCACCATGACTATCGGAAGATCCTGCATTACCCCTGTTAGCTACAGTTAAATCTCCAAAATCAGTTGCATTACCAAGAGAGGCTTGAGTTACAAAATCAATTATATTTGATATTGAAGGTGCAGCACCTCCTCCCCAAGTTTGTCTAATTTGATTTCCAGTAGATCCTAAATCTCTTCTTGCAGCTGTTAGATCGCCCCAATCTGTAGCATTACCTGTTGTAGCTATAGTAATTAATTCACCTCCTGCATAAGGACCTGGGTTACCTCCTCCAGTTATACCTCTAATATTATTGCTGTCAGCAGCAAAAGTGCTTATAGTAGTAGTTAAATTTCCAAAGTCTGTTGCGTTTCCAGCAGAAGCAATTGTAACAAAATCTATTTCATTTAAATGATGGGGAGAACTTGGTCCAAACCCTCCTAAAAATACTCCTCTAGTTGTGCTTGAGCATGCAGCCATGTTTTGTTTTGCTGTTACTAAATCCCCAAAATCTACAGCATTACCTAAACTTTGAATTGTAATAAAATCTATTATATCTTTATTACTTCCTGACGGTGCAGGTGCTCCTGCATAATCATAACCTCCTCCAAACAATGCTCTAGTATTGTTAGATAAAGATGCTAAACTAGTTCTTCTGTTTGTAAGGTCACCAAAATCTGAAGCGTTTCCACTATGAGTTGGAACAAAATAACTAATTCCAGTAGAGGCTCCGTTAGCAGGTGCAACAGGTGTGGTTGCTCCTCCACCATATATAATTCTAGTAGGAGAACCTGCATTAGATCCTTTTCCACCACCTCCTTGTTCAGGGAGAACATCTCCACCAAAATCTGAAGCATTACCTGTAGTGTTTATGTTTATTGTAGTAATATCCGCTACACTAGAAGGTGTTGTTCCTGCTATATAAAACCCTTTACTTGATCCCAAAGACCATTCATTAGCTCTAATTTTTTTATAAGCTTCTCGTATATCCCAAACTTTTCCTGAATTAGACATTATTGTAAACCTCCATGATTAGAAGAAGCACCTGCAACATATCCTCTTGCAGTTACTAAATCACCAAAATCTATTGCATCACCTGTTGTAGCGATTGTAATATAATCAATAACATTTGATGTGCTTGGTGTTAAACCTCCAGCAAAACATGCTCTAAGATTATTAGAACCAGCACTTGCTTTACTTCTAGATGCAGTTAAATCTCCAAAATCTGTATCACCGCTAGTTGAAGCAATCGTAACATAAGTTATTGTATTTACATTTGAAGTAGATCCATCAGGTGCTGTTGCACCACCTGCTATTATTCCTCTTGTGCTAGAACAAGCTGAGTTTGATGAAGGGTCATATCTAGCCTGTCCTAAATCTCCAAAGTCTGTAGCATCACCTGTTGATGATATAGTAACATAATCTATAACGTTTGAAGTTCCTGGACTTGCATAACCTCCCGCAGCTACGCCTCTTGTTGAACTTGAAAATCCTGTTGGACTTGATCTACCTACAGTTAAATTACCAAAGTCAGCAGCATTTCCTGCAGACGTTGTACTAAAATATCCTATGACATCTGTTCTTGCAGGTGCATCATAACCACCAAGAGATAATGCTCTTGTAGAATTACTAAGCCCACTTAAACTTTGTTTTGTAGATTGTAGATCACCATAATCAACTGTTGTTCCAAATCCTGACATGGCACCAAATTCAATACTATTTGTTTCAGCTGGAGAACTACCACCAAATACAAAAAATTTAATTGCAGTCCCTGCACTACCAGCACCTGAACCTTTTTTAGTGGCTAAATCACCAAAGTCATAAGCATTACCTTGTGTTGTCATATTGGTATAATCTATTTGAGTTAATTCTGCTGGAGCACCATTTCCTCCACAACTTAAAAATCTATTACCAGCTGAAGTTTGAGTTGTAACTAAATCTACATTACCACCCATACCTGAGTGAGATGAACAATAGTAATATAATCTTTGTGGTGTAGAAGTTGTAACTTCTATTTTTGTAAATGCTGTAGCTGAACCTGGTGTACCAGATGTTGTAACACCTGTTGTGTATTCTGATCCAGAGTTATGCGTACCATCTGATGTTTCTGAAAATCTTAATGGGTGACTTCCGTTTGTACTATCGTCTTGATTAAACTCGTATGTGCAACCAGGAAACAAAACAACATACTGTTGAGTGTTACCATCAATAGCATATTTGTTTCCGCCTGAAGAAACAACTGTTACAGTATATTTAAATGTTGTTGTTCTAGCCACCGACTAACCCTCCATGTCCGTTTGCTGATGCAGCAACATTGTTTGTTGCAGCAATTAAATCTCCAAAGTCTGTAGCATCACCTGTTGATGCGATAGTTATATAATCAATTACATTAGAATTTGATGGGGCTTGACCAGCTCCAAAAGTTCCTCTTATGGTATTAGATGCAACTGATCCATGAAGACCTCTTCTTGAAACTGTTAAATCTCCAAAATCGTTAGCATTACCAGTTGTAGCAATTGTAATATAGTCAATTGTATTTACTATAGTTGTAGTATTTGGTGAGGCTCCACCAGCAAAACAACCTCTAGTAGTTGAATTAGCTCCAGCTAATTGATTTCTTGATTGTGTTAAATTTCCAAAATCAGTAAAATCACCAACAGTAGATATCGTTACATAATCTATAACGTCACTTAAACTTGGTGTTGCACCTCCTCCAATTAAACCTCTAGTATTTGAAGATAGACCCGCAGGATTAAATCTTCCTAGAGTTAAATTTCCAAAATCAGTATGATTACCTAAACTTCCAATTGTAACATACTCAACTGTATTTACTACTGCAGGAACAGCTACACCTATTGCATAAACTCCTCTCGTATTATTTGCAAAAGCTCCTCCAGTTTCACCACCTGCGCTAGTGCTTCCAAAATTTGCAGAATTACCTTTAGTAGCAAACTCAACATATTCTATAATTGCAGGATAATTAGATCCATCAGTTCCATTAGCAGTTAAAGACCTAGTTTTATTAGAAAAACCTCCAGCAAATTGTCTTCTTGCAGTTGTCAAATCTCCAAATTCACTTGAATTACCTGTAGAAGAAATATTAATAGTTTGAATAGTGCTTAAACTAGGTGAACCACCTGAAAACATTCCAACGTCTCCACCAGCTTCGTTAAATGGTAATGGTCGTGTTCCTTGATACCCGTCGTTTAGTCCGCCGTGCGCGTTACATGATCCAGATGCAGCTGCGTTGTTAACTAAAGTTTCTGCTCCATAATCTGTTGAAGTACCACCGGATGCTATTGTTATTTCTTCTATATCTCTATAATAAGCTCCACCATAACCAGCTGCAAAAACACCCAATACACTATTAGAACCAGATGCTTGATCATAAATAGCTCTTTGTAAATCTCCAAAATCTATCGCATTACCTTGTGATGCCATTGTAACAAAATCAATTGTTTTTGCATTAGTTGGAGTTCTCCCTCCAGCAAACAAACCTCTTGTTGAACTACAGACAACACCGTTGTTTTGTTCTTTTC
>CAACVD010001694.1_pt1 | contig 10532 bp, 9 predicted proteins | sample 2381771 | NCBI WGS metagenome assembly CAACVD01 (sample SAMEA5211965, study PRJEB30684) | marine metagenome | biome: Marine; feature: Epipelagic; material: Water | collected 2015-10-15 | depth 15 m | reverse complement strand
TGTTTCCTACAACATCAAACGAAGTATCGTTAGCACTATCGTATTCTGTTGCATGTGGTAAACCAAAGACAGCAGAGTCTTGCCACATTGTTCTAGCTAAAGTTCCTACAGTCCACACTGGTCTTTGTGGTGAAGAGTCAAAATAATTATATGCAACCATTTTATTTACAACCGATGACGAGGAACTTGGATAAAACCACATGACCTCACCAAACAAATTATTTAGTCCAGCAGATACCATTTGATTACCAGAGTCTAAATTTATATCGTTGTATACATGATCTTCTACTAAACAAGCTAGTGATTCTAGTTTACCAGCATATCTAAAGAAACCATTCTCTGACATCCAATATGCAGAACCATCAACTTCAACACATGCGTTCTGCCCAACCAGTCCACAGTTAGTTCCAACTTGTGAAAAGGCAAATGTAAATGGTTGACCAACAAAACGTTGTGTGAATAAAGCTGTGTCTGTCCAAACATAGATTGCATCACGACCTCTGATTGCTCCTCTGATCTGTGATCCGTCGGCCAGTCTTTGTGTACCGGCTGTATTAGTTGCTGTTGGTGTATAAGTATTTATATCCTCTTGATCCGAGAATCTAATAAACATATCATCTTGTGTACCAGTGTCACCTATAGTTGTTTCTGTTCCAAAAAATACTAAGTGTCTATCCGGTGTAGACACTAACATGTGTCTTGATGCAGTTGGTGCACCAGTTATAATTACAGCTCTTGTATCTGTTGCATTTGTTGCTGCAGAGTTCCATTCAAAAACAGCACTGTCATGTATTAAACAAATTGCTTTGTCACCAAAATTATCTAGCGACCACATACCTGGTTCTAATACTAAGTCACCAGATGCTGCTTCACCCCAACCAATAAATGTTGTCGTACTAGTAATAGTTGCTCCACCACTATGTGCTGCTTTTGTAGTTCCACCTACCTCTCTAGTAACACCTGTAAGTTCTCCTGTAGCTGCAATACCTGTGTAAGATATTTCTTCACTATCTATTTGTAAAAAGTTTGTTCCTGCAGTTGGAAACTGTGATGAGTCTACTAATATAATGCCTGTTGTTGCAGTGTCCGTAATACCGTTTTGTAGTGTAGTTGTTGGATTACCAGCAATTGTTCCGCCCCAAGATCCTAGTGACCAACCAAAACCTTTTGCTTGAACAGCTGGTCCTACAGGATAATAATGCTGTACTCTAATACCACCTGATGTTGTAGCACCAGATCCTGACTCATTTGATGGCATAGTAATAGTTAGTGTTGTGCTCGTAGGCACAGTTGTAACCATAAATTTTTTATCTTTAAAATCTGCCTCTGCAAAGTTTGAATTAGTGATTGCAGAAAAATTATCTAATAATATTATATCTTGTGCTGATATGTTGTGTGCACCACTAAAAGTTATTGTAACTTCAGCCGATCCATTAGTCGTGCTGAATGCACTTGTAAGCGTTGTTGTAGATTTAATAGGGTGTATGTCATAATATACACCACCAGAGAAAGCATATAAAATTCTGTTTGTACCGATGATTGCATATTTTCTAGCTAAACTATTTACGAAATGATGTAGTCCTCGACCTGCACCTGTAAGATTACTATCTCCTAGTTGTTTCCAACCACCTATCTTTTCAGGTATACCATAACGAAACCTAACATTATCACAGTCCGTCCACTGTCCCTCTGCCTGAGTTTCTGTTATTTGTTTGTTGATCCCTGGCTGAAAACCTATCTTTTGTAGCATATAACCTCATTATACTTTAAAACCCCCAGCTTACAAATGAATATCTGGTGCCTTTTTTAACCTCTTTTACCTCATGAGGATACAAAAAACAACTTGGAAATATAATGATGTCGCCCGTTTTACAGTCCATTTTTTTGCCATTTATTATTAATTCTCCTCCAGAATAGTCTTCGTTTAATATCCCTATAAAAGATATGACTGGAATACCTTTATGATTGCCATCAAACAAGGAGTGAATATGATCGTAATGTTTTCTCATTAGTGTGCCTTTTTTATATTTATTAAATCTAACTGGAGAAAATTTTGTAGCTATGTTGCGTAATCTGGAGTCTTCTAAATTAGAAAATTTATTGTTATATTCCGTATATGATTTTACTATATAAGGTGTCATTATGTTTTGCATTTCTTGATTGATAGGTTGAACATCCAATTCTTTTTTATTTTCTGAACGAAAAGTACTATTTTCATTGTCATACCATTTATGTTTTTGCCATTCTTTTTTATTAATTTGTTTTATTAAATCTTTACAAGTTTGTTTTGAAACAACATTAGTCTTGTATATGTAATCATTGACTTTCATAAATTTTCCTTAAATTAAGTTCAGTTAAATCTTTTTCTGAACCTATATTATCTGCAAATGTGTTGAATGATATACTAACCCTTACATCGTCAGATGTATTAATCGGTACAGAGTGTCTTAAATAAGATGGAAATAATATTAACTCACCCGCAACTGCAGGTAAATAAAATGTTTGACTGTTTAATGAATTATATTTTTCGTAATTTAATTTTAACATCTCAAATTGAGTTTTAGAAAACATAATAGGTGGCAAGTGTTTATCGAGTCTAAAATACATAACACCTGATATAACAGAGTTTGGGTGTAAGTGTTCGTGATGAATTGATCCTTTTGGATTTCTATTAGCCCAAGATTGTGTAATGATTAAATTATCTGATGATTGCCAAACTTGTTTTGCAAAAATATTTATAGATTCTTTACAAAAATCTTTTACTTTTTTTAGTTGTTTCTTTTTAAATATATAAGAATCAGTTGATCTAAAATTACCGTTCTTACCATTTTCTTCGTATTTAAGTTTTTCAATAAACTTTAATTCTTTATAAATATCGTTTTCGTATTTTGTAATAAGTAAAGGAGTAGCAAATAACTGTAGTAATTCTTTCTTAATCATTCTGTTGAATATATAACAGATCTAATAATTATTGCAAGCCACCATGACCGTTACTTGATCCAGCTAAACCACTGGTTGCTGCTATTAAATCACCAAAATCTGTTGCATTACCTGTAGTGTCAATTGTAATAAATTGTATGGTATTAACAATTGTTGGAGCGCTACCACCACCAAAAACACCTCTTGAACCATTACTTACTCCAGCTAAACCATTGTTTGCTGTTGTCAAATCACCGAAGTCTGTTGCGTTTCCAGTAGATGCGATTGTAATAAAATCTATAGTATTAACAGTCGTTGGAGTAAACCCTCCTGCAAATGTTCCTCTAGTAGAGCTACTTGCTCCTGCTAAACCTGCTACAGTTGCATTAAGATCTCCAAAGTCTGTTGCATTTCCTGTTGATTGAATAGTGATAAAATCAATATTATTTCTAAAAGTGCTGCTATTTGATAAACCACCTGCAGCAACACCTCTTGTGTTTGACCCACATTGTGCTCTTGCTAAAGCACTTACAGTCATATCTCCAAAATCTATCGAGTTACCTGTAGAAGCAAAAGTAATGTAATCTATTATGTTATAAAACACATCTGAAGGTTGAAAAGTAAATCCTCCGTATGATATTCCTCTAGTTGAATCTGATCCACCACTAGAGCTTGCTCTTCGTTCAGCGCTGTATGTGCTGTCACCAAAATCAGCAGCATTTCCTGTAGTTGCAAATTCAACATATTGAACAACATTTACACCTGCTGTGTAAGACCCATCTGTGTGTCCTCCTGCAAAAACCCCTCTTGTAAAAGAAGAACCCATTGAACCTATATTTTTATTTGCAGTTCCTATTAAATCACCAAAATCAGTTGCATTAGCTGCAGATTTTATATTTATTTGAGCGATTACATTTGTTTGAGCAGGGGAAATACCTCCCGCAAATAGTCCAAGACTACCACCAGAACCAGGCCAATTATCTCCTAGCCTTGCATTATAAACATCTTTTATTTTCCAGATGTATGAGTTTGGTCCGTCTTTACTTGGGAATGACATTATTGTAGTCCTCCGTGATTAGCTCCACCACCACCTAAATTATTTCTTGCTTGAGTAGTATCTCCAAAGTCTATAGAATTACCAGCGGATGCTATAGTTACATATTCCATAACATTTGTACTACTATTTAAGGCGACAACGCCTCTTGTGTTATTAGAAGCTGCTGCATTACTTGATGATGTAGTTGTTAAGTCTCCAAAATCAATAGAATTACCAGTTGATCCAATAGTAACATATTGAATAATATTTGTAGAAGCTCCTGGTTCTGAAGTTCCTCCAGCTACAATTCCTCTCGTTGAAGATGAAAAACCAGCGGCATATCTGTTAGTTCCTAGCAAATCTCCAAAATCAGATGCGTTACCTGTTGACGCTATTGTAACAAAATCAATCACATTTGAATTACCTCCTGGACCTCTTCCACCTAAAAATAAACCTCTTGTTGGTGAACAAGCAGACGCTCTACTTCTTACACTTACAGACATATCTCCAAAATCTAGTGCATTACCAAGCGATGGAATTGTAATAAAATCAATTGTATTAACAATAGACCCTGGAAATTCTCCTCCTCCAAATATTCCTCTACTAGGAGTATTATTACAACCACTTGAAACAAAATATCTAGCTTGTGTTAAATCTCCAAAGTCACTTGTATTACCAGTAGTTTGCACATTAAAAGCGTCAATTACATTTACTTGAGTAGGGGATGATCCACCTGCAGAAATACCTCTTGTTGAAGTCATAGCAGTTCCCATATAAGCTCTTGTTGATGTTAAATCACCATAATCAACTGCATTGCCTGTAGATGAAATATCTATATAATCCATTGTGTTTACAAGACTAGGGGCTCCTCCACCAAAATAAATTCCTCTATCTGGTTGAGCAGTTAACGTAGACCCATCCAAGCCTCCGTGGCCGTCTGAAGTAGCAGATGGTCTGTAACCTCTTATTGGATCTAAATCACCAAAGTCTGTTGCATTACCTGTTGATGCGATGGTCACAAAATCTATTGTGTTTATATTTGTTGGAGTTTTCCCAGAACCGAATACACCTCTAGTAGAATTAGATGTTCCACCATCTTGTATTTGAGTTCTTCCTACTGTTAAATCACCAAAGTCTACAGCATTACCTGTAGATGCAATTTCAACATATTGTATAGTAGCTGAAGCGCCCGTACCTTGAGTATTATTTCCACCTGCTTGTAAGCCCCTTGTTGATGAAGTTGCTCTAGTTTGAGTTTCTCTTTCTTCTAATAAATCCCCAAAATCTGTAGTATTTCCTGTTGATGCGATCGTTACATATTGAATTTCATTTACACTTGTTGAAGATGGTCTACCGCCAGCATATAAAGCTCTTGTGGAATTTGACATTGATGATCCAGAATTTGTAGATGCACTCAAATCTCCAAAGTCTGCCGCATTACCTAATGAAGCTATTTCCATATAATCAATTGTGTTTAAGTTAGCAGGATCATTTCTTCCACCAAAACGCAATGCCCTTGTGCTATTACTACTACCACTAGCGCCTCTTGCAGTTTCAGTTAAATCTCCAAAATCTGCCGCATTACCTAAAGTAGATGGAGTTACATATTGAATAATACTTTGTCTAGTATTTCCTGGATTATTAGCTCCTGCATAAAATAAAGACCTTGTCTCATTCCCTGAAGCTGCACCTGCATCAACTGCTACAGATAAATCTCCAAAGTTTTCTGTATTTCCAGTAGTGCTTATATTTAAACTAGATATTGAAGAAAGAGAACTTCCTGAATCTCCACCACTAAATAATCCTCTATTACCTGTATCTAAATAAGTAGCAGGCCTTGTTCCTTGATACCCGTCTGTTAAACCACCATGCGCGTTACTTGTTGCTGCACCTTGTCCTCCTACACCACCAAGACTTTCAAACTCCGTTGCATTACCTGCTGTTGAAATAGTTATGACTTGTTTAAATGTTTTTGCAACAGAAGAAGTAAGTCCACCAAGAGAATAACCTTTTACAGAATTACTAGTCCCTCCTCCGTCATAGGTAGAAGAAGCCAAATCTCCAAAATCTGTTGCATTACCTGTTGATGCTATCGTTATGGATTCTATAACATTAATAATTGATGGAGTGATACCTCCCATGAAAAGACCTCTTGTTGAAGAGGATGTTCCCTGTGCAGATCTTTTTGCTGCAGTTAAATCTCCAAAGTCACTTGTGTTACCAGTAGTTGCAGTCGTGATAAATTGTATTTCATCATGGTTTGCAGTAGGTGAAAAAGTAAGAGCACCTCCAAAAACACCTCTAGTGCTACTAGAAAGTCCAGCTAAAGCCTGTCCTGTTTGTGTAGATAAATCTCCAAAGTCTGTAGCGTTACCAAGGGTGGCTGTTGTTACAAAATCAATAACGTTTTTACCTGTTCCATTTCCTGCATAAACACTTCTTGTAGAACTATTAACTGAACCTATACCATATCTAGCTTCCGTTAAATTTCCAAAATCAGCTGCACTTCCCAATGAGGTAAATGTTATATAATCTATGACATTAGAAGATGTAGGTGTATAACCTCCAGCAAATAATCCTCTCGATAATGAACTTGTTGATCCTAATGATCTTCTAGCCACACTTAAATTTCCAAATACAGTTGTACTACCTTGTGAAGTAAGATTAACTGATTCGATATTAAATGTATTAGTTCCAGGAAATACTGCCCCACCGCCAAATACACCTATGGCGCCATTGTTCGGCCAAGTGCCATTGTATACTTGTTCGTATACTTCGCTTAGCTTCCAAACACCTTTCGCGTTATCAAATCGTGGGAACTGAGCCATTTAATTCCTTATGAATTTAATGCGTCTAATTTATTCCAAAAAATAGTTGCATTAGCGTCTTGATCAAATGGAATTTCGTTTTCCATACCAGGATTATCTGGGTCAGGTTGTTTCCAGTCACTTGTATAAGTATTTAGATAAGTTACCAAATTTGCTTTTGATGTAATTTCTTCAGCTTGATCAGCTGGAAAAGATGCACCATCATCAGCAATTCCAAGTAACCATGAATCTTGTGGACCTGTTTGACCATCTATTTTATTTGGCCAGTTTCCATTAGAACCATCATTTCCTCCGTATAAAAATGAAGGAATAGTGCCATCACTATTTAGCTTATATTTTACTGCTTTATATGCCATAGGTTATTCTCCTTAGATTGTGATTATATTATAATATAAGCTTTGTAAATACCACAAGTATTTAAGTATTGCTAGTCCTCTTTTTTCTTGTCTTCATTGACTGTAGCCAATGATTTTTCATCTAGTAATTGAAAACCTCTTCTATCAGCAAATTTTTGAGAGTCTTTTTTAAAGATTTCAGCACAGTGCTCTAGCCACTGCATGGTCATTTCATGGCTAGGGTTTTCACCATTAGCCATCATATCATTTTCTCTTTTAAGATATTCATAAATTTCTCTTTGAGCGACAGCTGAATTAATACCCATATCAAATAAATAAATCAAATTACCTTCATCTATTTGACCTCCTCTTGCTCTTGCAGCATTTAAAGCTTGTTTCATACAAGTCATGATATGATATTTAACTTCTTCTTTTTCATACTCTTCTTCAGTAATATCTTCTTTACCTAATTTTTTTAAGATTGAATTATATTGGGTAGTAAAGAAAGACATTTTTCTAATAGCACCTTGAACACTGTTCATAATATTAGCACCATTAACTTTTAGTTTAAGTAACTTGTGTTCTATGTGCTCTCTTTCCAAACGACTTAAATCTGGGTTTTCTAATTGTACCTCTCTTTTTCTAATCATAATATCGTTTTCTGCCATTTTAAGATGTGCTTCTTCAAGAGCTTGTCTAGTTCTATCTATTTCAGCTAGAGTATGTTTTAAAGATCTTACTGGAGTAATTGCAGTAACATCTAACATTACACCCATAAACTGAGAATGTGATTTGTAAAAATTAGACGATGTTTTTTTAATTGCAGGTAGAGAATTGTGTATGTGTGTTAACATACCTTTATATTGTTTAGTTAAAGATGGTAACTTTGATATCTCAGATATAGTTAAATCTTTAATTTCTGTTTTATTTTTTTTCATTATAATTTCTTCTTTTTGTTTTTTAGTCAGATTATGTCCTAACACGTCTTCTATAACATATATATTTAATTTGTCCATACATTGAGATTACCATATTTTTCAATAATAGATTTTGGTAAAATTTTTTTAATATTTCTTTTTGTTTTAATCATACCTTTTGTTTTTATGGTATGTAAATTAACACCAAGAGCCCTATCATCATAACCCATGCCATTTACTTTAAACTGTTTAAATGATTTAAAGTTATGTTTAAAAGGTTTGATGTCATAAAATTTATATATTTCTTTTATAATTTTTTCAGGTGTTTTAACTAAATTATTATAATCCACTAGTTTATACGTGCCTGGATGATGATCAATTAAATGTTTTATAGCAATTAATTCTTTTATAATTAAACCATCTTTGTTCATTAATAAATCACATCTTTTCTCTGTGTCCATTGTTCCATATCTATTTGGAAAAGCATCATAATTTTTGTCTGCCCAAGATATAAAAGATGCTAATACTTCTAAAACATCTCTAACTAAAATTAATATTTTAGGTTTTGGATTTATGTAATGTTTTAAAAATTTTAAATTATTAGGTGCACCCCATGGTCCTCTATCTATAATAATTGATTCTTTCCAATCTTTATAATATTCAGGGATCACGGCTTTTATAACGTTATCATAAGACTTATGATCGGGATAGTTTTTAAATACGTCTGAATGTTTTAAATTATTTAAATCTCTAAATATTTCTGTAATTATAGAATTAGGTGTAGCTGCAATATTTGGGTTTTGATTTAATATTGTAGATAAGATTGTGTTTCCTGCTCTTGGTAACCCACAAAGATAATGTATGACTTTCCTGCTCACAAAGAGCTTATAGCAAATTTAATAATTAAATCAAGTTATGATAAATTACCACTGCTGTTTGATGCAGTTGTTTGTGCATTTGTTGGAACTCTTAAATCACCGAAATCTGTTGCATTTCCTGTAGATCCAATTGTAATATAACTAATTACATTACTCGGAGTTGGAGTTGCTCCTCCTGCAAAAACACCTCTTGTTGAGTTAGAAGTTCCAGACACAGTAATTTTAGCTTCAGTCAAATCGCCAAAATCAGTGGCATTACCTGTTGAAGCGATTGTTATAAATTGAATTACATTAAGAAGAGATGGTGAAGGACTTCCTCCAGCAAAAATTCCTCTTGTTCCAGAACTAACTATGCTACCTCTCAACCCTCTAAAATTAACTTGTAATAAATCTCCAAAATCTGAACTATTTCCTGTACTAGCTATAGTCACATATTCTATTGTATTTTGAATTGCACCTGGTCCTGGATTACCTCCAGCAAAAACTCCTCTTGTTGATGAAGAGGTTCCCATTAAATGATATTTAGAACTTGCTAAATCTCCAAAATCCAATGCATTACCTTCTGATGCAATTGTAATATATTGAATTATATTACTTGTTCCGTAAACAGGCGCTGCTAATTCTGCTCCAGCAAATACTCCTCTAGTTGAACTTCCAGCACTTGCTCCATATCCAAGTCTACTTACAAGTAAATCTCCAAAATCCACAGAATTATTTCTAACTGAAAAATTAACAAACTCAATTGCATTTGTACCTGTAGAATCAACAGTACTACCTATGCCAAAAACACCTCTAGTGCTACTGCTTACTCCAGATCCTCCATTAGAAAGAACACTTATTTCTCCAAATTCAGCAGCATTACCTGTTGTGGGAATATTAATATAATCAATAGATTTTAATTGTGTATCTGGAGAATTTCCTCCCGCAAATAATCCTACATCACTACCTAAAAAATTTGGTGGCCAATTATTTTCTTGTTTAAATTTTGAAATATTTTTTATTTTCCAGATTCCAGAGTAAGATCCACCAGGAGTAGGCATACTGGGTTACCTCCTATGCGTCGTCTATGATTTCGTAACTTATTACTATATCTAGATCACTCGCTGCTGAAGCACCACCTCTGATAGAGTGGTTTTCTTCTAAATAGATTGATGAATTTTTATCTAACACAACTAATGTTGCATCAGCTGGCACAGTTACAGTTGAAGCTAAAAATCTATCATTACTTCCATCGTAATGACTTACTGTTACTGCTGCATCATTTACTCCATCTTTATTTGCAACTATTATTGTATTAACTTTAAAAACTTTTCCAGACGAAGATGAGTTTGCTAAAATAGAAGTTGTGGTTGTAGTTCCTAACTCAGCTGTGTGAGTTTCTCCTAAAATTGATGATACATTAACTATATTTGGTGCTGACATAATTTACTCCTTTTATCCGAAAACAATTGCCATTGCAATAGCTTTTCCTGTTGTAATTCCTGCTGATCCAAAACTCAATGTTCCAGAACCATTTGTAATTAGGGCCTGATTTGCTGATCCATCAGCATTTGGAAATGTAAGCCCATCAAGGACAATGTTTCCTGACCCATTTGGCGTGATAGTAATATTACCACCTG
>CAACVD010001692.1_pt1 | contig 10537 bp, 10 predicted proteins | sample 2381771 | NCBI WGS metagenome assembly CAACVD01 (sample SAMEA5211965, study PRJEB30684) | marine metagenome | biome: Marine; feature: Epipelagic; material: Water | collected 2015-10-15 | depth 15 m | reverse complement strand
GTTTAGATTGTTGTCAATTGTTAAATTAGATATATTGGAATTTGACACATTCGTTGTTGATGTGGTTAATGAATTTGTTGTCAAATCGGTTGTTGATGTGATGGTGTTGTTTTCAGGTTGGAGTAAGTTTCCATAAAAAAATGTCGCACTATTAACCCAGTTAAGAACAATTTGAGTGGAACTCCGTACATAAATTCTATCACCTACATCAAAATTTGCGATAACCTTGAAGTCTTCATTACTGCGGGTCTCCTGACCTGTTTCCCCAATGTTTAAATAAGTGCCTCTTGCTCCCGTTATATCTTTGACCACAGCTGTGATCGCTGTGCTTTCAGTATTGAGCGTATATAAATTAAATCCCACTTGATAAATACCTGCGACGGCGACCTCGTAATAATAACCACCTGTGCTATAATTTCCTGCTGGAGTTTCGAAATCACGATTTGCGGAACCGGATAAAGTGTCAAATTGTAAAATTGTTCCGGCACTTAGTGTTGACGTCCCTGATAGAGTTGAACTCGCACACCAAGCATACTGGGTTGATGTAGATAATGCTGTGCTGTTAATTGTCGTCACTCCTGCGACTGTATTTAAAGTGATATCTGTTCCTGCTACTAAATTAGGACTGATGTCGCCTGTGATGGTTGATGCGTTGATGGTTGATGCGTTGATGGTTGACGCGTTGAGAGCATCGTTGGCGATTTGGACGCTGAAATTTCCTCCGTAGGTTGTTCCAAATTCAATCACTCCACCTACTGCTCCTGTTCGTAATGTCATCACATTTGCTGTATTATAAATATATCCACTTGCTCCTCCTCCACCTGACCCGTCTTTAAGTTCAAAAATAGTTGTTTTTGATGTTGCTGTTTCAATTATATTATCACATGATATATTACTCACATTCAGTTTGGATAAATTCAAAGGGTCGGTCACGCTTCCGCCTGTGTTGCTTATGGTGGTTACTCCTCCTGCGGTTGATAAACTGATGCCTGATCCTGCTGCTAAATTGTTAGCAATGTTTCCATTGAGAAAATCACTATTGACAACAGATGAGTTAACTAATGCTATATTACCAGTGCTTGAGTTGATGGTGCTTATATTTCCTGTTAATCCATTAAGAGTTGAAAGATTAATTACTGATATATTTAAAGGGTCGGTCACACTTCCACCTGTGTTACTTATAGTTGTTATTCCTCCTGCTGTGCTTAAACTGATGCCTATCCCTGCTGCTAAATTTGCTCCTATGTCACCAGTAATGAGGTCTGCTGATAAATTGATTAATGACATATTACTTGCGTTTGCTTGTGAGATATTTGCGGTTGATGCATTGAGTGCATCTCCTGCTATATTAACCGAGAAATTTCCTCCGTAGGTTGTTCCAAATTCAATCACTCCACCTGCTGCTCCTGTTCGTAATGTCATCACATTTGCTGTATTATAAATATATCCACTTGCTCCTCCTCCACCAGACCCGTCTTTAAGTTCAAAAATTGTTGTTTTTAATGTTACTGAATCAATCATATTATCGCATGATATATTACTCACATTGAGTTTTGAGAGATTGAGTGGGTCTGTGATGCTTCCTGTATTGGATATGGTTGTTATTCCTGATAATGTATTTAAACTGATGCCTGATCCTGCTGCGAGATTTCCTCCTATGTCTCCTGTGAGTGTATCACAATCAATCGTGTTCGCATCAATATCAGATGCGTTGATTTGACTACAATTAATTATGTTGGCGTTTTTAGAACATACATTCATGTTGGATACATTCAAGGTTGATATATTTCCTGTTGTGATATTTGCAGTTAATGCTGTCATTAAAGTTGTATCTAATTCAGTAGGAATATATACTAATCCTCCTGTGTAGATGTCAATATCTGCTTGTGTTCCATCTACCGATAATTTTAAATTTCCTGATGTTTTTTGAATCGTTGAATCGTTATTGGTTGCTACATTATCCTTGATATTTAATATAGTTTGAATGTTTGATGTGCTGGTGTTTGATGTGCTGATGTTTGCTGTTTGAGAATTAATAGTTGATGAATTGACTATACTTACATTATTTACTAATGTATTGAGAGTGGGTGCTGTCATCGTGTTTGTAGCATCAATATAGGTTGATGTTATTTGTAAAACGGCGGATAAATTTCTTGTGCTGATATTACTAGCGTTGATTTGACTTGAATTAATTAATTGTGTTTGAAGGTCGCTTGTGTTGACGAATGGAGTTGCTAGATTTGATGTTGCTGTCAAGAGACTTGCTTCCATGCTGAAAGCATCTATTGCTCCAGAAGCTACAATATTGGTGGAACTTAAATTGTCAATTGATGCATTCGTATATGTTAATTTATCGCCTGATAAATTTCGTATATCAACATTGCTTAAATTCATTTGTAAAGTTGGCCCATAGCCAGCGCCCTCTTCTGTGCTGAAAAAAATAATTGTTGCGTGGGGGTCTGTTGGGTCTACGCGTCCTTCAAATAATAAATTATTCGCATCTCGTCGTATGACACTTGCGAGAGCAGGGTCACTCGCTTCGCTGATGTTAATTCTAAATGTTCCTATGGTGGATAGATTAGAATGACTTGAGTTGATGATGCTTGAGTTGATGGTGCTGATGTTGGCGGTCGTTGTATTTAAAGTGGTGACATCGTAATTGGTGACGCTTAAATTATCTAATGTCATATTCGTTCCGCTTATGTTGGTAATAGATGCGTTGTCTGCTGTTAAAGTCGTGCAGTCTACATTGGTAGGATTAAATGTGGTTGTTTCTAAATTGACTATTGTAGCGTTGGTTGCTGATAAATTTTCAAATGAACCATTATCCACGCTGACGGTAGTCGCAGTATAAACAAAACCACTCTCGGGAAGGTTTCCATATATGGTTGAACAAAAACTCATTATACTTTAGGTGGAGATAAGTTTTCAAAGATTTTATCTATATACCATTTATTGTGTGTGGTTAATTTTTCGGTTAAGAATTTGCTTAACTCGTGGTATGGTTTCTTGTTGCTTGTTAAGTCTTCGTTGAATACATCCACGATGTCATGAGTCATATATACATAATCTTCATAAAACTCATCTGTGGTTTTATCGCCTGAATATAGACTGACGACTTGACAACCTGCCGATAATGCTTTGTTGATGCGATGGGTTTCTAGAATGTTGTGGTCATGGTATGGGATATTTAAAACATATTTCGCTTTTTTTAGTTTGCTCGTTAGGTTTGCTGGTGCAGATAAACTCCAATCAAAAATAAATTCAATAGTTTTGTTAGGGTATGCTTCCTTGAGTTTTTTGAAGATGGCCTCCCGCCTTGCCGTCTTGGTCCCAACAAAAAATATGTCAATATTTCTTTCAGGTTCTTCGTCTTCCTTGTATTCAGGAAAATCAAAAAAGTGAAAAGACTTGACATTAATCCCGTATGTCTTTTTGAGATGGACGGCGGAGATGTTGCTATAGTCAAACACTACATTATTTTTCATTAATTCAATATAAAATTTATTCGCCATAAATTGAGATAAGGGTGGTTCCGAGTTCATGATGACATACCCGAAGGTGTGGGCCATTTGCTTTTGACTATTTAATAATTCAATAGATTTCTCGTGTGCACCATATACGATATATAAGTATCCTGTGACAGGTGTAAAGTCCTTAATAATTTCAATTCCTAGACGAGTCGCTAGAACGATTGCAGGTTCGGTGAATATTGAATGTAAAATAATAATCTTCACTTTATCCATATATAATAAAGTAAAGATTTTAATTAAGTGTTTTAACTTATTCCTTTAAACGAATGAAGGACCTTCCGCAGATGAGAATCTTTCTAATTCGCCAGGGTCTTCAATCATCTCGCTTGAAGCACTACGGGCCATTGCTGGAACATTTAATAAACCTCCTCCTGGTTTAAAAGGAGTCCTGCCTCTAAATAAGACATCTGCTTCACGAAATTTAAAAAAATCAGCTTCCATCTCTTCTTGAGTTTTTTCTTTATTTCTTGAACCAATTGGTCTTCCTGGTTTTGGTTTTGCTTGTTGTATTTCTTCAGATGTTTGTCGTTTTAATGCTTCATTAAGTGATTTATCCTGCATAGGTTTAATATCTAATAATTTATGACTTGTTGATGGGGTGTCTTTGTCTTCGGCAGGTGAAAGTGCTTCAGGAGTTGCTTCAAGTGGGGGTGCTTTAGGTTGATTTTTTGAACCAGGTTTTGGTCCTCTTTTTTTAGGAGGGTCTTCTGCTGACATTAAACGGCGTTCTTCCATCTGTGGTTTTGTTGCTCTTTCTCGTTTTTTAAGTCTCCCTTCTGCTACAGCGGTTGTTCGTTTTTCATCAACTTCACGAAGTTTATCTAATGTTTTTCTTAAACTTGATGGTCGTCTTTCTTCTAATGGAACATCAAACGGCATGTCTTCGTCTCTACGAAGTTTATCTAATGTTTTTCTTAAACTTGATGGTCGTCTTTCTTCTAATGGAACATCAAACGGCATGTCTTCGTCTCTACGAAGTTTATCTAATGTTTTTCTTAAACTTGATGGTCGTCTTTCTTCTAATGGAACATCAAATGGCATGTCTTCGTCTACTAATATTTTTCTTTCTTTTTTAACTGGAACTTTTTCAGGAACTCTTGCTCGTGGAGCAAGTGGATTTGTTCTCTGTTCGGGTTGGACGATGGAAGCAATACGAGATGCTCTCACTTCGTTTCGTAAATCGTTTATTTCCGTGCTGTAATTGGGTTGAAGCGGTATTGGAGCGGGTTGGTATACAACTTGTTGCGGTTGAACGCTACGCTTGGCTTGTGTGCCTGTTCGTCGTCTGGGTTTCGATACATCTTTGCCTACATTCACGACTACTTTTTGACTAATGACTTGTCCCACTCGTGGTTTTGGTTTGGTTTTACGCTTACGCTTCTTCTTAAGTTCTACCATATACTATTGAATAATATTTAATTCTTAATACCAGATTCTAAGTCTTCCAGTTCTAATAGATTAAACTTTTTAAAAAACCTAAACTTATTAGTCTTCTTGAGTGACATGTCTACGAATAAATAACTGAACTTGTCATCGTTCTCAAATACATAATTCAATAGTTGTTCGCTTTTATTGTTTTTAAATGGAAGCAACTCATTCGTGATGGCGTCCCGTTCCACTCGGTTCTTGGGTTTGTAAGTCATAAAGTGCGATATGTTGTTGCGTATGCCAGTTCCTGCATCTTTGAACTTTTGAAGTAAAATGAAATATGATGTGAAGTCATGGCGCCTATTCTGGACCATCTGTGTGAGTTTCTTATCTATTGCCTGCGACTTGCGGAGTTGACTTCCTACATCATCAAAAATAATAACTGAATGCTTACCATCTTCCCTGTTCTTTTGTATTTCTTCCTCTAGGTCTTCTAGCACTTTAAGTGATAATGTTCTGTGTATCTGATTTTCAGGTAATGTTTTAAATGGGTCATTCTTAATGGATTTATTCGCCATTGTTGGTGATACTATATATATATGATGGAAGCACTTACGATACGATTGGCGTATACCATTCTTTTTTCTTGCTGACATCATGGAATACAAAGCGGTCGTCTTACCGCTACCTGATGCCCCGCATATTAACATACTAAACCCGCTATAATCCGGTAAGGGTTCAGGTATGTCATTCGCTAGGGTTTGGTCTAAATTGTTCTTGCTATTGTGTAGCGATAATCCTTTATTATTTTTCTCTGTTATTTGGAGAAGCGACATATATATTAGACAAATAATATTTTTTTGGTTTCAACAGGGGCTGGACGTGTTTTTTTTTCTTTAACTTGTTTAACTGGTTTGTCCGTTTTATTGCTTGGAGCAGCTGTTGGACTATTTGTTGGCGTCTCATTAGTATAGTAATAGTTATTAACGATGGTCGCCTCCTTCTCCTTTTTCACCTTTTTCTCTTTTTTTGGTTTTTCTTTGATTTCTTTGAGTTCATCAAGGTCTTGTTTTTTCTTTGCTTGGTTCACCTTTCTCGCCTCTCGTGCTTTCGCAAGTATTTCAATTCTCTTCGCCTTAATGGCTTCTGCCTCTTCAGGTGTCTTTTCCTTTTTCACGTATTTCCGTTTTGGTTTTTGTGCTGGTGGTTCTTCCGGTGGTGGTGCAGGTTCGGGAGTTTTTTTCGCCCTTACCAGTTTTGGTTTCTTTTGTAAAGTTTCCTCTTCGCTAGAATCGCTATATGATGAATCACTGGAATAGTGCGCCATGTTATATTATAGGAATTTATTTTCTTTCTATAATTCATATGTCCCCCATAGTTAAAGGAGATTGCCTACCTACGATTTCAATCGAAGAAGTAGAGAATGAAGATGTTAAAGGTAATTGGGTTGCCCTTGATGAAGTCCAACTGGTGGATATGTTCTCGTCGGTAATTTTAACCAATCAGGAAGAACTTGGAAACGAGTTTGCTTTCCACCAAACAAGAGATGAGATTTATTTCATGGAGAAGTTTCCAGGCTTCAGTGATGAGGTTTATTCTATTCTAGCGAGAGAACAGAAAAAACTAGATGATGAAAAAATATCTAAAAATGAATTGGTCAACGAGGTTGTAACTGCTGAACTGGATAATATTAAGAATCAGATTGTGGAGATGACTGGGATAGTGAAGGGACTAAAAGATGAGGTTTAACTCCTGGTTTTTTTCTTCCATATTTTTTAATTCTTTCGTTCCGCTCTTGAAACTCTTTACAAGTGGCAGTCATTACATGTTGCCTCATAATTTCCGTTTTAATTTTACGACGGCAATGCTTACATATTTCACGCTCATCTGCTGCTAGATAATCTCTGCCATATTTTGCTAGGTAGAGATTACCATTAATTCCTTTGATAAAGTATTTATTCCAGTCTATATCTCCGTAGTCAATATCTCCTTCTAGTTTCTCCATTGGTATTAAATATTGAATTCTTTTTATATCCTAAACATTAAATCTTTTTTTGAAGGATTTGATATTTGCTTTAAAATCTCTTGACGACCAAAGCAAATGCCATGAAAGGGAACCTGGTGCTAATGGGTCATTAATATTATCGTTTTTATGTCTTGCTCTGTAGTTCTTCTTTTGTTGGTCTGTTGCTCCCAGAGTGTAGTCGTCCATTCCGGCGGAACCAAATCGCCGTCTTAATTTCTTACCATCTACATCATAAACAGCCACCCACTTCTTCTTTGGATTATCACTTTTTCGTATATATAAGAGTTTTACTTGCATATACTATTGAAAAATAAAATAATGGTATAATCTAATGACTGCTTGGTGGAGAAAAAATAAGAATGATGACTACAGCACACCTGTTGAGTATCTAGAAATAATAAATAAATATGTTTCAATAGACGCTGTCATCTGCGACCCGTTCTACCATGAAGGAAGAGTGAAAGAAGAATGGAAAAAATTAAATCGTGATATAATCCATAATGACACAGACTTTTTTGAATCGTATTACGATTGCGATATATTTATATCTAATCCGCCTTATAGCAATCTGCTTGATGTATTTAGAAGATTTTTTCAGTTGGGTAAACCTTTCTGCCTTCTTATACCTATCCAAAAAATATGCCAGTTAAAAATACAATCAGAAATAAAAGACAAAGATTTGCAAGTGATAATAAGTCCAATATATAAAGGATTTATTAACTCAAAAGGGGAAGCAACACGCTGTCCGTCGCAATACATGGCGTGGGTATGCTGGAAAATGAATTTAGAACGGGATTTGATGTTTATTTGATATTAAGAATGAATTTTTTATGTTGATAAAGGTCGCCTGTTTTACTATCAAAATTGTAAAATTTACTTTTAAAATAAAAATACATTTTATTGTTTTTTCTTTCAGTAGAAATAATACGATAATTTTTATACGCTTTTTTAACATATTTTGCCATGTAGTCATCATCTGTATCATATCTAAATTTGTGTCCGTCAAGTTCAAAGTAAATCTTATTTTCCATTCTAGTATGTATTTATGCATATGTTTATATCAATTTTTTTCTTGTATTATATGGCACCTTTGTGGCACTTTGGCACCTTTGGCACAAATCTCAAATTCTTTTTCTAAGAACCACTTTCCGAGAACTACTTTTTGAGCCAGGTGCCAAAGGTGCCAAAGTGCCAACCCACTATTTCCAACCCACCCTGTAAAGAATGAAAAATTAATAAAAAATATATATAAACTAATAATAATCTATATATAATAATAAGAATCTATGATAATTCGTCATTATCTAATAAACAAGGAGATGGTGCTACTTTGAATCCAATCCATCCTCCTCTATCAGTCCCGCATCTTATACCTTTATCATATTTATATTTTCCAATACGCATCAGTTCAGAATTGAGTTCTCGTAAAGGTTTTTTACTCAAACTCATCATCTCTTTTTTACCACATTTGGCGTAAGGGTCAACAATAAAATTATCATCAAAGAATGTTTTGAATGCGTCGCAGTCATTAAGTGTTTCCTCTGTGGCTTCCTTGAACTCCTCAGGCATGTTAATTCTATCTAATGAGTAATATTTGTTTGAATATTGAAATAAAAGATAAATCAAAGCGTGTTTGTATGGCCCCACGAGTTTATCAGATAAGAATTTGTCTTGGATGAATGAGAGATTTTCATAATCATCTTCTTTGTTATTTTTTCCGAAATTAGAATTGAATGAGAGTTGACGGAAACGATTTGCAACCCCTCCGTCTGCTTCCATGTTAGGATTGACATTTCCCAGCACAAATTGTTTAAAATATACTGGGATATTTTCCTCTGTTCCAAACATAACCTCATTGGTAATGGTCTTCCCATCCGCTATATCTTTAATCATTTCAATATTTTGCTTTTTAGATGATAATTCCTCTAAAAAGACAAGTCTTTTCCCACGAGTTTTCGTGAGATGCTTATGAGATTTGGAAAATCCATCTTCAAAGGTTTTTCGCTCAATCTTATATACATAGTTCGGCATAATCTGTAAAAGTGCATCAAATATGAGTGTTTTCCCATTATCGCCCCCAATCCCAATACAGAAATACATCGCCTTTTCAAGATGAGCCTCGCCAGTGAAAGAATGACCTAGAACCTGTAAATAATACTCAAGATGCTCTTTGTTACAATTAGTAATTTTAAACATTACATCACGAACATATTGAATGTCCTCTTGACTAGGTTTTTCAAAAGGAAATGGTAATGTTTTAGTCAATAGATATTCTCTTTTTATGCCTCTGATAAAAGTCATTGTTTTTAAATCCAATAGACCATCTTCATAAGCAATAGTGTTGATATTCGCATCAAGTTTGTTGATAAAATCGTCATCCATGAGTAGATGAGATAAGTGGGTGGTAATTTGAGATGTAAAGCCACAAGAATCACATTTGTCATAATATTTTAAAAATAGTTTTTGTTTGTTAATCAGAATATCACGAGTTGATTTATTTTCTTCATTATCAGTTGTTGCTTCTAGGATTTCTGCTGTCACTTTGAGTGATTGGTCTAACCGGCGATGGATTTCACTTATGACTTGGTATGTGGGAGATTTCACTTGTTCCCATAGTTGAGTTTTATTGCTACATACCCACCATTTTTTATCACAAAATACAATACAATTTTTAAGTGTTGTATGTATACGCTCCGCCACAAATCTCGCTCCTTTTTCAATATCATTCACATCAATAAGGGTTTTCCCAGTGAGTTTTAAATAAGCATCTTTATTGGATAATTTCGCATAATATCGTAGGGTGCCCTCTGTGGGTAAAATACATAATTTGTCATATTGCTCCCAAATCTTGGTTCTTTCAAATCTGTGTTTTTTTCCACCTTTTTCAGAGAAGGCGATTGCCTCTTTTTCCGAAAATCCGCATTTTTTCATAGCAAGAACAATGGCTCTCCATTTGTCAAAATCCTCGCAGTATTCCGCACTGATTAAATCAACAATCTTTTTGAGTTGGTCGCTTGATGTAGGCGGTGACCCTTCTATTGGTTCAACGATTTTTTCTTTATCCACAAAAAGTTCTTTTTTGAAGCATTTTCCAAATTGTTCTGAATTTAAATATGCAGGTTCTTCTGCTCCATACCATTCTTTATCAATGACCTCAAGAACACATTTACCTAGAAAATCCATCTCGCAATGAATACCGCAATTTACTTTTGTTTTCTTTAGTATAGATTCTTTATCACCTTCAATTTCCATATATACATGCCATCCCTTTGTATTGCCCTTTACATATATGCTCTCAATCCCAGTGTCTTGGTAGAGTTGCTCGATGCTGTAATCATCAGTGTCAATATCAACCACAACATATTTAGATTGGTTTAGATACATATAACGAGCAATATCCTGACCTCTTTTTTTAATATGTTTAACTTGTTGAAGCGTGAACCCTTTACCAATTGTTCTAGTATCCATTTTCTTTTTTCTCTTACCATTAGCATCTGTTACATAATCAATAAGGATGTATTCGTGGGGAATGTCGTTTAGGAAGGCAGGGTGTTTCATTCTATAATATAGGAAAAGAAAATATATTTAAGTGTTTTTTCCTAAATATATT
>CAACVD010000755.1_pt2 | contig 10538 bp, 17 predicted proteins | sample 2381771 | NCBI WGS metagenome assembly CAACVD01 (sample SAMEA5211965, study PRJEB30684) | marine metagenome | biome: Marine; feature: Epipelagic; material: Water | collected 2015-10-15 | depth 15 m | reverse complement strand
CTATCTTCGTTTATAAATCCAGTATTTAAGCTAATCGACTTTTTAGCGTTGGTGTTGTATCGTTCCTCTTGACCTTTATAGACAGGATAGGTTACTGTGCTGCTAGATATTGTGTTCTTCTTAAAGGTTTCATCTGTAACTGACATGCTCTCAACTGACTTTTTAAAGAAGTACAGGTCTTGATATGCTCCATGTTTGTTTACAAAGGTGATTTTAAAGGGAGTAAACTTTGGCTCACAGACGTTGTTTACATTTACTGTTTTTAAAAGGGTAGCATCATCAGTTCCATAGACCTGAATCGTGCTGCTATTTGCTGGGATTGTTATGTACTGTATTTTTTGATTGGTGTTTCCGTTGTCTGTAACTTGAGTGTCAACGCTGTCAATGGTAACCTTGCCAACTCCCTCTGCAAAGACTGGAATTTTACCAGCTACATTTTCAGGTAGATAGATTGTGTTAGCTGTCATTAGTGCATGACTTGACAAAGCAGGGTTTACTTCATCTTCAAAGAAACCATATCCATCAAAAGCTAAATAGGTGTTAGTGATAGGGCTGCCATAGGTAAACACTACGTCGTTTTCATCAATAGCTGTTGCTACTGTAGTCACCCAAACTGCTCGGGAGAGATAGTCATTGTTGAATGTTAAGGTTAAGTAATCTCTGACTAACTCTGCAATTTCAAAAACTACATTTGTGTCAGTTCCTACTACTGCTTTTTGAATTGTATATTTTAAATCAGCATCTGTGTAAGAACCTGAAGTTCCCTCATAAATGTATATCTGTAGATCAATAGATTTTAAGCTCATTATGCAAGTCTTGTAAAGGTTTTATTAATTAAATGCACACTCCACACCTCTGAGATCATAGAAGATCGTTCAACCTTAATCCAGTAATCTGTTCCGCCTTGTACTTGATGGATGTCGCTTATTCTAGCATCTTCAGGATAGTAGTTGGTCTTAGCTATTCTTGCATAAAAACCACCTGACGGATTTATACTGGTGTGATACAAACTGCCGTGAAATTTTGTAAAATCAGCGACTACGCCATTAGGCTGTAACGATATAAATGATCCAACTAAAGCTAATGCATGGGGAAACTCCAGATAGATTGTACCGTTGGTGTTTACTAGCCTATTATTTGTGCTATTTAATCTAGGCTCTAAGGCTCTAAAGCCACTTAATCCGCTATCTGAGAATCCAGTAGAAGTTTGATAATCTTGAGTAGTTAGGAAATTAAAGACTGGTGAGTTGCCATTTGGTACATATCCTCCTAAAGTCGATGTCCATTTAAAATTTCCCGTAGTAGGCAAAGGTGCTGGCTGTGTAAGGGTGATAGTACAGCTAATGTCTGAGCCACCGCTATTAGAGTAGCCACTAGATGGAGGTGTAATAGTATAGGTGACATCTCTAGGGGTGTCGCTTGTAATACTACCATTAAAATTCAAAGGACTAAACCCTGAAATTGTCCCCACGTTTGCTGTTCCTTTAACTATCGTTCCATTAGTGTAAACAGCTTGATTAGTTAGGCCTGCCACTCCACAGGTAAACTCAGGCAATGCAACTGATGACTGTGTAAAGGTTTTAGAGCAGTCAATTGTTGATCCTCCATTAGTGTAACCAACACCTGTCGGTATTGTAATCTCAAAAAACAAGGTCACCTCTCTTGAGCTTCCTGTACTGTTTGCTGAGTAACTTGTAATTGCTGACCCTCCATCAGTTAGTTTTATGTCTCCTACAGTTCCGTTTGCTGTAGGCTTTACGATAGTTCCATCATTTGCAATGCTACCACCTACAAACCTTGCGTCATTACAGGTGTAAGTTATGGCTGAGGAAATTGTAACGCTAATTGACTGGGTTGCATTACAGGTTAAAGGGTTGTCATCTATGGCCTCAACAAAAATAGTAACTGTGCCTGTCTGATTTAAAGAGTTTAAAGTGAGAGTATTTCCATTTATAGAAGTAACCACTTTAGAGGTGCTTGTGTTTGTCACCTTGTATCTAGAAATCGGATCAGCTCCTGCTGTGAAATAACTTGCTAGGTCTATAGTTGCAGAGTTGCCTCCACTATTTAAAGATTGAGCTGGAATAGTTCCGTTGGCAGTAACACCTCCTGTACAAGTAAACACAGGTTGAGTTGCTGATAGCGTACAGTTAAATGTGTTTAGATTTGCATTGCTAAAATTATCAGGAATAGTTAAGGTAAAGACGATATCTCTAGAAGTAGATACACTGACTGTGTTAAATTTACCATTGGCAAAATCAGAATCAGAGCAAGTATAACTCACGATGTCACCATAGTCAAATCGAGGCAATGTTACATTTCCAAACTGATCAACTTCTAGTCCTGTGCCATTTGCTACAGAGCAATCAAATGCAACGCTAGGTAAAGCAGGCTCGGTAAAATTTAAATAGTATGGACTTCTAACATTAATTTTTGTACTCATTTTGTAGTAAATTCTTTAAATCTTTGTTTTACATCTAAGGCAAAAGCCTCAATAATTTCATCAGGCAGATTTTTGTAGGCTTCATCAAATGACCTAGTAAAAAACTTTTTAGCTGGGATTCCTTTGTTATAGATTTTTCTAGATATTAAATAGGTCATTGATTGATAACTCATAAACTTGCCATCTTCTGTCCTAAACTGAAATCGCTTTGATTTTACCCATTGGCTTATTGCGTTTGTCAAACCATCTTTTTCGCCTGTGCCTGATCCAAATTTAAAGGGTGATGTTTTTGAAGGGCTGTAGCTTGATGTCTTACCCCTTACACCCTGATCTACAAACTTGGCATAGTCAACATCTTTCATAAATGGGAAGCGTACTAAAATGCTGTTTTCATAAACTTTTACATCAGAGTCAATTGCATTGTACAACCTACCTTTTGCAGAAGCTTTTTTCTGAAACTTATATTTTCTAAGAAACCTTTTTCTAGAGTTATCCTCTACACGACTGGCAAAGTCATTTAGTACCTCCTTAGTAAATTTCATAAACTCGTTTAAAGTTGCCATTAGCACTTAGTCATATCGTTGGCTAGTGTGATTGTAAAGTCAGCACTTATGCCAGCGAGGTTGTTCTCAAATCTCTCCTTAAAAGGGGTGCAACTAAATGAACCCTCAAGCTCGTAGTTTGCATTGTAGGTGTCTGTTTTTGCAACAACTGCCTGTAGCCTAGCAGCTACGTTTAGCATATTGTTTATTGCATCTAGCTCATTGTCATTTTTCCTAATAAGGTCTGTAGATGACTCTTTGGATATGTCAACAACGTCCATCAGAAGCAGGCTAAGAGATAGCTGGATTCTGTTGGTTTGTATGTCAATGCTCTCAATAATTAAGTGAGCCAAGGGGAACAGGGTTTTCTTGCTTAAATCGACTTCATAGATGTCCCCCTGACTGACTGTGTTTATAAATGGTTCTGCATTAAGAGCTGTTTTTATATCATCAATTACTTTAAAGTAGGTGTTCATAGTGTTTTGACAAAAATTGGGGTTAAATCCTCAGAGCCTTCTATTTTGAGTTGGCTAAAATCCTCAAGCCACTCTAAGGCATCATTAAACTCTAGGTCAGGGTTTTTCTTTACAATGCAGTCTAGAGCTTTCCAAAAGTCATAGATTGCAATCTTTGGCTCTGAGCTGCTGATCCCTATAAGCGCAGCATCAAATCCATCCGACAGGACTATCTCTTCATCATCATCTAAAAGCCTTCTCTCGTAGAGTGCATCTACCAAACTACTTTTGTCGTGCATTTCTGATTTGTTGTCTTTCGAGTTCATTTTTTTCTTTTACAAATGTTAGCCATGTGAGGCAGGTGTTAACTCCAAGTCTTTCAACTTGGTCAAACTTCGTGATGTCCTCTCTAGCGAGGCTATACATTGAGCTATACCACCCCCATTTTTCTCCAAAAGCTGCCGCTGATGAGTAGTCATCTTTTTCATTTTTTTGGCTGAAGAGTTGAGGATAAGTCTCATGAGTTCGTTTCTTAAATTCGACAAAAAAAAAATTGCACCAAATGCTACATCTAAAGGCATCTGTTTCATGTACTCTTTTGATGTTCCATCGTACTCTTCAATCAGGTAACTGTCATTGAATTTGTCTTTGACAGGCCTGTATAATACACTCATTGCTTTGTCCATTGTTTGCCAATCGCTTGTAAAGGTGTCTGCATCTACAAACTCTCCAAAGCTCATATCTGAAAGCTGTGGATGAAAACCAAACTCCTTGCCTCCAAGAGAAAATATCTTTTTAAGCTGAGGCTTTTCGTTGAACATTTTAGAGATGACATCTACTATCTTTTTGACAGAGCTGTATTTTATCTTGTTAACTTCAGCCAGTGGGATGCCACAAAATATCTGAACCATCTTTTTTTGCAGAAAGTCTTGATCTGTGTCCTCAGTAAATATCTTGCTGAATTTTTGGTACTGCCCCAGCGTAATCTCTGATAGTTTGTTCGGTACTTCTATTTTCTGTTTGAACATTTAGCAATGCGTTATATTATATATACAATCGGAAAAGGTATTTTCGGTCTAAGAATTTTAAATAATGTGGTATTCTCCAGCAAAAGGATTGGAGAGTTGATAGGCAACAGCATACCTCATAGCATCAATGCAATGGTTAAATTCATCAATCGGAGTCTGACTTTTCTTCTCCAGCCATACGTAGTTTTTAAGCTCGTTAATTAGATTCTCACTTTGAGGATCAACCACAATGTCGTAGTCCTGCATCATGCTAATTCCAAAGTTTACTGATCCCTGTCCTTTGATTGAGGGTTTTATGTTTGATGTTTTTGACAGCTCTAGAATAAGTCTTGGCTCTGCTGAGTCTCCTATGATTAAATTGTCACCTGCAAATGTTTTGTTGAGCTGTGCTATCTGAGAGGTTACTAAGTTCTGTTTGTAAAAGCACTCCTTTGCATAGATGATCCTTTTGTCTTTGTCGATTGAGGTTTGTATAAGGGTACTCGGATCGTTCATTCCGTAGTCTTGACCAAAGACAGATTTAGATACTTCTTGGAACTCGCCTATCTCCCAGTTTTGGAATATAGCCCCACTAAGCTTACCTACTTTACCTAGACCATAGACCGAATACCAATTAAGCCAAAAATTATTCCCATTGTCTGCTTTCTCTTTGGCTTTTAATATTTCCTTTACAGCGGCTTCAGGGGCTGCCTCATTGTCTTTCCAGTTCAAGACTAGCCATTCAGTATCAGGATCATTTTTAAGCTCTGTATGCGCCCAAAATTCATGCGTAGGGTTAAAGTCTAAGAAACAGAAATGACTTGTTCTTACAGATAGCTGTAGGAAGGTATCATAGTTTCCTATGGTATTAGCCTCGTTCATAAACAGTATGCTTCTTCTAGCCCCTCTAATTCTTGATTCATTGTCAACGCTGAAGAACTCTATTTTTGATCCGTTGTAAAACTCGTAGGTAGATGAGGATTTATTATAGCGATTAGGAAACCACCTGCCTGTCATTTGCATGATCTTCTTAAAATCTCTCAATGCACCTCTTTTAAGATGTGGGTAGGTCTGTGCTACGACAGAGCATTCCATGTGAGGGTTTTTAATTAGGTAGTCTATCAGGTAGGCTAGTATTCCAAAAGTCTTGCTTGCAGAAGTACCTCCTTGAATAATCCTATTCCTCTTGTTCAGCCTCTGAATCTTCTGTATCGCTGTTGTCTTTTTGAACATCTTCAAATAGGGGTTGCTCTGCTATCTGATGCAGGTCAATCGTTTCTTTAGCCATACCGAAAGCAGAGTTCATGATTGCATTGTAAGCAGACGTGTCTTTGCTTGTTATCGCTTTTGATATCTGCGCAAGTGTCATCCTTTCTTCCAATGTCATTTTTTCTTCCTCTCCAGTCTCAGGGTTAATACCTTTAGTCATAGCAGATAACCACTTTTTAGCTACAGTTGATCTGTTAGGTGATCCCTTTGGTCTGCCTTTGCCTAATTTATTTCCTTTTTGAAAGGGTTTCAAATTATCTTCTCGTGCCATTTTCTCGTTTTTTCCATGTTATTTTAAAGCACCATACACGTCAAAACTTGGTTGATCTGCCATTCCTAAATGAAACTTGATCATCTGTACTGCATAGATTTTATGCGATGTTTTTTTAGACCTCTCATAGACATCTAAATAATAGTCGATCATAGTCTCAGTTTTGATCTGTCTTTTAGCATCTATCATTTGTAGTATGTGTAGGTAATATTTATAAAAGGAATGTAAAGGGCATAGTCTGTACAATCGTGATGATCGTATGTTCTAAAGCCAAATAGGATTCCGTTGTATAAACTCGCTGTAATTTCGTATTCTTTCATAATCTTAAATTTTAAAATCTGTAATAAACTGTTAACTCTTCTTTTCTAATCTTTCTAATTGTATATAAAAACCTCTTGTTTTTTTTTTCTATGATGAAACAATTGGGCTGCTCGCTGTGATTTACAAAGCCTCCTAGTGGAGTTCTTATGCAGTCCTGTTTGTTTATTATGTGGGTTATGCCTAAACATACTCCTGCATCTATTTCTTGGGTTGAAAACAATCCCAAACCATGAATTTGACTCTTGCTTATTGTCAAGAATTTAGGCAGAGGCCGATAGTTGTTTTCCACAGACATCACATATTTGTTTTTCTTTAGTTTTTTTTTCTTCTTCATCAAACATAGGAGGAAGGTCAAGACCCCATTCATTTAAATCTTCAGGATTCCACTCGTTTGCTAGTATATCCCAATCCCATTCTCCAAAGCCTGAGTTGTCTTTGATAATAAACTCTCTTTGTTTTTCTTCTGACCAGTCAGCTACATCAATCCATATTTCTTTTAGCCCTGCTTCTCTTGCTGCCTTCAGTCTCATGTTACCACCTAGACAAACCAAGTCCTGGTTAACTACAATAGGCCTTTTCTCAAGCATCTCAGGAAAGTCCTTTAGAGATTGCACAAGTTTGTCGAACTTGATGTCTTTAATTAGTCGAGGGTTGTCAGGATGCGTTCTTACCTTTCTAATCTTTTCCAGTCGTTTCATATTTGTCAAATTCTATTTTTAAACTATTGATCATGCTTTTTAGACATGAAGAGCAGTTTGTTGGTGGCTCGTTTTTATTAAATATTCTGTTTGATATCTGTAGCAGCATATCTCTTTCGTCATAGCTTTTTAGGTTGCCGCCTGAGTAACTATTAAAAAAGCTGTCTAGGTATTCATACTCCCATTGATAAAGTGTCCCCTTATATGAAAACCATTTATTAAGCGTGGCCTGTCTGTCGGCACATCCGCAGTCATTGCCAGTTGCTTTTTCGTATTCTTTAGCAAGTCTGTCTAGTCCTAAATAGCGTGCTGCTTTTTTTACAGTATCACCGAGGCCTTTGCTTTTACTCATAGTAGTCACCTTTTAATTTGTCTTTTATTTTAACCTTACATCTTTTTACAGTTCTATAAATCGTAGAGTAGGAAATCTTAGTTTTCTTACTCATTTTTGTTTTGTGCATTTTAAACTCATACCTGTAGAGATCAAATAGCTTTTGGTCAAACCAATAGAAAGTTTTAACATAGTCATCAACTTTCTGCTGGATATCACCGTCAAACTCTTGATATTTATCAGGCATTTCGATTAGCTTTTCTCTTTCTCTTTTGCTTAACTTTTGATAATCAAAAGCCACATATTTATTTTCCTTTTTTAACAGGTTGATGTACATCTGTTTAGCCTGCCTATATACTATATACATTTTACCTCCTAACATTCGGTCTAGGAATTTTAGAATTTCATCAGGTTTGTTTTCAATTTTTTCTAGCTCGTTATACATTTTGAGATACATATCATGAGTCACATCTTCATGATACATACCTTTTCTTTGAAAATATTTCTGTTCCATTTGATAAACTATTTCTTTGATTTTATCGTACTGATCATAGATAAGCTTCATGGCTTTATTCTTGTTCATAGGATGGGGGCTTTTTGTTTAGTTCTTTATATTTCTCTATCACATCAATCAGATAAAACTTACTCCACTTAAACCTTGCCCTTTTTGATAGGTCTATTTTTAGTTTAAGATTGTTAAATCTTTTCTCTCCTATTCTGTCGATGATATTATGGCTGTAGTTTATAAGGTTGCCATGTTTAAAATAGTTGCATTGAAGGCACTGTCCATGCACATTGTCAGGATCAAATCTAACTGATGGATGTTGTCCTGCTGAGTAATAATGTCCAGCTTGCAGGGTAGTGTGTCGACCACAAGAAATGCATGGTTTCCCTCTGTCTCTGTTTCTAATGTATTTATGGAAATGGGTTACTGCTATCGCCTTAAGTTGGGATAGTGTCTTATCTAAATATTTGTTTTTTGTAGCCATAAATAAAATGGCTAACTAGACTAATCAAGTTTAGAAATTAATTTTCTGACTCACAATACCTATTTTTTAAATTATATTAACAAAAAACCCCCCAATTAAGGGGGGCAAACCAAACTAATTAATAATGAAAAAAGGTTAATCCGTAAAGTGGATCAGGCTATTTTTCTAAGCTTATTGATTTTTGATTTTAAATTATTAAAAAGGTAGGTCATCCTCCTGGGGATCAAGAGGCTTTGATACAGGGATTGTTTCAAATGGTTGCTCAATAGGCTGATCTATGTCTAATTCACAGTCTAAAAGATTAAAATTTGTCCAGTACCTATTTTCATCTCTTTTGTCTTGTTGTGATTTAATTTCTAGTTTACACCTAACAGGATTACCCTCTTGAAACTTATTAGGAATGCTTGCATACATACCTATAGCTTCAAGGTAGTAGTCTTTGTTTTCTACGTTTAGAAGGATAGGTGCAATCTCAAACCTATTTGCACCTTTGTACTGCTTATTGTAGATTTTCTTAATCGTGCCTTTTGTTTCTATGATCATGATTTATTGATTTTATCTATGTTTATTATTTTTGGATTAATTTCTTGAACTGGTCTAGGTGTTTGTTTAGCCACTTGCATCCTGTTATTTGCATAGATTCTGAAGTTGTTCATTATCTTCTCTAACAGGTTTTGACTGTAAGTCTGCTCTGATTCAAGTATAATCTTGTCGTGAATAATTTTAATTTCTGAAGTTTTGAGATAATAATATTCCTTTAATATTATTCTTGCCATGTTTGTAATCTGAACATCTAATATTTCTTGTCTTGATCCCTTTAAGTCTTTTATGCTTAAAATAAAAGCTTCTAATAATGCTAAGGTTTTTTCCTTGTTTGTTTTTTTTAGTGTTGCTAGAGTAGGAGTAGTGCGATCTTGTAGAGCCTGTTCTACGGTTTCAATTTTATCGTTATTAATAAAATTAACTAGACTGTAACTCTCTTGTAATTTTTGCTCTGAGACTTGCATTTGTGTCATTAGTTTTCTTTTTAATTATAATTTCATCTTCCCAACCTCTGTTGTTTAAGAAGGTTGTTGGATGTTTTCTATATGCTTTATCAGGAGTTGATTGAATGTACATGGGCAGATAGTCCATGATGGCCTCCTTATCTTTCTGTTTTAATTTGTTCCAAGCAGTAGTAGATTTAGGTTTATTCTGTTTGTAGTCGTATAAATTCCAAAAATCATCGAAAGTTGGAAAAATTTCAGTTTTAGTATCAGTTATAGTTATAGTTTCAGTTTCAGTTTCCATATGTTGAACATATGTTTTAGATATGTTATTTAATGGATTGTCTTTTTTCTTCCTATTATTTCTCCTAGACTCACTATAGGCCTTCCTGCGATTCTGCTCAAACTCAAGTTTCTCGTTAAAATACAGGCCTTCGGAATCTCTTCTAAACTTGCAGAAGATATCTTCATCATATGTTTTACATATGTGCAACATATCTTTTTTGCGTAATCTACCCTTTTGATGTTGCGCACAAAGCAAGTCTATGAATTTACCTTTTTGCTCTGCTGACAAAAACATAGTTCCTGATATCCAGTCACTTGAGTAGAAAAGAAATGCAGGGTCTTTACTCATTGTTTAATATATTTTCAACCTTATCAATGTTGTTTTTTATTATTCTGTGAGTTGCAATTAGCTCATAGAACTCTTTTCGTAGTGCCTCAGAGGAGTTGTTTATAAGTGTTGTAAGTTTAATTAGATATTCCTCTGAAGGGGATTCGCTATCAATAGTTCTAAACCTGAGTCGTAGATGGTCTGCTAGTTTTTTAAAATCAGTGTCGCTTAGATATAAATTGTCATAAGACCTTAGCGCATGAAGAACAGTTGCATGATCTTTATTTAAATATGAACCTATAAATGCAAGTGATAGCTGTGGGAATTTATTTCTGACAAACTTGAAAAAAATTCTTCTAAGATCAACTACAACTCTCATGCTGCCAGGTTCGCCAATTTTAATACCAAATTCATCAAATATGATATCATCATACTGCTTAAGCTGTAACATATATCCATTGACTATAGAGTTAGAACTTGTTTGAATGTCTGTTTTGTACTTCACACCAGTTGTTTTATATTTCATAATCTGTGTATTAAAAAATAGGGAGGATTAATGTCTAGTTAGCCCCTCCCTATCTTGGTTAAAACAATACTTGATTTATTTTGATTC
>CAACVD010001691.1_pt1 | contig 10540 bp, 9 predicted proteins | sample 2381771 | NCBI WGS metagenome assembly CAACVD01 (sample SAMEA5211965, study PRJEB30684) | marine metagenome | biome: Marine; feature: Epipelagic; material: Water | collected 2015-10-15 | depth 15 m | reverse complement strand
ATTGTTCCGCAACGACCGCAAGGAAAAGGAAACACAACCAGACCTTCGCGGTAAAATCAATGTAGATGGTAAAGACTTCTACATTTCTGCATGGAGCAAACAGAGTGAAAAAGCTGGCAAGTATATGAGCCTAGCACTTACTCCTGTTGAAGAAAAAGCAACAGCTACTGAATCAACAGACGCACCGTTCTAATGCAATACGACAAAGATTGGTGGGAAGAGTTCAGACGTGCTAAGGTAGAAGAGATTCTTGAGCTTACAGGCAAAAAGAATGCTGACTACACGGGTGCGCGTTCAGAACCAAACCCATTCCAAAACTTTGATTTGTCTAGCGATTTTGACGTAGACCCTATAGTCGGGGTCTGCGTCAGAATGCAAGATAAGTTCCAAAGGGCGAAAGCTTTTTGCAAACAAGGAAACCTTGAACTCAACGATAAGGGAGACACCGTTGAGGACATCTTTAAAGATTTGATCGGTTACTCGTTGATAGTCATAGGGATGCTGGAAAGGCAGAAAAATACTCAAAAAAATACACAAAAATAATGCCAATCTATGCTATAATCTTACGTCCTATGACAGAACTATTAGAACCTAAAGCAATAACTAACGAAAAACTATCAAGCATATCAGACGGAATAGAACTAGCGTGTTCTTTTTACAATCAAGTAGAGGAGTCTGATAATATTAAAGAAAAGAGGGACAAGATGCGCTATCTTGGAATGTGTCTCAAAGCATTACAGCACACATTTACTCTTGAACTCAGAAATACCGAAAAACCTTGAAGCGGAAAAGGCGCTACTCTCGTGCCTTTGTGTAGAGGGAAACAGCAATGCATACGACAGCATTGCAAATGCAGTAAAGCAAGATGACTTCTTTGACTATAAATACGGTTTAGTATTTAAAGCCATTGGGTCTCTAGCATCAAAAGGTGAAGCGATTGATTTAATTTCTCTTTGCGAGGAACTCAAAACATCTGGAGACCTTGAGCAAATTGGTGACGCGGTGGACGTTATGGCTATCACAGATGGCGCACAGACATCCACATCTACCAAATATTTTGCCAAGATCGTCAGAGAAAAGTCCAAACTTAGAGAGATTATCAAGAGCTTTCGCATTGGATTAGAGGAAGCTACCGCTGAATCCAAGACATCAGAAGAGATTTCTGGTAAAGTTCAAAGTATATTGCTTGAACTAGATGTAGGATCAGATGACAAAACACCCGTCACAACGTCCGTAAATGACCTCAGAAGCGAGTTTCAGCAGATGATGGATGGTACATATACCAAGTCCGCTGTAGAGACCCATATAGGGCATTTAGACGAGAAGTTGGGGTGCAAAGGAATCGGGGCTGGAGAGGTCATGGTTGTGGCAGCACCAACAAGTTGTGGTAAATCTCAGCTTGCTCTCAACATATGCGCCAGGAATATAATGCACAAGCAAGTACCTTGTGGTATTGTGTCCTTGGAGATGCCCCAAAAACAAGTCATGAAACGTCTTGTGTCTTGCATTTCGGGAGTCCCGTTAGGTCTTGTACAGGACGGTGTGGCTTCCGATGAAAATATGAAACGCGTCAATGAAGCCTTGGACAAAGTAGAAAAGGCACCGTTGTACACGATTCATAGTTGTAGAGGTATTGATGACCTTACCGCACAAATCCGCGTTATGCACCGAAAGCATGGAGTCAAGCTCGTAGTCATAGACTACCTGCAACTGATTCCATTTAATACCGCGCACTCAAAGGCTGAAGCAGTCTCTGATATGTCGCACAAAATCAAACAGATGGCATTGGATTTGAATATATCCGTTGTATTACTTTCTCAAGTAAATCGTGAGGGTAGTAAAAGCCAAGGCCTTGAACTATATCACTTGCGAGATAGTGGTGACATTGAGAATGATGCAGACGTAATCATACTTATGTGGCCCTATGGAGCAGACTTGCACGATTCTAAGAGATCAGATGCCTCTGGTACTTACGCTTTGATGCAATACAAACTAGCCAAAAACCGCGAGGGCGAAAGAGACCTCAAGGGACAATTCAAATTCTTTAACCAATATGGGAGATTCTTTTAATGAAACAAAACAATATAGAAATGATATCAAATACCGCATCACCTTATGAAACATCAGCCGAAACTATGAGTCGCTGCGTAAGCTATTTTAAGGATAGATTGCACAGAGAAACACAAACTTCATCATATAAATCGTACTTTCGTAATCAATATGATAAAATAGAGTTGACAGATTACGCAAATAAACTTATAGATAAGTCGTACAATAAAATTTAAGAGGTAAGTCTACGCAGTAATGCAGACGGGTATGTAGTAACCTAGTAACTCCTCTAGCCCCTGGTTTTTTAGTATTTTTCCAGGGGTTTTTTATTGCATAAATTTGATGGCTAAATCTACGTCCTTTGTCCAAATACCCTTTGCACTAAGCTCTCTTCTAGCTTTTGGATTATTCATACCAAGCTCAAGTATTATACTAGCCCTGTCCTCAACAGACATACTCTTCAATAGTTTCTGCTCTGTGCTTAAACCAGAAGCCTCTATCCTCTTTTGGGTTCTGTAAAGGTTTATTAGCTTCTTGCCAATCATAGGATTATCTCTTTGTACTTGAGCTAATCTATCTCTGATTTGAGCGTCATTGTAATTTGCAATGTTTGTGCCTTCCCCAAACAAGGTTTCTAGTTGAGCGTGAACATTGGACTGCGGAGTTCTATCTAAATCTTTGTAAGGTAGACCCTTGATAATTCTGTAAGCATTCTTCTTAGATAAATTGGAACCTTTCGCTGAAATAGCTTCTATCGCCTCTTCTGGAGTGAACCCATAACTTCTGCTCATAGCACGATAGATAATTTGCATTCTTTCGTATGCTTTTCTGGCACCCTCGTTTGAAGATTCGTAAATTTGATCAAGCTCTTGTTGACTGATAGGATCGCCTTCGTACTCCCCTGTGAATCGTTTGTAAGCTGTAGAATACTCACCCCTGTACCCAGACTGCGAATCCATCAAATCCTGTAACTTGTATTGAACATTCTCCGTGAACTTCATCTTCTGGAATCTAAGACCTAACTGTCTTCTAAGAACTTCTCCAGTAGTATACAATCCTTGTTCGCTTTGCGCATCTATGAACTTCTCGTATTCACGAACAAAACCAGGTTCAAAAGTAGCTTGCATAACATAAGCAAGTAAATCTCTGGTCTTCTCTGCATCGTCAATAGCGTGCGTAATCTTTTTACCGCGAGCAGTTCTGTTGTCTAGTGCGCGCATTAACTCTTGGTTAAGGAATGTACCATCACCAATAAATTCTTCGGCTACGAAACCAAGGACTGTTCTTTCATCTTCTCCGTCCAAGGCAGCATTAATAACAGAACCCACGATAGCGTGCGGCATAATATAACTAGCGTTTGCTATAGCAATATTATCACCTTCGCCTCTGTAGTAAAGTAGAGGTTTGTTTTGCATCCAAGATGGTAAAGTCAATCTAATGTCATCGTCAGTTTCTTTATCAATGCCTTGTGAATTGTTCCAAGCTGCTGGGCCAAATGTAGCTGCACTACCAACCAAAGTAAGCATAGCTAATCTTTTTGTACCTTCTGCCTGCATGGCTCCTGTATCTACACCTTTTAAAAACCTCTGATCTATACCATACTTTCTGGCTAGACCCGCAACATCACCCATAGCCATGAGTCTTGCAATCGTTGCTTGGTTGTACATATTACGAGAGAACTCAGCTGTGAAAGCTACGAACTGAGGCATTATACCAACCCTTGTGGCAGCCCTCACAATTCTACTCAATCTGTCATAGTTCTGGTATACGTCATTTGTTATAGCAGATGATATTCTATTTAGCTCTTGCTTGCTTGCGGGGCCTCTCAATGCAGGAAATATTTTCTGCATAGTAACCTTTGTTGCTTCATAAACAACCACACGGGCAGCAATATCACTAACAGAGTAAAGCTTACCAAAGAAATCAAAAGGTCTTTTAATAGTTTCACCTACTTTACCTACAAGTCCAGATTTCTTCAAGTTAGCAATCAAGTCTTCCGCTTGGATATTACCATTGATAATACCTTGCTCTGTATACTCTTCAACTAAATCTAAAAACTTTTTCTTATTTTCTAAAGAAGGATTACTAATAAAGTTTCCAGCATTTTTCAAAAATTGTGACTCAGCCATAGCCACTTTCATCCCTTGAAAGTATTTCCCTACGCTTGGGCCAACGGGGAAAATACCTAATCCCAGTAGTGTAATACCGCCAGACATACCATTGACTGCATATGATGGAGGATTGAATATAACTTTAACTGCTTTTGAAGCAGCAAGCAATGAGTTGAAACTCTTACCCGCAAAGTCTAGTATAGGGCTATTTATTTTTTCATACCCGTCATTCAAGAAAAATACACTTATTGCCTGTCTAGTTTCTGGGCTAACGTAATATTTTTGAGCAAGCCCAGTTTCTTTTAGACCCTTTAGTTCATCCGTGTGACCTTTTGAGCGATCTATCTTTGAGCTTATCATACCCCTAGCGTTTAAATTTTTAAGTAAAGCAACCTGTGCTTTGTGATGCGCCATCTTCAAAGCCAATGGTTCAAAACCAAGACGCATCTTCATGCCAACATCAGTTACTTCACCTAAATATCTTCTTTCAGTCTTTCCTGGAATGTGTCCACCTTTGAAAACTCTATCCATGTTACCAGGCAGTACATTTCTAATGTCTATGCTTTTTGCATCCTTGCCTATCGCAGCTTTACTAACGTCTTGATATTTTTCTATATGTTCTAAAACCATACCGCTCTTACCATCTTTACCAATCAACTTCTCCATAGTGAATAATTGGCTAGTATCTTCCCCTTGAGCTGCAAGGGCAGCCTTTTCTTCGGCTGTAACTAAAAGTCCATTTGGATTTTCGGCAGACCTCTGGTGCAATTTTACTTGTTGGTTTTTAATTTCATCAAATAGCTGTTTGAATTTTTTATCATAACCAGCCTCTCCTTTTTTAAAATTAAAGTAAACTTTAGATACACCTTTTTCCTTTGCTCCAGTAAGCGCTTTGTATTGCACAGCTATTTTTCCTTCTGCAATGGCATCTGTAATTTTATCAAGAAGTAGTTTGTACTCTCCGCTTCCTAATTGAGCGAAATACCCATCCCACTCGGTTTTCTTTTTCTTACCAAGTAATTGAGCAAACTCTTTGTATAATTTACTTTGAGCTTCCCTGTACTTTATTAAATTAACAAGATATGGAGCCTTTGCTAATTCATCTGATATTTCTCCAGTATCTAAAAATTTTCTTATAGGGTCACTTAATGGTTCAGATTTACCTGTTTTTAAATAGTCTTGAACTTCTTTTGGTAATTTTTTTGAAATAAGATTAATTTTATCTACCCTTTGCTTCAGTTCATTGACTGTTCTTTTTATACCTCCACCAAGAACTAGTGTAGGCATTAAGTCAGCCATCCAAGTGCTAGTATCTCCCCAACCCTCTGTTAACTTTAAACCTTCGTTTCGCTTCTTTTGAGCTATAATATCTAAATTTAGTTGATTTACCCTATCTTGTAGTTCTCTTGCAGTAAATAAATCTTTTCCATCTTCAGCAAAATCCTTAAACTTTTCATTAAGAAATTCTCTCAACTCTTTGCCAGTCTTTGTGCTTTGAAGTATAGCTGTATCAATTTCACCTACAGACATACCAAAAATACCTTCAGCGTGTTCCTTTATTTTAAAGCCTGGATACTTGATTTTACTTACTTCAAGTTTTTTTAATCCAGCCCCGATGGCTCCACCTAAACCAGCACCGAGTCCAACAGCAGTTGCGAACTCAGCTCTGGTTGGTAACCTTTGTTCATCTATACCTGTTCGTAAAACAACGTCAGCTGTACCGATAGTAGCACCCTTGATCACCTCTCTGGCAATAGGTCTTGCTGTTTTTGTTACTGCTGCTCCAGGAATTAAATTCAATAACCCAGATGAAATAACTCTTCCCCAAGATACATCTGTTATACCTTTACCTTCAGCTAAAGTTTGTGCAGCAATATTAGAAGTCATGCCACCAATTAATGGAATAAGTAAACTACCACCTAGGGTGAATGGAGCTAGTGTATATCCTAGTGCTTGAGAACCAATACTACCACCTATATCAATAGCAAGAGAACCCGCAAACTGCCCAGCAGTTAATGGATCCTGTTCTTCTTTTTGAGCTGGCTCAATGGCAGAAAAATCAACATCTGGTACTTCGCTTACTTTTTCAATTGCAGAGAAGTCAACCTCTGGTACTTGATCTACTGGCTCAATTGCAGAGAAGTCAACCTCTGGCTTTTGAGCTTCAATGGCAGAAAAATCTACTTTAGCCATATTATTCCTCTGGTAATAAGTAACCTTTTTCTATTGAAGCTTTAATTATATCTTCTCTAGATAAACCTTTGTTAGTTTTTTCCAAAGTTTTTATTAGTCGTTTACCTTCTTTAGAATTTACTGGTACAGCTTTAACAGTAGGAGTAGTATCAACATCTGTAGTCTCAGATTCATTAGTTTTTTTGCCTTGTAAAATACTTTGAAGGTTATTAGCACCACCAAATACGTTTTCTAGCTGAGTTACAGTAGCTCCACCCGTTGGTGGGAAAAGTAAATTAGCAACAGCTACTTTATTTCTTTCTGCTTCAGATAATTCTTCACCGCGTCTATACTTACCTATTATGGGCTGTAAATCTTCAAGCACAGCTTGCTTTTGCTCTACAGAAGTCATAGCCCTAGTATCTGTGTCTGGTCTCAACTTGGCTCCAGTAGCTGCTTCATAATAATCAGTCATTTGCTGAGTCTTAGCAATATCTGCTTGAGTTTTAAGAAGATCTGCTTGAGCTTTTTGTGCAGCCATTGATCTAGCATCAGCTTTTTGTTGCTGTTCAAACATCATTTGTTCAGCCATGGCTGAAATTTGTCTTCTAGATGCATTTGGATTTTGCGCTTTAGCTATTCTTCTAAAATCATTTTTTGAAAGACCTCCAACGCTAGATGAATCTCTTCTTATTGTTGTTTCTGGGCCTCCTACTAATCTTGGTCTAGAAGAAGGAGAAAGAGGTATTGAAACTGGTGGTCTCATATTTCTTTCTGCTTCTGCAAAGGACGGAGGTTGACCGTATCCTGGAATCAAAGGTACTTTTTGTCCTCCTTTAAATCCAGGGGGAGTTAATTGTACTGCGGTTTCTGGAACACCATCTCTTAAAGTTCCTTGCCCAAGAATCGTAGAATTATCAAATGCTTGCTGCTCTTCAGTTCTTGGAGGAATGGCTGGAGAATATCTAGGTGCTTCGTATCCTAGCTGATCGGCTGTTTTGCCAAAGTTTGGATTCCCTGGTGTCATGCTATCATAAGCACCTCGCTGAATCATAAATCGCTCTTTGTCGTAACTAGCATCTTCACCAACTAAATTACCCGCTGCATCAGTAAATATAAATCTTTGTTCAGCTGGGTCATATCTTTTAAATACATCGGCTCCACCGTACTCAATAGCTCTTACTACACCTGGAGCTAGTTGAGGTTCTGTTTGTTCTTTTGTAATTGCCCCAGTTGATGGGTTATATCTAAATCCTAAATCTTCCCTTAAACCAAAGTCTCTTGCATCTTGAAGTTTTTGTGCGTCACTTAAAGGTATATCAAGTTGCCCTCCTTGTTCATTAATAGCTGTTCCTGTTTCATCAAATCCCATTGGCATTCCTATATCAGCCATTTGTTTATCTTTTGCAATCTGTTCAGCAATTTCCTGTGTTTCGGGAAGTTCAGCTGGAGCAAAATTAGGTGCAGGCATGGTTTGACCCCTACTTTTGAGAGTGGTATCTATTGCCTTTTGGGAAGCCTTCTCAATCGGGTTAAACTCTTTAAAGTTTGGATCAAAAAGATATTGAAAACTTTGTTTGGGTATTTCAACAAACCCAGCCCTTAGGCTAGCTTCAAGCGTATCTCCAAGACCTTCAAAAAAAGCACCCGCTCTTGATCTAGGTTTCATCCCATAATCAAATCCACTATAATCCGTGTCCATAGGTAGATTGTTGGGGGTTTCGCCAAGGATCGGGATGTTCGCTTGGTTGGCTTGATTTAAGTTATTATTTGGCTCCATATCTACAAGTCTCCTTTATTATATCATATTTATATTGAACTAATCTTTTAACCTATGTTCTATATTAAAATGCGTTGGATTATAGTATTGATAATAATTGACACCTTCAAAAGTTCTCAATCTTCGTGATACACTTGAATCAGTAATAGATGCTGTATAATCAGTAATTTCGTATATATCATCATAAGTGCTATTAAAAGAGGCAACAGCAGCAGCAAAGGCAGAATCGTCCGCATAAGTTCCACTAAGATTAAAACCTCCACCTGGGCCAAGTGTAATAGTAGGAACACTATAACTTTTATTCGTACTTGTTCCTGTACTACCATCTAAGGTAAGAATTGATGTATATGAAAGTTTGTCTGAAGAAAGATCTTCTGTAAAAACTCTTGTTTCGGGTGGATCGGGTGGAACATCTTGGTCATAAACTATAACGGTTATTGACGTGCTAGTAGCTGCACCTAATGCACTACGAGTGAAAGATTTTTGCGCTATAGAAATAGTAGGATCCCCAGTAAGAATATTTCCACTTGCTACAGAAAATTGACCTAAAGCGGTTTCTCCATGCTCGTTTCTAACAAACGCATACTCATCATCAGTTTGCGTAACAAAATCAAAGCTAGGAGAAAAAGCCCAATAATTTATTGTACCATCAGTTAATGCTCCACCGAAATTCAAGTTTGTTATGTTACTGTCTTTTAATAACATACTTTCACAATACTTGTGAGCTTTTATGGTTTTATCTGTAATAGGGAAATTATAATTAACTCCTTCTATTCTAATACCAACACATTTATAGTACCATTTTATTGCCTCTTGAAGAGTAAATTGATGGCCGTTTCCAAATACTGTTGACGGAGAATTAGCATTGTAACCTATACCTTCACTATCTCTGTAATCAGACGGATCCGATGAATTAAACGGCATAGATTGCTGTAAATTTCCATCTTTATCATACCCTCTTTCTCCTCGCTTAACAGATATGTAATGATGCTGTGGCAATAAATGTCCCATTACTAAGTTGTATCCTCTAGGAAAAAGATCTTACCATCTATCGGGTCTCCAGTAGTTAAATCAATAATCGTAACTGCTCTGTTTGTTGAATCTCCGCCAGAAGCATTAATATTCATTGCTTCAAATGATTCAATACCACCAGTATCTAAATTTTTATTCTGCCCTTGAGATTTACGAAAAGCCCTCAAAAAATCATTTTCTATACTTTGATCAATCAAATCACCAGAAACATCATACGCGGGTCTTGAACTATATATTTTTGGGTCTTCTTGGTTTTCTTGGTTTTCTTGCATTAGAATATTACGTCAGTCTTTAAAAAGTATTGTACTTGTCCGTCAGTAGATTTGTTAAAAGGTGTTATCTTTGATTGAAACACACCAGTATAAACATAGGAGGAAGGAGTGCTACCATTACCTACTGATACGGCAGATGCACTAAATTTACCAGCTACGGATATTGATTGAGTTTTATCTGTATCACCTTTTAAATATCCATTAAAAACTTTGTGACTAGCATCAGCGCTCGCTGCACCAGAAGAAATTGATGTACTGCTCCTAAAATGTATAGAGCAAAATTCAATGTTTTCGTTTTGATAAGCAACCTCTGGAGTAGGTCTACTTAACGCAGTTAAGAAAATTTTAGTTAATCCAGATTTTCTGTAATTCTTTCTTTCTTGAGTAATTTTTGGAAAAACCGTGGCTGTTCCAGATGCAGTACCGCCTTCGCTTCCTATTGTAACACTAGATGTTACCCCCTCGCAAGCAACAGTCCCTGGGTCTGTGACTTGATAGTAATCCCTATACTCATGCACCAAAACAGCTTTAGACATAAATGCATCTGAGCTTATTGTATAAGTATCGTTACTAGTGCCAGAATCAACAGTAATAGTATAAGTAAAATTATTGTCATCAACCCGTGTTATTGTATGCACACCATTTGGGTTAGTATTAAAACTAGTGTCACCTATATCAATATCAGCTAAATCATTCGTTACTAAACCGTGACCAGCACAAGTAATACTGATTGTTGCAGTTGTGCTAACTACGTTAGAACTAGCAACAGTTATAGCCTTTTTTTGCATACTTCCAATCCCATCAATAGCTAACTGACTAAATGTAGGTGGGTTTTGCGCGTTCTGTATAGTAGCTTGAAAAAACAATGCACTACTAGATAAAGCTGTACCGTCTGGAGTAATCAAAGGATCATTCGCATGAATAACATTTGATGGCGCTCCTCTACTTTGGTACGCATAAACTTCAACCTCTGAAAAAGATTCTGTACTCAGAGGCTTTACGGATAAAATACTATCCTGTAATCTTTGGGTTCTTGTGTAAGTAGCCATCTAGCATTTCCAGCGTCTGCGCGCTTGTCTTAATCTTGAGTTAGGATCTTTTGCAGCTTTAGGAAATTTTTTCAT
>CAACVD010001690.1_pt1 | contig 10543 bp, 13 predicted proteins | sample 2381771 | NCBI WGS metagenome assembly CAACVD01 (sample SAMEA5211965, study PRJEB30684) | marine metagenome | biome: Marine; feature: Epipelagic; material: Water | collected 2015-10-15 | depth 15 m | reverse complement strand
TCATAATAAATTACCATTTTCTGCAAGACCAATATCTTGCTTTTGTTTTAGGACCTGGGTTATCGCAATTATGTCTCGCTCTAAATGATTTACGAGCCGCTGGGTTACTTTTACGTATTTTCATAGTTTTTTCTCCTCTTCGTTTTGCTGAAGTACCACCATGACCAAAGTTTACCTTTTTAACATTGCCAGTTTTAGGATCTTTTACGTATACTTTAAATTTTTTAACATCCCCTCTCATAGGTTTATTAAGTTTTACTTTTCTTCCCCTATATTCAGCATCTTCATCAAATGATTCAATAAGAGAGGTATATAATTTATCGAATGTCATGTAATTATTTATTAAATAATAATATGGCAAATAAAGAAAACGATTTAATTTTTGAAGCTTATAAAAAAAATATAAATGAAGATTTAGGTTTAGGCCACGGTACTCCAAAAATGGTAATGGTCCCAGGTCCAGGATCACAAAATAAAGCTCCAAAAGTTGTTGTAATGAAAATTAGTGATGAAGAATCATGTAGCAATGAAGAGACACCTAATGAACAAGAAATTGTACATATACAAGCTGGGGAAACTGAAGATTCAGATTGCGGTGATGATTGTGGCTGTAACAAAGAAGATGACAGCAAAGGTAAAACAATTTATGATGGGGAGTTAGATATGGCTAGATTAGAATTATTAAAAGCTAATGAATATGCAGCTAAACTATTTCATCATATAGGTAATCACCCGGAAAGTGATTATCTTGAAGGTTGGGTTGCAAGTAAAATTACTAAAGCAGCAGATTATCTATCATCAGTATATCATTATCTAGATTATGAAGATAACTTCCCTACTAGAGAACCTTGCTATAGTGATGAAGAGGAAAAAGATGATGATTTAGAGTTAGATGATGATGATATGACTAAAACAGCTAAAGAAACCGGTTTCGGTGCTTAAACTAATTTATTATCAAATATTCTTTTTACTTCTTCATCCATTGAACCATATAAGTCCATAATTATATCTCTTCGTGTTTTTTCGTCAGAATTTTTATACTTATTACGTATATCAGTAGCACCTCCAGTAGGTTCACCTAATACATCATACTGAACAGTTGGAACTTTCATTAAATAAGCATTTAATTTTTTATCTTGACTTGCAAACTTTAAATTTTCATTATCTTTATAAAAGTGTAATGGTGTATCTGGATTATTTAAATAATCATCTGGAAATCTACCTACATCTCTTTCACCGCCTGCGAAGATAACTTTAGTTTTTTCTAAATCGTAACCTTCTAAAGCTTGATTAGGTGCAATTTTACCACCAACTGAATATGTAGTAGTTGATTGTTTAATGTCATTAGGATCAACCCCTGCACTTTGCATCATTATCTTTTTTTCTTCAAAAGAAAAAGGTGATTTATTTGGTTCTTGTTTATCACTGGTTGTAATAAAAACATCAGCAGTTGGAAATTTTTCTTTAATTTTATTATATACAGCTGTATGACCTTTATGAAAAGGGTGAAATCTACCCGGGTAAATTATTACCGTTTTCGGTAAACTTTCTGCATCTTCAAATTCATTTATAATTTTAAACATTTCATTAAATGAACCTAACTTTTTTCTACCTGGGGGATGCATTTGTAATCTTGTTCCTTCACCTGTATTGAAAATAGGAGGATTATTAACATAAAATTCTTCATCACCAGGTTTACCTGCCATAAAATTAGCTCTACTAAATTCTAATCTATCTACTAATTTAACTGCATTTCCATCTCTATCAATAGCAACATAACCTTCTGGAGATGATACTTTTAATGTACCATCTTCTCCATCTATAAAGTGCTTAGTTTTATAAACTGCATTATTATATTTGTTAATAAAAATTTGTTTAGCTTCTGATAGATGCTTACTAATTTTAAATAAATTTACTATATTTGTTTTTTCTTTTTGTATATTGGATAATAAACTATCATAAGTTTCACTTATTTTTTTCTGCCCAGCTTCAGTTTTTCTTTTTAATATTTCTTTTTCTTTTCTATTTTCAATAAATTTTACAAAAGTATTATAACTATTTTCAGGGTCTTTTAAATATTCACCCTGCTTAATTTCAACATTAGTATAAATGTTTATTAAATCTAATGGTAAAGTATCATAATTAACAGGTATGTTTTCAACATTATTAAGAATATCTTTTACTTGTTGAGTTTCATCTTTAGTTAAAGTTACTACACCTGTATCATCCTTAAAGAAAGCATCATCATACCATACATCATTAGATTCATTTAAATTATCAACCTTTACCCCAAATTTAGCACCTCCACCTAAATCATCATATTCAGTATGAAAAATAATACCAAATTTTGATTGAGCCATTTTTTTACCTAAATCTGAATCTACTTCAACTGCATATTTTATAGTATTAGGTTTAAAAGTTAAATGCTTGACCCCGTCAATATCTTCAATTTTTAAAGAAGAATCATCAAACATAAAATCCCCTTGTAATATATTTTTTATTCCTAATTCAGGTAAATATTTTAATGCTTTTTTAAGTTTATCTGCTAGACCTGGAGCATTTCCGTGATTTAATTCTACATCTTGATCAGTATAATTAAATTTAGGATTTATATTAAAAATAGATTTTGTACCTACGAAAAATTTACCGTTTTCTGGATTTATACCAACAAACATTGCTGGTGCACCGTCCCATTTAACTGTTGTACCAACTCTACCACTATTAGTTTCAAGATGATCTAATAAATCAATTAAAAATTTACGTGCTGTGTCGTAACCTTGCTTACCTTGTTTTAATACTAATTCCTCTAGGTGAGTTAAATGGGTATTAGCCTTTGCAGCTTCAGTTATTAGATATTGTTTAAAAGTTTTCATTTTATTTTACTGTTAAACCTACTGCACCGAAAAAACTATCAGATTCTATCTTTGAAACATTAAAATGCTCAGTAATAATTTTATATACATCACTAAATGTTGTTGAATCATCTATTTTAAAAGCATATGAGTTAAAATTACCATTACAAGCCCAGAGTATATTAAATTTATGACCGTCATCATTCCAATAATAAAGTACTTGTAAAGCTCCAATAATATTTTTTATATTATTTTCGTTTTTTACTAGATTTAAAATATTTTCATTAGATAACCATTGCTTAAAAGAAGATATTACTTGACTGTTAACATTAGGTTTAGGGGTACCATATGATAATAAATTAAAAACTGCATTTTCTTTTACTGATTTACTTTTTTCACTATCTAATACAGTTTTTATCATATTTACTAATGTTTCATAAGCTACCTTACTACCTTTACCGGCTTCAGAAAAAGGTATGTTAAATTTTTCAGAAATAGTTTTAATATTCTTTAAAGCGATATCTGGATTGCCGGTACCCATTCTAGCTTCTTTTGCTTTTACTTCAATGAATTCTCCTTTTCTTTCTAAATCACCTACACCTGCTTTTTTTGTATCTGATAAAAATATAATTCCAGCTAATTCTGGCCAACCTACACTAACTGAACCTTTACCTGGCTGATAGCTAATAGCTTTTACAAGTTCTTTTGAATGTTCCCCAATAAATTTTGATGGATGATTTGAAACTACAAAATCTACCCAATTAAATTCTTTATCTAATGGTAAATCATCACTTATTTTATTACTATTTAAATCATTTACTATTTCAAGAACTTCTTTAAATGCATCGCTATCATCCATATCAACAAAATTCATAATATGATTTTTAATTGCAGATACTGCATCTTTATCTCCTGATGAAAGACTTGAAGAATTTTTTCCTAAATTTAATAATTTTGCTATACCATTATCTATTTTTTCTTGTACTTTTGGTTCATTAGCAGTCATATAAACCTTTCCAGCCCCTTCTTTTTTGCTACGACCTTTAGGTACCCGGAATTCTGCGCCTACTGCATCTTCTAATTCTTTATCGTCAAAGGGAAGCCCGTACTGTACAGTATCACTAGGCATTTTTGATCTCAGATCCTCATTAATTACCCGTTGTCTAGGTAGTTTGGATACTTTCTTACCTACTGTCTCTTGTAAGTATATATCTGTTAATGATTTCCAGCTCATGTTGTAACGTCGATATCTTGTGAATATTTTTTCATCATATTAATTAATTTTTGTAAAGATTCTTTAGCATTTACTTCATTAATATCAGAAAAATCAGCAAGGGCTTCAACGTCGCTTGGTTCTATTTTTGTAACTAAAGCTTTTTTAATTAATCTAACTAATAAAACTTCACCTTCAGGAGATAATTGCCTAACTTCTGGTTCAGGGGCAGGTGCTGCAGCTGGTTCTTCTACTGGTAACTCAGTTGGTAACTCAGTTTCATCTTGTTCTAATACTTTATTATATTGTTTTAAGAATTTTTTCATTATATATCTATATTTTTAATTTTTTTGGCTATTTTTTTCATAACATCACCATAAGCTTTGTTAATTTCTTTTTGAGGGTCTCTTTGAAAAGATCTTCTTGTAGGGTCATTAGCTAAACTTTGTGCTACCCTTATTGCTTTTTCTTGATCTTTAGTTAAAAATTGTTCTTGATCTTCTATTTTTCTTAATGATAATAAAGTATTAAACATTTTTTCTAATTCTTTATATTCATCACTACCATCATTTACAAATTGACCAGGTTTTATTTTTGAATTATGAAACTGATCTACTAATTTATCTTCTTTTTTATAAAGTTCATGTCTAGCGTCAGCGTACTCACTGTTATTTCTAAAAGCGTGTGCCTTTTGTCTTAATTTAGACTTTTTTTCTGGATCTTTTTCTGTCATGACTTGTCTGAACAGATCTTTACGTTCTTTTTCTCTTTCAAGATGACTTTCATAATCATACTTCTTTTTAAACTCATCTGTTTCAGCTGCTCCTGAACGTAACTTCATAACATCTTGGTTAACAAAATCACTAAGTTTAGTTAAAAACTTATTTAACAATACATCAGGGTTTTTATCATCATATGCTGCTCCAGTCATACCATGCTTATTCATTGAATACAATCTTGCAAAACTTGCAGAATCTAATACATCTCGAATAGTCTTACCTTGAAGACTTCTCATAAAATCTCCGAATGAACCACTGGATTTAACTATAGCTTGTATTTCTTCAGCTGAAGAGCTAATAACTGGGCCATATTCTTTGAGAAAAGAGTTGGCTATTTTATTAAATTTATCCATATTATTATTTATCTAATTAGAAGTAGTTTTGTAGATAGTCTATTGAAGTAATCTTTATTTAAAAACGTTAGTTCATAACGCTTAGTAAAGTTTTTAACATTTGAAAAGGTATATCTACTTATATCTAAATTATTAATTTTACTAATCATAGAATTTATAGTAGTTTGAGCCTTACCATCATTAATACTAATTAAATGGTCTAAGTAAACTATTGAATATTTACTTATATAAATTTTAACTGGTAATATTTTATCAACTTTACGTAAAAAATTAGTAAAAAACGTCAATATATCTTTTTCAGTGTAATATTTTGTTAATTCACAGTCATCTAACTGAGTATTATTGAAATAAACTATAGATTTAGTATTACAATCTAATAATTTATCGCATATACCATATATAGTATAATGAAATATAAATTTTTTAACTGATAAATTATTAATACTTTTTTCTAAAAGGTTAAAATCATGCAATGAGTTAATTATTTGATGTTGTATATTATCTATTAACAGTTCATTGAAGTCTATTATAGTAAAATCATAATTTTCTATATGCAAATCAGACATCATCTATTTATTATAGTACTGTTCCAGAAAAATTTTAGGAGCTTTACCTATTCTACAGTTTATAATACCATTATAATAATCTTCACTTAATAATACATCTTTTTCGAATTGCATTTTTGCTTCAAAGTACGATAATTCAAATTTACTATTACAAAATTTTAAAATTTTAAAAACAAATTTATCAATACCTAATGTAGATATATCTATGTTTAATGCGTCAGAGGAACCAGTATAAGTTTTCCAGTCACTTTCAATATGATCAATACGTTTACGTTTTTTACCTTTTAATGGTTTACGTCTAATTTTCCGGGTCATTTGCTTTTTACCTATATATTTTTTACCATTTATAGTATTGGTAATTTCATATATAAAACCGAAAGCATTTTCAGGAATAGATCCATAAACTTTCCATATACCTGTATCCATTCAGATATTTACTATGACTTTTTATTTTTTCTACGTTTTTTACGTTTCGGTTTTATAGAACCTCTTCGTGTTTGCACACCTCCTAAAGCAAAAGGTATTCTAAAATCTCCAGGGGCATAAAAATCTCCTTGTGTATTACCAGCTGCAGCTACTGGGCCTAGTGCACCCCCACCAACAGTATTATCATCTTCTTCTTTTACTTTTTTTCTTGCTTTATTTTTAGATAATTCCTTTTTCTTATCTTTATGAACCTGAGTTTTTGAACCCATAAATCCCTGTTTATTTTTTCTAACTTTTATATCTTGTGAATCTTCTTCTTTGGCATCTAAATAAGCAGCTATTGCCATTTCTCTTTTTTTCTTTTTAGATTTACCTTTAAACTGCGGAGCTTTAGACTTTTGAAAATCTTTTACATAATCACCAGCATCATGTTTTTTAGGGTTAAGTTTTTCATTTAAGCTTTTAATTAATGCTTTTTCAAATAAAGTTGTTTTTTTCATAATAGTATTTATAATTAATATGTGAATTTATTAGATCAATATATAGATGAAATAGAAAAAGACTTGCAAATTAATGAGTTCAATCTGAAAGATTCATCAATGAAGACTCCTGCAAGAAAGCATTATTGGGTATCAAAATTAATTAGGCATAAAAAAAATCTTTTAATATTAAAAAAGCAAAAAGATAATATAAAAAGGGAAATAGTAGATAAAATTATAGAAGAAAGCCCTGTTAAAATAACTACTCCTGTTGCAGAAAAAGCAAGTTATAAGCATAATAAGATGAAAGAAATATCTGAAAAAATTAGTAATGAAGAGTTAATAATTGAATTTTTAGAAAAAACTGAAAAAACATTTAGTGCAGTTGGATTTGATATTAAAAATATTATTGAAATAATGAAGATGGAACAATTATAATGAAATTTGAATTAGCTAAAGATAAAATTAGATTAATAACAAATGAGTTAGATAATATACGAGAACATTTTAGCGTTAAAGATGAAACGGCTCGTTTTCGATTAAGGGGCAGGGCAAGGTTTTATTCTAATCCGCGGATATATTGTATAACACCTACAGGTCTTTTTGAACCTGGTCTATTTTTTGATATTTTAAGTTATATAAAACAAGAATATCCTAATGTAGATTGTCAAATAGATCAAGATATTTTACCTATAGTTAAGCCAATATATGATGAAGAAAGAGCATATGATAATTTAAAATTTCCATTAAGAGATTATCAGTTAGATTCAGTAAAAGAAGCATTAAAATTTGGAAGAGGTATTATTAAACTTGGTACTGGGGGTGGTAAAACTTTAACTATTGCTTCATTGTTAATGAGTTTATATTCTAATAATCCTAAAGTAAAAATTTTAATATTAGTACCTGATCTTGGTCTAGTTAATCAGACATATAATGATTTTATAGAGTATAATGTACTATTTAAATTTACTAGATGGACCGGTAAAATAAAACCTGATTTAACTGCTAACTGTATTATAGCTAATAGAGGTATATTACAGAGTCAGTTTGATGATAATGATTGGATAAAATATATTGATGTTTTAGTAGTTGATGAGTGTCATACAATTAAAAAATCAAATAAAGTAAGTAAGATGGTTAATAAAATACATACTTTTAATAAGTTTGGGTTAACTGGGACTTTACCAGATGATAAACCTGAGCAATGGAATGTCATTGGTAAATTAGGTAAAGTCATATACGATAAGGACAGCTATCAACTTAGGTTAGAGAGCTATTTAACTAACGTCGACATAAAGGTCATTAACATAGGTTATAAAGATAAACCTCTTGTAGTAAGCGGTAGTAATAATTTTAAAACTGAATTAGATTTTATATATACTAATAATTTTAGAAATAATGTAATTAAAAATATATGTTTAAAATTTAATAATAATTCACTTATATTAGTTAATCATTTAGCTCATGGAGATACATTATATGATGACCTATCTAAAATTAGTAATAAAAAAGTTTATTTTGTTAAGGGTGAGGTTGAAGTAGAAGAAAGAGATAAAATTAAAAAAATAATGGAAACTAATAATGACGTTATTTGTATTGCAATGAGTTCTATTTTCAGTACTGGTGTTAATATTAAAAATATACATATGATTATGTTTGCTTCAGGTGGTAAAAGTTTTATAAGAACAATACAATCAATTGGTAGAGGTTTAAGACTACATGAAAGTAAAAATAAACTAATTATTATAGATCTTGCTGATAAGTTAAAATACGGTACACGTCATTCAGATAAAAGAAAAGAAATTTATAAGTCCGAAAAGATTAATTTTACCTTAACTGATATAGTTGAAAAGTAGTATTTTTATACTATAATTGATATATGGCTAATACTAAGAAAACGACTGGTAAGCGTAGAGGTCCTAAACCTAAAAAAACTGAATATTATGTAGATCCACGAGAATTAAAAAAAGAATTAATATCATATTATAAATGTGAGAATTGTTCTCCTGCGTTAGGTGATATGATTCATAAGATCGCACACGGGTTAAGTTACTCATCTAATTTTATTAATTATACATATCGTGATGAGATGGTAGGGGACGCTTTAGTTAAGATGTATACTGCAGTTACCAATAAAAAATTTGATATTGAATCTGAATATAACCCATTTTCATATTTTACTACTATTGCATTTCATGCTTTTATTAATAGAATTAAAAAAGAAAAGAAGCATGCTGAAACCTTGAGTCAATATAAAGAGAAGGTTTACGAGCAGGAAATGTTAGATTCGATGGATGGTAGAGTTTACGTCAAACCGACGTTTGATGATGTAGATTCAGATTTTAATGAATAAAGTAGCTATATTTTCAGATCTACATCTAGGCGTCCATCAGAATAATGATTTCTGGTTAGGGGTTGCTAATAAATGGGCTGATTGGTATATTACTAATCTAAAAAAACATGGTATTAAAGATATTATTTTTTGTGGAGATTTCTTCCATTACAGAGATGAGATATCAGTTAAAACTTTAAATTTTGCTAAAGATTTATTAGATAAATTTAAAGACTTTAATATTACAATGATTACCGGTAATCATGATGCATGGTATAAGGATACATCTGAAATTAATAGTTTAAGTATTCTTAAAGGTTATAAAAACTTAACTGTATATGATAAACTTGCTACTGTAAATTATAAAGGTAAATTAATATCATTTTGCCCATGGGGTACAAAAATAGATGATATACCGAATAGTGATTTAATATTTGGTCATTTTGAATTAGAAAATTTTAAAATGAATATGTTTAAAATATGCGATCATGGTGATGATCCAGATGTTTTAGTAGAAAAATCTAAACTAATATTCACAGGACATTTTCATGCAAGAGATGAAAAAAATTATAAAAAACAAGATAGTTCAATTATTTATGTCGGTAATCCTTATGAAATGGATTTTGGTGATACAATGCAAACAAAAGGTTATTATATTTTAGATTTGGATGATATGTCATATGAATTTTTTGAAAATAATATTACACCAAAGCATATTAAAATAATCTTATCTAAATTAATTAATATAACTGATATTGAAAATGTATTTAAAAACTCATTACCTGGTAATATTATAAAATTAATTATAGATAAAAATATTAGTAGTGATCATCTAGATGCTTTAATAACTAAACTTACCACATATAAGCCAGTTGAATTAAGGATTGATTATGATGTAAATTATAATAAACTTAAGATAGAAAATGATCAAGATTATGATTTATCTGGTGTTGATATAAAACATGCAATAGAAGAATTTGTTAATATGTTGGATATAGAAAATAAAAAGGATGTTGTAAATTATTCTCAATCTTTGTATGAAAGAGTTAGATGAAGTACGTAAGCTTTAAAGAATTAAAAATTAAAAATTTCTTATCAATAGGTGAGGAAAATGTGGTAGTAAACTTTGAAAAAGGTTTGCATATAGTTACTGGTATTAATAGAGATAAAGAAGATAGAAGAAATGGTGTAGGTAAAAGTACTATTGCTGATGCATTATATTTTGCTATATTTGGAGCTACTTTAAGAGATATTAAGAAAAATTTTATAGCTAATAATTTAACTTCTGGTACCTGTGAAGTGCAACTATCTTTTACTGTAGATGATCCTAAGCATGGTATAAATGAATTTGATATTATACGTACTTTAAACCCGAGTAAAGTTTATGTATATAAAAATGGGAACGATAAAACTAGAGATAGTATATCTAATACTAACGAATATATTAATACAGTTTTATCATCCACGCCTGAAATATTTCAAAACTGCGTTATAATGACTCTTAATAATCATGTACCTTTTATGGGTAAGAGTAAAACTGAAA
>CAACVD010001688.1_pt1 | contig 10555 bp, 10 predicted proteins | sample 2381771 | NCBI WGS metagenome assembly CAACVD01 (sample SAMEA5211965, study PRJEB30684) | marine metagenome | biome: Marine; feature: Epipelagic; material: Water | collected 2015-10-15 | depth 15 m | reverse complement strand
AATGTCTTATACAATACGTGACGCTAACCATAGCGACATCTTAGATATTACGATTGCAGCAAAACTATTCTCTAAGGAAACTAACCATCCTGCTCTGAATACAATAAACCCAAACAAAGTAGCTGCAACTTTGCAACAACTATTAGACAGTGACGTAGGTTTAGTAAAGGTTGCATGTTTCAATAAAGAAATTATAGGTGCTATAGCAGGTGTAGTTTCTGAGTTACCAATAAATGATTTAGTAGTAGCTCAAGAACTCATGCTATGGTTAGACCCTTCACATAGAAACGGTAAAACTGCTCCCAAGTTAATCGATGGATATGTAGAGTGGGCGAGTAAGAAAGGTTGTGACTTCGTTAGGTTATCAGCCTTAGATGGAATACTATCAGGTAAAGCAGGTATTCTATTTAAACGAAAAGGTTTTAAGCCAATAGAAACCGCATACATAAAGGAATTATAATATGGCTATTTTTACTCTTATTGGTGCTGCTGCAGGGGCAGCTGCAGGTGGTGCTATAGCAGGAGCAATAGGAGCTAGTGTAGTAACAGGTGCAGTAGTAGGTGCTGTTGGTGGTGCTATTATTGGCAATGTTGTAGGAAATAAAGTAAGTGCTGCTCAAGAGGCAGCGGCTGCAGCTACAACTCAAGCAGAAGAACAGATAACGACTATAACAGAAAAACAAGAAGAGATAATAGGTGTTACTGAACAGGTAACAGGACTGCAAACAGAACAGATAGCAGTACAACAAGAAATAGCTGAAACTAGACAGGAACAGGAAAGACTCGCTGTACGTAGACAACGTAGACAAGCTATACGAGAGGCTCAGATAGTAAGGGCAAGACAACGAAATATAGCTTCTGCTATGGGTGCTGTAGGTTCAGCTGTATCTGGTGGTGCTGCATCTATTGGTTCTCAACTATCAGCTGCACTAGGATACTCAACACAACAATCAGGTCTGTCTGAAGAGATACTTCAAGGACAACAAAGAGGTATGGACTTGCAATCTGAAATAAACACACTATACGGTAAAGCTAACGTTCTTCAAACAGAAGCTAACATTGCAGCAACAAGAGCAGGTATGTACAGTTCTAGGGCTGCAGGTTATACACAACAAGCAAGTAGTTACATGGGACTGTTTACTAACTTTGCAAATGTAGGCGCAGGTATGATACCATACATATAAGGACTTATTAAATGGAATTACAACAGCCTATCGACTACATTGAAGATAGTATGGCTCCCATCGATGAGGAGCTTCCTGAAGTAGTTACTCAAGAAGATACTGATCAAAGTATACAAGAAGCATTCATGGCTACAGGTCAGGATGTTGCTCCTTCAGAAGCTAAAGAAATGTTGTTTCAGAGTGCTAATCCTATAGAAGCTTTGATTCGGGATAAGTTTTACACTGAGGAAATGCAAGCTGAAGAACTCGAAAGAGCCTACAAAGGTGCTGAGTTAAAGTCAAATGACTTCTTTGAAAACCCTGACTTCTTTTATGAGCAAGCTAAAGGGTTTTCTAAAGATGATGTAGGTGCTTTAGACATACGTGCTGCTATCAACTCAAGAATAGAACAGAGAATCCTAGAAGACCTTAGTGCTCAAGAAGAGACAGGTGTTTTAGATGCTATCTTAGACTTCGGTGCTTATGTTTTAAGAGAGTCTACAATAGGTGTGCCTGAAGCACTTACTGATCGTACTGAACGATTAGGTACTCAACTTGTATTCAACAAACTGAACATGAAACCTAGTGAATATAAAGAGTGGTTTCAACAGACAGTCAATGAGGTTATGCAAGAAGGTATTCGTGAGAACGATGCTAACAAGATCGATTGGTTGAAAAGTGTTGTCGAAGGTAACGGATACGACAAAGACGCAAGTATAAAGAAAGCGTTTGCTATCGTAGACTTGATAGGTCTAGGTGAGCTAGGCACTGTAGGTTTTAAACTTGCACGTACTGCATCTACACCTACTACACGTATTGGACGTATTTCTGAACTTGAAGGACCAGAACAAGCTGCTAGAATTGGTGAAGGTATTGCTGTTCGTAATCTTGATCCAGAGGTAAATGCTGATCTTGGACCTAGAGTTGTTAACCCACATGCTCCTAAAGTTGCTACACCTGAAGGTTGGTACTCTCGTGCTCTAAGAGAGAATCAACTAGCAGACGATATAGCTACTATCTACAAGAGTGGGGCTATGGGCCGTATTGTAGATCAGGATACTATACGTGCATCTGTATCTTCAACAGTATCTAAGTTCAGACAAAGAGTTGACAATCCTGTATACAGATCAGACTTAGAAGAAACAGGATTCGGAAACTACACAGTCAACATACAGCTAGGTAAAACTACTGATGGCACACCTTATAAGCCAACACCAAGAGGTGAACCGTCTGCAGGTGTCAATCGTTTAGCTGAGAAGACAGGTGGTGAGGTAGTTCCAGTTAAGAACTCTGCAGGTGAGTTGCAGGGGTATGTTGTTCAGTTCAGAGAGAACATAGATTTATCTAAAGAAGTAGGTGCGATTGATCCTGATGAACTTCTTAGGATGGAACGTGGCATAGTTAGGAATACTCTAGGTAGGGTTTTCGGTAATACTCTTATGGGTTCTACTGCTTTACGTGGTGTTGACAGATTAACTACACTAGCTCAGATGGGTGAGTCTGCTCAGTCTGCAGTCAAAGGTGTATTCCAGAAAGAAGCAAAGAAGATAAATGCTCTTGGTCCTAGTGATCGTGCAACACTGTCTTCTATTGTAGGTAAACTACGAGATGATCCAGTAGAGGCTGTTAGACGTGGATGGTACAGTGAAGAAGAGTTTGCTGTACGATATGTAGAACTAACAGGAAGGCAACCAAGTCAGAAAGTTATAGATGCTTATGATGCAGAGATTGCTATATCTAATACTGCAGCCGTTATTCGTGCTAACAATATTATGCGTACATATGTACAAAAGGGATACCGCGCAGTAGAAATGCCTGATGGTATTCGTGTACCTGCAAAGACTACATCTACAGCTAAGATAGAAGCAGATGAGTACATCCTAGACTTGAATGATAATGTTCGTCTTTACAAGAATGAAATAGATGCAGGGTTTGACGTATGGAAGCTAGATCGTGATGATCTTGGAGTACGTTACGTAACTAAACCAAGAAAGGTTGATGCACTAGAACCACAAGACGTTATGGGTTTTAATGCAGGTGGTCCTCGAACTAACCCTAATGCTAATTACTTTGTAGTACTAGGACGTGAAGGTAGGTTCCCTAAGTCTTTGTTGACAACATTTACTGAGGCTGATGCGAAGCTTGCAGTAGATCAGCTAAGAGTTTTACAGAATGCGTTAAGAGATGCACCTGAAACTGTTGATGATGTCTTAACTGCTAATAACGATTGGAATCCTACGATTACTAATCTAGATGAGCTACGTAGATTCTCAGATGAAAACAACTGGGATTTAGATGAAGGTATTATTGCCTACAAAGAACGTAATTCATTCGTACAAGACGTAGATGCTGATGATGCTACATACAGAATGGCATTCTCTGATTACGTAGAAAAAGAAGCATCACGACAAGACAGAGTTCTACCTGAGTTCGGTGGTAAGAAAACGTACAACGTTGATCCTATGGATACCATAACTCAACAGTTTGGAACAGCCGTACAAGAGTTAGCTAATCACGCATACACATACAATGCTATGGTAGGTTGGGTAAAGAGAGCACAGAAAGCAGGAGTCAACTGGCTTCCTGAAGGTGTGTCACCTAATGATTATCGTACACTGTTTATGAAAGCTGAAGTAAAAGGTAACACTGCATTCGATAGACGTATGAAAGAGATACGTGATATTGAAATGAGACGTATGGGTGTTAAGAGTGCAGCCGTACAAACAATGGAAGACTTAGGAAGACAAGCTTCTGAGTACGTATTTCAAAAGACTCACATACCTACACGTCTTGGTGATCCAAGTAATGCTCTACTAAACATTGGTTTTCAGTCTGCATTTGGTTTCTTAAACGTATCTCAGGCTTTTGTACAGGGTTCTCACGCTGCTACAATCATGGCTATTTCTCCGAAGCATGGGTTTCGTGGGTCAAGTATGGCTTTGACTATGCGTAGTCTATACCACAAGTCTCCTGAAGTAGTAGACTTAGGTGTTCAACGTCTATCTAAGTACTACAACATGCCAGAAGATGAAATAAAAGAGATCATAGAATATGTTCGTACCTCTGGACGTGAAGTAGTTGATGCTGAAGCAATCGAACAAGGTACTGGTGTATCGTATGGTATTTCTGGTTTCCAAGGAGAAAGCTACAAACCGTCACTGCTACGTAAAGCTTGGTTATCTACAAAGAAAACTGCACGTCAAGGTATGGACTTAGGATTGATACCATTCAATCAAGGTGAACGATTAGGAAGACTTACTGGTACATACACTGCTATACTAGAGTTCAAGGCTAAGAATCCTGGAGTATCTATCCTAAGTGATCGTGCTCGTATGTGGATCAGTAGACGTGACCAAGACTTAACATTCAACATGACTGCAGTAGGTAGACCTCAGATTCAAAGTGGTCTGATGCGAGTTCCTACACAGTGGTTATCTCATACATTCAGAGCTATGGAGTCTGTGTTTGTAGGACGTAACTTCACTAAAGCAGAACGAGTACGGATGTTTGGAATCTTGATGCCTTTCTATGGCACTGCAGGTTTCGGTCTTACACATGCGGCTGACTCTCTAGCAGACTACTTCGGTATAGAAGTTAACAGTAATACGTTTACATTCTTAAAGTATGGTGTGATTGATGGACTTACTGACTACCTCATGGAAGATACAGACGGTAGAGTTGGTACAGGATTAGCAGGTAGACTAGCTCCTGCAGGTGCTGTTGTAGAGACATACCGTAAGATCAAAGAAGGTCAGTTTATTGAGGTTGCAGGTGGCCCTTCAGGTGACATTACAGGTGGTATTGTAGACGCATTCATGGAAGCATACGCATCTCTAAGAGATAATCGTGGAACTATGCTGAGTGATGATGTCATTAAGATTCTAAGACAACCATCAGGTATAGATAACATTGCTAAAGCTTACGGTATCTTCAATAACGGTATCTATCGTAGTAAGAATGGTATAACAATTCCAGGAGAGATGGGTACAACAGAAGGTATCTTACAGTTACTTGGTATTGGTAGCTTGAAACAGGCTGAGTGGTACGACACTCGAAGAACTATGTTTACAAGTAACAAGAAACTAACTAAGTTCCGTAAAGAAATAAACACTGAAGCTAACTACGCTTTTGATTTACTACAAGGTGACACTGCAGATAAAGAGAAAGCATTCAAGTTGTTTAATGAATTAAAAGTAAAGATTGATATGAGTGGGTTTTCTCCTGAGATTCAGACATCTCTAAGAAAAAGTATGAACCGTAGACTTGATGATCAGTTCTTTAATGTATACGAAAATCTACTAAGATCAGATCAAGATGCTGAAGCAGAACGCCTCAGATCAGTACTAGGAAGGTAAAGGAATGGCAGATATATTCGCACCTAAGACATCTTTTAATATCGGGTATGAGCGTGTAGTCTCTCAGCCTGTAGAAGATAAAAGAGGTGAGACACAGGCTAAGTTTCAGGCTATGGCTAATCAAGTCCAAGCTTCAGCTATACGAGCACAAACTCAGGTTGAACGTGCCAAGATGGGTGCAGAAAATGCAATGATTCAAGGCTACGGAAACCTAGCTATATCTGCATTGAGATTTGGTGCAGGTTATTCACGTCAATATCAGAAGGGTGTGGTGTCCGGTGCTGCAGGTGAATGGCTTGATTCAATGGTAAAGGCTCAAGACTTACGTGATCAAGGTCAATTAAACGAAGCTAGTATGTTCGAGAGAAAATCCACTAGAGCAGCCGTAGGTGCAGGTGTTGATTTAGATAAGTATAAAACAGAGTATGAGGCTATTACTGGTAGACCTATGGAGTATGTAGGTCAAACTCGTGAGCAGCAAGTATTCGAAATGATGAAAAACGACAAGAACTACCAAATGGCGTATTTAGCTGCTCAAGGTACTCTTGGGCCTAACGCTTCAGAAGAACAACTAACTTCATCTGCTTTAGCTTCAATACAAAAACAAGCTATCGCAACTAACACTTTATCTCTTGTAGCTGCAGGTAATCAACTTGATTGGGAAACTCAAGTAAAAGGCGCATACAACACAACTCTAGATCAATTCGATCAGGGTATTGTAGCAGGATTGATAAGCAGAACTCAACAAGGTCAGCCTATAACTCCAGGAGAGATAGATACTGTTATTCTACAACACAATCTTATGTCTCAGAAACTAATAAAACCTGCATACGTTTCAGATGAACAATGGAACTCAGTAAAACAAAGATTAGATTTACAGAAAGAGTTCTTGACTACACTGAAAGCTGCTCGTGATCCAGATAATCTTCTAACTGATATAGTTTCTCAGATGATGCAGAGCGCAGAGACTCCTGAAGATGCAATGGCTGTAGCAGCCGCCTCTGATCCAAGCAATCTAGCTGCTACATTAGGTGTTAATATACCAGACGTTATGAATAAAGTGGCAACGACTGCATTTACAGATAATAACTTCAAGAATAGAGGTAAGATAATAAATGATCTACAGGCAGTAGATGTAACTGAGCCTGTCAGTGGTAACTCTACTTTCACAGTAGATACTGCTCCGTCATTTCTAAAAGATCATGTCAATGATGATCCTAAAACTATGCAAAGAAATGTAGAAGCAGGGTTAGAGATGATTAAAAACCTGAAACCTATGGAGCTTCAAGGCGAAGGTGCGATAAAACAGTTCTACAATGCTACGATGTCTATGGCTGCAGGTATGTTGTCAGATAAACAATTCTACTCTTCAGCTACAATGTCTAAAGTATTCAACAATCCTAACTTAGAACAAGCTTTAAGTATGGTTGCTGCAGTAGACCGTGAAGCTGCAGATGAAATACGTATATCTTTACGTAGTGTTGCTAATCTACAGAGAACAGCATTGAAAGCTAACCTACAAAGTATGGAGAATGCTTTAGTTGGTGCAGTGTGGGATGAACAAGATCAAACCTACTACATAACTGGTGATCAAGGTAAGTTTTTAAATAGACCTAACTCTGCAATCTCTGGTGAAATGACAGATAAAGGTTTCAAGATAGCTGATACGAGTGTGACATTCCCTGAAGGTTACAAAGAAGCTATCGATAGACGTAAATCAATTAAGATACTTGACCGTGCTATAAATAATTTATCTGTAGAGGGTGCTGAAGCAGAGACTACAACACCACAAACTGAGACAATAGAAGGTATTACTTACAATCTACCTGAAGATGTACAAGGTGACACTGAGTTCTTGAATGAAGTTGTTAGAGTATCAGAAGAAGTTGGTGTAAATGCTGATCAGTTACTATCTGTAATGGACTTCGAAACTATAGGTTCTTTCTCTCCTAGTGAGAAGAGTAAGACATCAAGTGGTACTGGGTTGATTCAGTTCCTAGAGAAGACAGCTAAAGAGTTAGGAACTACTACTGAGAAATTATCTCAAATGACTCGTGCAGAGCAGATGGTTTACGTAGGAAGATACCTCGCTAAGTACGAAGGTAAAATAGAGAACACAGGTGACATCTACATGGCTGTTCACTGGCCTAGAGGTATAGGTGAATCTGATGATTATGTTCTTTACAGAAGAGGTTCTAAAGCATACAGAGCTAACTCAAGTCTAGATAAGTCAAACGATGGTACAGTAACTAGAGGTGAGGCTCTAGCAAGGCTAAGAGAAGTAACCTCTAATAAGTTTACGGATGTACAAAGAGTAGCAGAACAAGCTATAGAACGAAGTGATGAACTTACAAGTATTCCAAAACCACCTGCTAGACCAGATATTAGAGAAGAACCTTTTCCTGTAACAGAAAGTCCACGTCCTCAACCTAGAGGTCAGATGAGCTTCGAACAGTTTAAAACACTTAATGCTGATATACTACAAGGACTCTCTGACGAAGAGTTACAAGGAATATATCAGCGTAACTTTGGATCAATGGAGTAATTAATGGCATTTAGATTAAGTCAAAGGTCAATGGACAGGCTCGAAGGAGTACATCCAGATATGACTGCAGTAGTTGAGAGAGCTATAAAACTTTCTAAGGTAGACTTCGGAGTAACGCAAGGAGTCAGAACTTTAGAAGAGCAGAAAGCTAACGTAGCTGCAGGAAGATCACAAACTATGAGGTCTAAACACCTACTGCAAGATGATGGATTCAGTCATGCTGTAGATGTAGTAGCGTATGTAGGTCCAGATGTGTCATGGGAACTGAACTTGTATGATGACATATGTGATGCTTTCAAAGAAGCAGCTAAAGAAGTAGGTTGCAGTATAAAGTGGGGAGCAGCTTGGAGTGAAGGTGACATAAGAACCTATCCAGGAACCTCAGAAGATGCTATGATGGCGTATGTAGACTTACGTAGATCACAAGGACGCAGACCCTTCATCGATGCACCTCACTTCGAGTTGATGTAATGGAGATGTTAGAGTTCATAGCCCAGTGGTTAGCCGCACCTCTTGCTTTTGTTGTATGGTTTCTCTTTATGAAGTCAACAAAGAACGAGAGAGACATTGCAGTATTACAAGCACAGTATGAATCTAACAGACTAGCCTACGACAGAGAAATGAAAGAACTAAAAGAAACTGTCAAGGCAATCTTCAATAAACTAGACAGCATAGAGCAAGCACTAAGAGAAAAGTAATGGACCCAGTAAGTTGTGTTATGATGGCATCAGGTGCTTTCAAAGCATTGAAGGGTGCAATTGGTGCAGGTAAAGACTTGCAGGAAATGACAGGTCAGCTTGCCAACTGGGGTAAAGCTTTCTCTGACTTTACTAATCTAGAAGAACGAGAAAAGAATCCTCCTTGGTGGAAGCAGACGTTCAAAGGTAGTGACGAAGAGACTGCTCTAGAAATATTCGCTAACAAGAAGAAGATGGAGCAGATGCGTCAAGAGATAAAAGACCACATCTCTTGGAACTATGGCCCTAGCGCATGGGAAGAAGTCTTACAGATTGAAGCTAAAATGCGTAGACAAAGAAAAGAAGAACTTTATAAGAAGCAGGAGAGAATAGATGCGATTATTAATTTCAGTATTGGTGGTGTTATCTTTATCCTTGGGGGCGGCATATTACTATTGGTATTCTACTTCATCGGCAAACAGCAAGGTAGATGGTGATGTGGTTCCTAGTGTGGATGCAGTTTCTAGTGGGAACGAATGAGTTCGAGTATTACCAAGTAGGTACTTACGGATCAGAAGAAGCCTGTAAAGAAGAGATGGTAAGAGCAAGAGTGATGGTAACGAACAGTAAGTCAGCGGTACATTGCTTTGAGGTTGATAGAAATAAATAATAAGTTTGTAGTATATGATAATAACGGTAAGGTAATAATAATTACTCGTAATAAACACATTGCTATAAAGTATGCGAGGAAGAATGGCACACACGGTAATTGATGATTGGAAAATTATACCAAGGCTGATGATGTTGGCTGTAACTATACTAACGTATCAGGCTGTACATTGGTATATGGCTTTACCTGATCCAACAATACAACAGTCAGGTCTAGTATCTGTTTGTATGGGTGCTCTGACAGGGTGTTTTGGCATATGGATGGGCAAAGAATCAAAGACAACAGTGACTCCAACAAGGGTGATACATGAGGAATCTTATAGCAAGTCTGATTCTAGGTAGCCTACTAGCAGGTTGCATGTTGAATCCAATGAACCTACTTGGTGGTGGGGGTGGACCTAGTGTCAATGCCAATACACAGGCAGGTAAAACAAACTCACAGACTCTAGGTAATTCTACAAACACAGATCAAGAGATTAGCCTACAGAATCTTGAAGGGAACCTAAATCAAAGTAACGATAAGAATAAAGTAAGTACTGATAGTGTGGAGAATATAAATATAAATGAGATTCCACCTTGGGTATTGATACTTCTAGTACTAGGTTGGTTAGCACCTAGTCCACAGGAAATGGGGCGTGGTTTACTTACTCTTATTTCAACGTTAAGGAGAAAGAACGATGGCAGCACGACTTAACAAGTCAAAGATGAAGTGCAATAGTCCAAGAGCTACACCTAATCATCCTAGTAAATCTCATGTAGTAAAGGCTTGTGTCAATGGAAAAGAAAAGGTTATCAGGTTTGGTCAGAAAGGTGTCAGAGGAAGCCCTAAAGGTTCAGCTAGGAATAAAGCTTTTCGTGCTAGACATGCTAAGAATATTAAAAAGGGAAAAATGAGTGCAGCATATTGGGCTGCTAAAGTAAAATGGTAAAGGAGAATACAATGAAAACAACAGCAATCGTAACAGCCGCTATCTTGGCAGCAACGTCTACATCAGCTATGGACTTCTCTGTAGCAGGACAGACTTTATCTATTGGTGCAGAGACTGACCTCAACTACACTACTGGTGTAGAAGAATGGGTATGGGAATTGACACCATCTGCAGGAGTAACTGCACTAGGTATTGGTTTGAGTGTAGCCACAGACAT
>CAACVD010001685.1_pt1 | contig 10566 bp, 15 predicted proteins | sample 2381771 | NCBI WGS metagenome assembly CAACVD01 (sample SAMEA5211965, study PRJEB30684) | marine metagenome | biome: Marine; feature: Epipelagic; material: Water | collected 2015-10-15 | depth 15 m | reverse complement strand
TTGCGACATGTTCAGGAACTATTACCTTGCTCATCGTTTTCTACTACCTTACTTAGCAATTCTCTTAATTCAGATTCTAAGTCGGCGAGAGAATTGTAACGCCCACGTAGATAGTGATATTCTTCAACATCCTTGGTGCCATTCATAATAGCAACTTGGATGTCTTCTTTTTTTTCTGCAATTCTTTTTGTTAGTTGCTCTTGCAACCAAAGAACTGACATTAATAAATTCCAGAAAACTTACCGCCAAACTCAGCAATACCCATACCCTTAGACTTACCTTTACCCATTCCTGGAGTAGATGAAGCTTTAGTTTTTTTAGGGGCTTCTGAAACAGCTTTAAACGGCACGCTACCTTTTCCGGTATAGTTTTGTTTTCCTTTTGTTATCTTTACATTTTTCATATGTGTTACCTTACAATCCTTTTAAACCAATATCAATCAATTTAAGTTCTTTTTGTTGGTCCATTCTATCTCTTGTTGTATCGTCTTTTAGATTTGCTATATCTCTTTGCGCATTAATTCTTTCCATATCAATACCATCTTGACGTAATTTTTCTTCCATACGCATTTGTTCTTTTGTTTCAAACTGGTCTTGTTCTTGTGATAATTGCTGACCTTTTAAAGCAAGTTCTTGTTTTCTTATTGTTACAAGTGGGTCTTCCTCTGGAGGCGCAGAAACTTGTTCAGTAAACTGTTGCACCAATTCTGTCATTATTGGAGAACTAAATTGAGCTAATATTCCTTGAGCTTGATTCATTATTTGAGCAGATTCAGTAGGAGGCATTTGTTGAGCTTGTTGTTGCATTTGTTGATACTGTTGCATAGCCTCAGGTGGCATTTGCTGTTGAGCAATTGCATCTGCTTTTAATTGTAAATGTTGCATAATGTGTGAATGTATATTTGCTTGTACTTGCGCATTCATTTGAACAGGACTCATATTTAATAAAGCAGCGTGTGAAGCTATATGAGCATCATGGTTTTGTTCTGGAAATGCTTGAGCTGGTCCACCCATTAACAAACCACTATTTTCCATACCTGACTCTACTGGTTTTGGAGTTGTATCAGGTGGTGGCATTAAAAGTTGGTCTATATTGTCAGCTCCTAAAGCAGCATACATTCTTCTATAAGCTTCATAAGTTCCGCCAGGACCATGTATTTCTGGATTAGATTGAACTAACTGCATCATTTCTTGGGCCATAACTATTCTTTGGCTGGTAGAAAATATATCCGGGTTGCTTACTGGAAATATATCAACCCTATCATCAAAGTCTGTTTGCTTAACTTCCATATTTCCACCAGAAACATTATAGGGATAAGATGGAGGTAAGCTATCTTTAAATATAGAAGCTAGTAATCTAAATTCTTTCTTTTGGCCATTATGAAGTCTTTTATGGATAGCAGATAACACCTTACTTGATTTTTCCATTAAGGCTAACGTAGTTCCAACAGGTGCTTGAGAATTACCTTCTCCAATATTTGTATCTGCTATAGACGCAAATCTTTGACCAGATTGCACTAATAATCCTAGTAAACTTAATAAAGTACCACTTGGCTCTTTGAATGGTAATGGTTGTATAGCATCTCTTAATGAACCTGCTGGAGCATCTACATCTCTAAATTCTCCTGGTTGTATTGGCTCATCTTCATCTCTAATTCTTATACCTCTAGTTTTAAAACCAGCAGGTAAATTAGCAAGAGTACCAGCATCAATTAACTGTCTAACAATAGAAGTAGATGCTTTAGATAAACCACCTATCATATGTGTTAACCCAAACCCATAAAATCCCAATCCAGGCAAAAACTTAAAATGAACAAAGTATTCTGTTTTCTTTTTCATTGGGTCTTCTTCTTTAAAGTTTCTTCTTATAGCAAGTATTTCATCATTGCCTGAATCAATAGTTACAATATAAGGTAGCTTGACTCCGCTAGGCTCGCCATCTTGACCCATATCTTCAAAACCCTCTAAGTCTAAATTACAATGAACTTCATACAATAAAGAAACTTCTCCATCATCATACCCAGGTTCCATTCCTTCTAATTTTTCTTTTTCAGATTGTATGTCTGATGAAACATTTGCGTTGTCTCCATACTCAATATCAACGTTTCTATAAAAACCTATAGCTTGTAACTTTTTAACGTCATTTTCGGGCATCTTAACTACATGAGTGATTCTAGAACAGGTTTCTAAATCGGTTGTATAGTAAGGAACAATTAAATCTTCTGGAGCTACAAATTTTGATACAGGTCTAGCTAAAGTTTCATCGTAGTAAACTTTCTTAAATGCAGAACCTGCAAGAGGCAAATAAAATAACATCTGGTCTAACTCTTCATCATACTCTTCCATTACATGAATGATTTGATAGTTCATAAACTCTTTAACCCTTTGAGCTTGTTCTTCAACCATACCATCATAAGCACCCACTACTTGAGTTTTAACAGGCCCTCCTGCTGGTAGTAATTCTTTATATGCTTGAGCTTGGAATTGGGTAACAGATTCTCCTAATAACGGATGAATAACACCTGAAGCTCCTTCAAATGGTTCTGAACGTTGGTCATCAAACTTCATACCCAAATATTTAAGGCCGTCTGTATAAGTTTTTTCCCAATCTTTTCTAGAGGATTTATCGTTTTCTATACCGCTTATTAATTCAGAATGTATATTTGAAAGCTCTGTATCTGAAATAACCTCAGCAAGATTTTCAGAAAATCCCACATCAGGCATTTCAAGTTCTTCTGGACCTAGTATTGCAGAACCATCTTCTTGCATCTGCACATCTTCTTCGCCTTGCATAGCCTCTATAACATCAATTATTTGATTGTCTGTTTCAGCATCTTCGGTTGTTGTTGTTTCTATTATGTCTTCTGGAAATTGTTTTTCTATTGCCATTTTAAAATCTCATCAATAATATGCTCTAAAAACTCTTTGCCTTTCTTGGTCTTCGTAATCGCTTGCTAAAGAAACAAACCCACCTTCACGAAAACGCATTAGAGCTTGAGTCATAGTATCACATAAATCATCATTAGCTCCAAATGGAAATGATGCACATTCTTCTATCATATCTTCCGCAAAAGTTTTGTTAGGTGCGTATACCATTCCTGATTCAAATATAGGTGCTACTGAGTGCATTCTAGAATGTTTATCATGGCCTCTTGTTGGAGAATAATTAACAACAGGTATTCCCATTCTCCGCAATTCTTGAGTTAAAGGAGTTCCAGACGCCTTGGCTTCAATAAGAACCATATCGCATTCCCAATAAGTATATTCACGCATAGCTATTTCTTTTAACTCTGGAAAGTCCCAACGGCCTTTTTGACAATCTAATAATATTAAACAATCTGGCGAATCTTCTGATGGTTTAAAAACACCCCAAGTAGATATAGCTGAAAAGTCAGCGGTTTGTTTTTTAGAAAATGCAGTATCGTATGACTGCATAATATATTTAACAGGAGGTATGCTCTTATGTTTCCAACGTTGCCACCATTCTCTTTTAATAATAGCTCCTTCTTCAGCAGTAGGGTTCTGCATCCATTGAGCATTCCACTTGATTCCTGGAATAGAAGACTTAACCTTTAATAATTCATCTTTAGGCCAAAATTCAGGCCATAAAGGATTCTCTGTTTCTGGAAAAATAGCAGGAAACTCTATCATTTCCCATTGGTCTGCAAGCGCTTCTTTTTGAGAATCTAATAACTTAGCTGTTAAGTCTATAGAAGACCAACGCGTCATAACTAATACTATAGCTCCGCCAGGCTGTAAACGCTGTCTAGGTCCAGAGGTATACCATTCCCAAGCAGACTCCAAAGCATTTGGACTCATAGCATCTTGCTCTGAATGTGGGTCATCAATAATAAGTAAATCCGCACCCCTACCAGTAACAGCACCTCCAACACCAGCAGCAAAGTATTCGCCGCCTTTGTTAGTTTCCCAACGGCCAGCAGATTTGTTATCAGCTTGAAGTTTTACTTCTGGAAATACTTCTTTGTATTCTTTTTGGTCCATCAAGTTTCTGACCTTACGACCAAATCTTACAGCAAGCTCCCCTGTATGGGTTGTTTGCATAATCTTCATCTTAGGTTTCTTGCCCATAATAAATGATGGGAAAAAGGTAGATGCAAATTCTGATTTAGTATGACGAGGAGGCATGTTAACAATCAAACGTTTAATCTCGCCTGACGCTACTTTATTTAATTTTTCTGCAAATATTTTATGATGACGGCCACATATAAATTCTGGCCACATATGTTCCACGTAGAACAAAAAATCGTTTTGGCATTTATCTTGGGTTTCAAAGCCGTCTAGCTTTTCTTTGAGCATCAAAGCTTCTTTCAGCTCTGTCTCGGTTAACTTTGAGAAGTTCATTCAATTACATCATACTTTGCAATTGTTGGTCTATATCTCCACCTTGCTCTTGTTGCATACCTGATTCAGCAATCATTTCAAACAAAGATTCAATATCTTCGTCATCCAAGCCTTGCTCTTTTAAAAACATTTTTATTTCTTCTTCGCTTACACCTTGAGCTATAAGTTGTTGAACTACGCCAACAAGTTGTTCAATCATTTGCACTTCTGGAGATTGAGTCAATTGATTCATTTGATTCATAGCATCTTCTTCAGACATTTGCATACTTTCCAAATCATCGTCTATAGCTTCGCCACCTTCTGCAAACTCAACGCCTTGACCTATAAGAATATCTTTACGTGTAATTTTTCCGTCCCCACTTAAATCAGGAAAACCATTATTTTTTTTCACTTCATCACCATCCTTCATAAACAAAGATACAGGTTTTATTTCTCCAGATTCAGGTATAAATTCTGGTTCTTCAAAAGTTCCAAACTCTTGTATATTTTTCAATTGTTGTTGACGTTGCATTTCGTCTTTATAGCCTGATTCTATTTGAAAAAAATAAAGTTGGCCTTTATTTGCAATATCTTGTCCAGAATTTTTTATTTTTTGTAAAAGCTCATCAAAACTCATTTTAGTTCGAGCGGCCACTCTTCCTAATTCTTCTGGATTTGCAAGTAATGAATTTGATATTTTTGCAGACTCTTCAAAACCTTCTGTTAAATCTGCCATCATACCTCCTCCTATACCACCCATTCCTGCAGTAAGTCCAAGTGCAGATATAGGACTAATATCTTTTGCGACTGCTGTAGAGGTAATACCTCCAGGAGCGCCTCTACCTGGAATATTTCTACCCATCATCTGTTGATTTCTACCAGTTCTATTGGTACCTAGAACTTGGTTGGCCAAATCTTTTGTTCTTGAAATCATATTTATTTTACTCATAATCTATCCTATCTTATTTTATAATCTCTCATACTTGTATCTAATGGATTAAACCCACCTATTCCGCCTGCCATTGGACCTCTAGAATATGGACTTTTAATACGTCTACCGTTTCTGTCATACTCGTCCTCATATCTTCCACCCATAGGTGGACCTCCTCTTGGAGGCCCGTCTACTGGGGGTCTGTCTATAGGTGGAGGAGGAGGTGGAGTTATAAGCTTAGGGGGGAATCTATCTGCCATTTTATTATGAGATACCACTCCATCTACTAAATAAGTATGAGTATTAGAAGTAGTAAAGTTATATACTTTTACAAAATCTTCTTTATTTTCAAGTGTTGTAATTTTTTCTACGCCATCATTAGTAATTAGCTCATCACCTATTTGTAAGTCCTTAACTTCTATACCATAGTCGTTATAAACTGTATTAGATAGTTTAGAGTTATTAGATTTCCAACCGTCCTTGGTTAAAAACGCGTGAGAATCTGTAGCTGTTATTTTATCGTTTATAGTCCATAAATTTCTGTCAGCTTCTGGAATATCATGCACGTAAGAAACTACATCTGTTTCATTATCTAGGGCCAACACTTTATCGCCTACTGCAATATTTTCTATAACCTTTTTAGTTCCATCAGCCATATCAACTTTTGTTCCTGCTACAAAACACATAATTGGAGGAAGAGGCATAATTGGGTCTTTTATTGGTTTAATCTTATAATCAGGTGGGCGCGGACCTGTATCTTCTGGAGGTTGGCCAACATTTTGTAACGCTGCAATCTGAGATTGTAAATCTGCAATAGTATCTTGATAACCTGTAGACTGGCCTGTTAATTCAGCTAGTTGAGATTGATAGTCACCAGCTTGAGCGTCAAGTGCTTGGGCTTGCGCCTCTGCAGCCTCAGCTCGAATTATATCTTGTTGACTTAAAGCTTGGTCCCTTTCGGCTATAGCAGAGTCCCTTGCGCCAGTTAAATTATTTATTTCATTTTGAAAATCTGCTGTAACATTTGATAAATTTTCTGCTGCTTTAGCTTCGGCGGCAGCTACAGCATCTATACCTTGAGATTCTGCTTCTGCAACTGCATTTTGTAATTGCATTTGTAATTCTTGTTTCTGTTCTTCAAGTGCTTGAATTTGTTGTTGAGCTAATTCGGCTTTAATTTGGTCTTGAGTTTGTATTGCATTTTCTAAATCAACAGACACTTCTGATTTAGCCATTTCTAAATTTTGAATATTATCTTTAAGTTCATTTAGTTGATTACCAAAAAAACTTTCCATTTTTGCAAATTTTTCTCCAAGTGTTGCTCCAAGAGTTTCTACTGCCTCAAAAGGACGAGCGTTTGTTAAAACGGCTTCGTTCTCATCTGCAGACAAAGAGGGAAGGCTTGGAGCAACCATTTCAACATCTGGAAGATTGCTAGGGGCATATCTATCAAGGTTGAAACTAAAATCATTTGGGTCAAAGGATGGTCTCTCAATTGGACCTCGTACAGAGGAGCCTGCCTCAGGCAAATTCAAAAAAGAATAATCTGTATCGAATCCATTTGCCATACTTTTTTTTCCTAAAAAAAATTTTGCAGGCAAGTGTGAATCTTTTGGAGAAGAGTTTGAGCGTGTAGTCTCATCCTTACCTGCAAAACCGTTCTGAAAATTATAACTGCAATAGGGTTCCTTATACAAGTAAAACGCAAACTTAAAAAAATGGTAGATTTTGTAACTGTAATACTGACCTAGGTGCAGGTACAGTTACAGTTATATATATTAGGGGGGTGGGGTAAATAATATATAGTTTAATCTCTCCCGAAAACCGACCTATAAAGAGTCCCGCCAACTTGTTGGCGATTATATAGGTTTTCGTATAAATGTCTTCAGCGGAGCGTAGCGACTTCAATATAGAAACGCGCCCTACTTTGAACGTAGTGAGAAGTAGGGCGCAAATCATATACCCTAAAAAAGATAAATACCCTAAAATATGCGGAAATATGCCCTAAAATATGCAGACAAACTGCCCGCAAACCCGCATTCCTACGGCATTCTTGGATATTCTGCTAAATACATACAAATACATACAAATATTACTATAAATATAGCCCCCTCCTCCCCTCTTCCGATAAATAGACAAAAAAAACGGGCATTTCTGCCCGTTTACCTCTCCCCTCCTCTACTCAATAAGAGCAACAAATAACAAAGTCCATATTAATAAGACACCTGCGATTAATTCAATCATTTCCGTACGCCTCCTCTGATAAATAACAAGAGTTACAGGCTTCTCTAAACTTCTCCCAATCAAAGTTGGGATTATGTCTAGCACATACAAGGGCTACTTCCTTAACTGTCTTTGCAGAAGCATCAGATATTCTGAGAGCTTCCGCAAGAGCTTTAAAATGTTTCCTAGTCATTTTTATAAGTCCCTCTTGTAAAGTATGGCTTGCTCTTGAAATGAGCTATAAGCATCTTCTTGCTTTCCGTAAAGGTCAAGAAGTTCTGCGACAGTCAAATCCATAATCGCTGAACGATTATGGCAATCCAAATATGTAGCCTCTTCCCAAAGATGCTCAACAGCTTTGCCAATCTTACAGGCTCTCTCTTTGGTCATATGCAAATCATCTATCAGGTATGTATTAAATACTCTTGGCGTTACGTCTACGCATTCCTTGATAGGCTCTTTGTCGTTAAGTGTAGCCACGCGTACGCGTGGCTTATATAGATTATCTAAATCTGACATCTTAGAAGTCCTCCTTGATTAACTGAACGTCTAGCTTATAACCTGCTACCAGTTCTGTTAACCTGTCGTCTAATTGCTGAACTTTATCGCTAGCGTCTTTGATATCTTGAATGTCATCTTTGTAGACTAAGTCATCAACATAAATTTCATCAGTTGCATCAGCAGAATCATTCCAACGACACTCTCCATCAGAAACAGTAGAATCTAAGTCATCAAGTCTAGATGACATATTATCTAAATCATATCTCCTAGAAAGACAATTCATTACTAGGTCATCAATAAAATCAGAATCACAAGAACGTAAAACGTTATCGAGTCCTAACCACTTTAAAATTAAATTTTTCATATTTGTATGAGCCTCCCAGCTCGGTTAATCTAAAGTAAGATAATTATAACGCTAAAAGTAGACAAACTGTCTATTTATTTTAGTTATTTTTAATTGCTGTATATTCATACAGTTTTATAAACGCTGTTTATTATATTTTATCGTTATAAATAATTATAACCCTGCCCTATAATACAAAAGGCTTTATTTATTACTAAATAACCAACATATATAGATATATAGAGTTATACTAAGAACAAGAACAAGAATAACCTAAAACCGTTCCCGACTCCCGACAACAATCCCGACATCTATCCCGACAGGGATAGCCCTCTCCCCTCCCCTCTTGGAGAGAGTAGGGCGTATTTGCTATATAAAACTATCAAGGACAAGCAAGTCCCCTAGATGCTATTAATTTATACCTGCCTTGTACCTATAGAATAAAGATATAAATAAATGTAGACAGTTAGTACACTCTAAGGTTATAATTCTCTAGTCAATTAATTAAACGGAGAAAAATATGACATTTAATAACAAAGAATATTTAAACAACTGCTTGAAAGATATGAGAGCAACCCTTCAGCATCTTGTTCAAGATGCTATTGATAAAGACCAACCACTTGATTTACCAATAATCAAAATGCAAGAAGAAAAAATACTTGCCTTTGTAAAACAAATTAAAAATATAAGCTAACCCCAACCCACCCAAACAAGCCACTCTTTTGTGGCTTTTGGTGGTATAAACTAACGGAGAAGAATATGAATAAAAAGAAAACTAAATTTACACTTCCAAACGGCAAAGATGCTGAATTTAAAATTGACACTTCCAAAGTAACCAAAGAGATGGAAAAAAGATTTGGAAAAGAAAAAACAGAGCCTTTAAATATTAAAGGTAGCAATATATATGCTACTTATAAGAGTCAAGAAGAGCTACAAGCATATGTTGATATGCATAGACCAGAAGAAGCCATATTGCTTTTAACTGGATGGGGGTTAGCGGTAAATCTAATTGTTCATCTAATGACTGAACACGGGGGCGGTAAAGCAATAGCAGAGCCAACACCACCTTTATTTAAAATTAAAAAATCGGAGAGTAAATAATGATACAGACAATAACTAAAAGTGATTTTACTACAGCATTTCATAAGATGGGCAGGGGCGAACAGTTTTCATATGCAGGACTTGATGCCCTCTTTGATTATTTAAAGGACTATGAGGACTCTACAGGCGAAGAGATAGAATTAGATGTTATAGCCTTATGTTGTGAGTATGCCGAGTACGATAACCTAGCAGACTTTAATGAGGATTATGGCGAAGAATATCAATCAATAGAAGAAATAGAACACGCAACGCAGGTAATAATGATTGATGATAGCTCGTTTATTGTTAGACAATTTTAATTACTCCGTGTGCATTGGCTTTTCATATTTGTCCAATGCTCATTTAGGTTTGCTAGTTCCTATTAAAAACTAGCATTTAATTTTAAGGAGAAATAAATGAAAACTATCTACAAAGAATTTTTACAACAGTTAACAAAAAAATATAATCTTAATGAAGATATAACAATGAAAGATGCAGAGAAAATTATGAATAAATCTGATTATGGATTATTTGCTCATATACACACCTACCCTCGCGGACAGGCTACAAAAAAAGAAATACCACTACATCTACAGCATTTATCAAACAATGCCTTAGAAGGGCTTAAAAAGATTTTCAACGGAAGATTATGAAAATTAAATCCGACAGCAATAATTACAAAGAAGTAATGATTGGAAACAAACCATACTTTATAGAACATAAGGTATTACCCAATACCGACATAATGATAACCATATACCCTGCAAAAATTATTAATAAAGATAATTCCGACAATATTTTTTCCAAAGGTTATGAATTAGTACCCGACACGGAATACTGGGAAGATAACTACACAATAATTTTAAAGGAGCAGGACTAATGAGTAAACAATACATATACGAAGTGGCAGAACAATCTGTTGATATAAGGAAATTTGAGATAGTTTCCGACAGAAAACTAACCTATGACGAAGTGCAAGATGCAATTTGTTTACCCGATATAAGAACAGAAGGTCATGCAGAAACAGATAATGGAATTACTGCAACCTATTTATGGACTTATTATGGTGATGATGCAGAAATTGATATTGAAGGTAATTTAAAGGAGCAAGACTAATGGATATAGGAAACAATTGCGTATGTTGTAAT
>CAACVD010001684.1_pt1 | contig 10572 bp, 9 predicted proteins | sample 2381771 | NCBI WGS metagenome assembly CAACVD01 (sample SAMEA5211965, study PRJEB30684) | marine metagenome | biome: Marine; feature: Epipelagic; material: Water | collected 2015-10-15 | depth 15 m | reverse complement strand
GTAGAACTAGAAATGTGATACGTCAACTACATAATTTATCTGACAGGGAACTAGCAGATATAGGTGTCAACCGACACGAAATTGTACGGTTAGCATACACTGAGTTACAACGCAAGAACTATGAGAAGTAGGGCAATTAACATGGAACAAGAAAATAAAATTACAATCGACGGAAAAGACTATGATATCGAATCATTATCTCAGCAACAAAAATACTATGTTACGCAAATAAAACTTGTACAAAACAAAGTAAATGAGTTAAACTTGCAAGTAGCACAGTTCAACGCTGCGAAGTCTAACTTCATAGACGAACTGATTAAATCAACACGGGAAGATGATAATGAGTCTCAAGCCAAGTAAAGAAAAAAGAAGTCAGTTCGACCTAGACCTAGAGTTTGGCGAATTTTATGAAGACCAGTTGGCGGAAATATTCGGAACTAAAAAAGTAGAAGTTAAGGCGGATACACGTTGGAAGGACACAGGCAACCTAGCAGTTGAGTATGAGTGCTTCGACAAGCCCAGTGGCATATCTGTTACTAAAGCAGATTACTGGGCTTTCGCTTTAACATACGGTAGAGATAAGCAAGAAGAGTGTGCTTACATGATAATACCTACCAAGTTTATCAAAGAGATAGTAAAAGAAAAACCCACGCGGTTAGGCGTGGGCGATAGAAACAAGGCCAACATTCACATAATGGCTATATCAGATTTGAAACACGATTTAGTAAAGGCGTACAACGATGCCAAAGAAGCCCAAAGCGGAACTGTTCAGCCTAACGTGTAGGTTGAACACGGATGGTAACGTCGAACTAGATTACGAATCAGTTAATCCTGACGAGTTTGTCAGGACAATGGAACATGGTTTCCCAGAGTATGAAGGGACGTTTAAAGTTGCGTCCCTCATACGCTACCTAAAAGAAGTTGGTGATGAAGTACTCAGCAACTCTGGTAGGTATGTCTAGCCCATATTCTTTTCGATAGCAGCCTGTCTCTTCTTCTCGTAGCCAGACATCTTGCCGTCCTTATCTAGGTCGCCAACCATCTTACCTTTTGCCATCTTCTTCTTCATAGTTCCACCGTACATCATGCCTTGCTGCATACCCTTTTGTTGGCGCGGGGCCATTGGGTTAGCTGACATCATCATGTCACCGCCCATTTGCATAGGCTTGCGAACCATTGAACCGTAGGCGTAGTATTTTTTATTGTTCTTCTTCATCGTATATTCCTTCACTATCTAATGTTTGTTCTATTATTGGGGCTAGTTGTTGTGATGTAAATCCTGCTGTTTTATCAGCCGCTATGCCTAAAGTTTCTGCAACGTTAGCAGTAATTGCTTCGACATTCTCTACACCTTCTTCTCCTGCTATAGATTCTATAACAGATTGTACGTCGTCGTATCCTAATTTTACAAACTCAGTTGCTAAAAATTCTTTCATGTATATGTCCATAGTTCTCCAATCTTTTGCAGAAACTATATCAGGCTGTTTTACTACGTTTCTCATGATACGTGCTGCATCTTTATTTTGTAAAGCAAGTAACATAACTGTAGAGTTAGTAGACTGTAAAAGACGCAATCCTATTTCAGTTGCTAAGAAAGGAGTTCCAACCATACCACGTCGCCAGTTGTAAGCTTTACTTATTAAACTTTCTAGACTAATACCTCTAGGTACGCCTGTAACTGCTACTTGTTTAGCTGCTTTCTCTTGAATTAAAATAGACATGTCAGTTAAAAAATCTAACGATTGTGAATCAAATACTTCTAGTAAATCATCTTGATACACGGGGTCTGTTAAAATTTCTAGCATACCGCCAATATCTTTAAAAATGTTAGCGTTGAAAAGTACTGTAGCTTCTTCTATTTCCTTTTTCCCCGTAGCAATGTTTACTAAGGTATCTGAACCTCTACTGAAGCCGCCTTTTTGAAGTAACCCGCGAAGCGTTATACTTTGAACATATTCGTTAAATTGAGATATAGCTTCTGCTTCTTTTCCTCCAGCGTTTATTTTAGCAGTTACAAACTGTTTGCGTAAATCACTTATAGATGCACCGCCTTTGCCCGCTATCTTCTTTACTATGAACGAGTCTAAAAATTCTATAGGTTCTGTAGTGTTAGTTAGTGCTTCTAATAAACGTAAATCTCTTTTTTTAATATCCTCTGCGTTTTTAGTTATGGATTTTATTGAACCCATTTCCGTTGAAAGGTTTTCTACATAGCCGTTAAACTTGTCTATATTCTCGTCTTTTTTAATAATGAAGTTAATTATATCATTTTCTTGATGATAGATATCTGTCAAATCAATTAGGGGTTTGGAAGTATATTGTTTTTTTCCGTCTACTACTTCTAACACAGAAACCATCATATTATCATTTATCAGATTTAATTTTTCTGATTCGAAAAATAAATCCTGACCGATTTTTTGACCTGTCCGCACTCCCGGTCTTACATTTAAAATGTCACTAGCCCAACGATTATAAATTCTCTGTGAAATTATTTTGCTTACAGTTTCAAATTTTTTCTTACCTGCTTTTGTGGTCAAATCAAAACCGACAGTTGTAGCACCACTGTCATCTTTTATTCTACCGCCAAGCCCTCTAACTATTTCAACAACTTCTTCATTAAACTTATTAGTTGATTGTAATAAATCTCTTCCTCTTCTTCTGATTAAATTATCTGCAGCATCCACGATGTTGTCAAGCATCTGTTCTGGTGTTTTAGTAGAATAATAAAATTTGTAGGGGTCGTTTGCATCCATCGTTACTTTTGGCGACGCACTTTGTGACTTGTTAAGAACTGCAAATGTACCTCCGCTTCTTGTACTATCTCCTATTAAATCTTGATATGTAGTTCTTGCATTTGATAAAAGTTTAAAACCTTCTTCGTCTTGATTGGAAATTAACTCATCAAACTCAAATTCAAACTCTTTGTACGCTTTACCTATTCCCGGAGTTTTAGAACTGTATCCCGCATCTCTAAACGCACGTCTAAGCATGTCCGCATCGTTTAAAGATACACCGTTAAATATATTTACCTCGTCTATAACCTGATGCATTATAAGACCAAGTTCTATTCTTCCATTTAGAGTTTTTCTTTTTTCAGCTATCTGTTCAGCACTTGCAACCTTAGCCTCTACCAACTTACCTTCGTAAAAACTCATAGCATCTTTATCTATTTTTTTAAGAGAATTTACAATCATCTGTTCGAAAACTTTACGAGAACGTTTTCCAACTATACTATTAAACATGATTCCTTCTGGGCCAAACATCAAATCAATCTCAGTTGTATCGGCTATATCCATCATGCGTTCTACTGCAGGACGTATATCTACTGAACCACCATACTTTCTAACATCTGAATACGCAGCATCAGCTTTTTTTGTTATAAAATCCATCTGACCTAAAAATAAATCTTCCATAGCTGTTGCATATTCTTTAGCAAAAACTGCGTTTCCTGATTTTATATCATATATATTATCTAAGCGTTCGTTTAAATTGTTAAAGAATTTTTCTTCTGTTTCCTCGTAAATACTTCTTTGTTCTTCTGCATTTAGTACTCGCCCTAGTTCTTTTTCTTTTAGACCTATTTTTAATTCTAACATGTCTGAGACATATGTGTCTGGTAAATCACTTCCTAATGTCCTACCTGCAGCAGTTTGAAATTTATCTAGTTTTTCATTGAGGTTAGCCATACTCTCAACAACACCATCTTCAGCTATATATATTAATTTTCTTGCTTCATCAACTGCTTTACTTAAAGCTTCACGATGATGAAGAGGGGTATTGGGAAGAACATTTTTTTCAAAGTTATCCAACGCTACTTTTGCGAGTCTCGAATCTTCTGTTATTCTTTCATTAAGTTCTAAAACATTCCTTGCAAACTTAGTAGCCCCCGGCATTCCGTGAACTGATAACGAGTTTAAAGAGTCGAGGCTTGCACCTGCTAACGCGGGCATTAAAGTTGCTTGTGAAAAAGCGGGGAGAAACAATCTACGTGCCTCTTCACTTTCAGCACTACCCGCAGGAAACGCTTTCATAAATCTTTCATACACTGAGTTTGTGTACTCTAGTCCAGCAGCTATTTTTCTTTGGTCTTCAACTGGTAACTCTGCATAGAACTTAGATATTTGTTTTATTTGTCCTCGTTCTTTCATGGTCATAGGTCTACCAAACGTAGGTATAAAGGTAGAATCCTCGTAGTTACGTATCGCGTCATCTTTTAGTAAAGCAGCGTTACTAACATCCGCAGCAGTTTTAATTACCCAGTTTACACCGCTTATGAACATACCACCAGAAGTAGCTGCCGGAACCAAGTTCAAAGCTTTCTCACCTGCAGAACCAACAGCTTTTCCAACTGTTGTTATAGAATATTTTAATCCACCTTTCACGGGGTTTAATAGGAAAACAGAACCTATAGCCCCTGCTGCTTCTCCTATTTCTGGATTTAACCCTGCGCTTTCAAACATGTATCGTCCAGCTAACTGACCTGTAGAGACTATGCTTGTTTCTACAATTCCGGGTGAATAATAGGGGGATATGTTGTCTACTATTTGACTTCTTATCCAAGAACGTCTTGCGTTTATATAATCTACTTTTGCTTCATTGTATAGTATTGGGTCAAAATTATCTAGGTCGTTTGTTAACTCATTCATGCGCTTCTGTGCGTCATTGAAAGTATCCTCTAGTTTAACTCTTTGACCACTAGTTCTAAGTCTATAAAAACCAAGTTCAACTATGTCGTTATCAAACTCATCCATTAATCCCTTAGTAACTAACGCCTTGTATGCAGATTCAGGTGTTCTACCCGCAACTATGAAGTTGTTTCTTTCCGCTGCAGCCTTATATGCCTTTCCGAATTTTACAGCTTTTGACATTTTTGCGGAACCAAATATTCCCGAAAAAGGTGCATTCTCTGCAAATACAACACCAAATTGAACTTGTAAGGGAAGTTCTGTAAACGCTAAGTCTATTAGTTGTGATGCAGTGTTTTGGTCTACAAATTGTTTTCTTACTTTTTTGCCACCTACTTCTTCAAATGCTAAATTATTATACATATCCTCAGATATAAGTTCTTTGTTAAACCTAGAATCTAATGCCTCATGAATTTGACCATTAATGTATTCTGCTGTTCCTATGTCATTAAATATATTTGAGTTTTGGTCTATGTAATTTTTAACGTTTTTGCTATACTCTTCAAATCTACCAGACCTAAGTTTAAATTCTTCTACAAGTCCCCCATCCCCTAGTGTTCCTTTTCTAGCAGCAGCACCGTATGCTTGCGCTGCAATAACAGGCGCAGAGAAGATGTAACTTGCTAAATCAACTGTCCCTTCTTCGAATAACTTATATCTATTTGCTACGTTATTAAAAAATGTGCCAGTGGGTATTTCATCTATAAAAACTTGACGCAAATCTCTGTCAGGTAAAACTGGCTTTAGGATATTATTCATATCCCTACGACTTTTATCATATACATCAGCAAATTCTCTCTGACTACCGTCAGTCAACCAAGGCGCAGATTCTGCACCGCCTTTATATGCATACATTACATCTGTAGGCATTCCTTGGGGCGCACCAAATAAGTCTAGATACTTTTGCATCTCTGCTTCAATGTTTTTATCGCCTTGAAAAGCCGCTAACTTTGGGTCATAAGTTTTTACATTTCCCTGCCCTAAATCAAACGTAACTGGGTTTCCTGCATTTAACTGAGAAAAAATATCATCGGTGCTTTGCACTAACAAAGACTCTTGTTGTTCCCGCAAACTACGTTCAGCGTCCTTTGATACTACACCTTTTTTATCTATGGTTCCTTCCGGTGTAACCTGTACTTCTGTTTCACCAACTCTTGTTCTAGGTGAAGGGATAGGTTTAACATATTCTTTTTGTTCCGCTGGAACAACAACAGGTGGTAATGCCATGCTAATTAGTTCCTTTTTGAGTGTCGGTAGTTACTCTTGAGTCGCTAATAGAGATAAGAGTATTCGTTTCTGGGTCTATAGCATACGGACCTGCGGCTGGAAGTCCTCTAGATTGTGCCTGTTCGTCATTTAAGTAAACGTACTGACTAGGTTTTTCATCCACAAGAATTGATGCACCACTTGGTGTGGTTGAAGAAACATCTAGACCCGATAAATCAAGAAGAGGTTTATCTGTTTTCGGACCCCCCTCTAAAGTATTTGTTTGAGGTTCTTCTGTTTTAGCAGCTTGTATATATGGAGTTGCACCCCCAAATGTTTCTCCTTCGTATCCTCTTAGTCTAACATATGCGTCAATTTTTCTAGCTGCCCCTTGCGTAAGAGGACTACCCTCTGTTATTAAACGAGATACATATGATTTAAAAGCAAGGTCACGAGAAAATTCTTCTTTCAACAATTCAATATTTCTTTTAATTCCTTCTTTAGTTATTAAACTGCCTGTTCCCAACCTACGTAATTGAATTTCAAAGTCTTGGTTAGACAAACGACCTGAAGGGTCAACAGCACGTGCCATTTTCGCAGCAAGTGTCAGTTTAATAGCATCTATCTCTGTTAAATCTGCAATATTAATATCCGTGATGCCCTGTCTGTTTAAATCATTTACAATACCAGCTAAACTAGTGCTATCTGTTCCTGCTGCTGTATCTCCAAAAGGGTTGTTTAATTCTGTTCCAAAAAATGAACCTGAATTAAAAAAGTCAGCTACTCCAAATACTTCTCCTGCACCTGCTACACCTTGCTTTATCTGTTCATAAGTTCCTTTTGCAAAGCCTAACAACTCACGCATAGCACCTGTGGATTCTACACCGTCTTCTAAAGCTGATAACTTGTCTAGTAAAACAAGTGCATCTCTTTGTGCCTGAAGACTTTCATCAAATTTTTTACTGTCCGTAATGTTAAATTTTTTCATAACATAAGTTTGAACGTTTAAGTTACTTTTGGATTGAGAGTTTTCGTTACTAGCAAATAGGTTTTTTCTAGGGCGGATAAACTGTGCATCAGTTGGTACTGGGGACATTAAAGAAAGAACCGTAGTCATGTAGTCTCTGTTTACACCTGAATAATCGTTTTTATTTTGAATTGCATTTCTATTGCCACCTGCTAAAACTGCCAAATCTTGAAGAAGCATTTTGTTACTTTCTGGGTCAGAACCTTGTCCAGATATGTAAGTCCCGTATTTATCAAACAATTTTGCCGCATTAATAATAGCTTCGTTTTGTTCAAATGCTACTTCATCCTTTGTTTTAGTTTCGTCATACTCATATATCCCAGTGTATGCAAATGAAGAAATAAGATTCTGGGCAGTACCATACCCTGTTGCTTGAGACATTTTAGTTATCTTGGCAGATATGTCTTTAGAAATAGGAAGTTGATATTCATTCTCTGCCCCAAAGGTGTCACTTCCAGTAACATTAAAAAAGAACACATCTTCTTTTTCGTCGTCATATTTTATATCAATAATTTCTTGTCTAACTGCATCTTCTTGACTTGATAGTCCTAAATCTTCTAAAAAATTAACTGCAAAAGAATAATTTTCTTGTAATCTAAATGGGTCTATGGATGTTTCTAAATCTCCAGTATCTTTCTTTGCAGATAACTGTTTATCTCTCCACCCAACACGTGCAAAAACCTCGTACTTAGCTGCATCTTGCCGCAATAAATTTAAAGCATCTGCATTTGCATTATTTCTAAAAAATCGTCCGGCTGCCATTCTTCCGTCTGACGTAGATAGTTGTGTATTTAAAGTATTCCACCATAAATTAGCACGTTCGTAATCACTTAAATCTTTCATGTTAAAGTTATCACCAACAAGTAACTCGTAGGCTTGTTCAGGACCAGAATATGAAACTCTAGTTTCTATGTCATCCACAACTTTAGCCATAGCATATATATCAGCTTCGTTGTATATTCCTAACTTAACACCCTTTGCTGCTTCGGCTGCCTGTATAGGTGAAAGCATATCATCACCTACCAAACTCTGAATCAACGCCATAGAATTTTTAGCAAGTTCCTTCTTGTTCTCCGCATCTAGTTCAGCCTGTGCTATCTCGGCAGCTTTTCGTTCTCGCGCATTGTCCATAGACTGTTCGAATACACCTGTGGCAAACGCAGCCATGTTCAAACCAAATACCATTACTCATTCTCCTCGCGAGACATATTTATGAAGTTATCATCTTCAGGTTGTTTAGGACGATTACCTGCACGTATAGTAGCATTCAAGCTTTCTCTTATCTGTGCGAACATACGTGGGTTGTTTTGCTTCATCATACGCATGAATGTTTCGTCATCCATCTCGTTCTTTTCGAGAGTATCGTCGTTCTCAAACATGCGGTACGGAACGTTTTCTTGTTCAGCAATATCTGATATCATTATAGCGAGTGGGCCTTTTAAAAGCAAGCCTACATCCGGGGTAAACTTACCATCCCTAAACCCTGTGAACAACATCCCCTCAACTAATACTTCTATAGAAACACCAACCATGAGTAACTTCAGCATCTCATTCTTGTTGCGAGGACGCATCATGGTTTCAATCATGCTGTCCAGCACCTTGTTTGGGTCTACCATCTGTGGCGGATTTCCCCAAGGCCACTTGGTATTATCGTCCGTTAAAGAATGACCGGGCGGTGATGCGCTAAACTCGTCGTATACTTGTTCTGCCATAATGTATTCCTTAAACTTTTGCGTTTAATCTAGGGGCTGCAATCGTTCGTTTGATTGTCGTTGTGCCGGGTGCGGATGGTTTTGCAGGGGCAGTCGTAGGTCTAACAGGGATAGTGTACTGTGATGTTAGCCTTTCAAGGTTGCTGTCGTAGTTCATAGACTGCATACGTCTCTTTAATGCTTCTAGATACATGGCGTTAGTCGGTGTAAATCTTTGGGTTTGTGCAGGTCCTGACATAGTTGGGCGATACCTGCTAGTTGCTTGCGCTGCCCGCTGTATCTCTTCGATAGACATGCCTGTATCTTGCTGTTGTTGTTCAGCAGATGCCCCCGACCCAAAAGTCTTTACTGCTGTTGATGCTAATCTACCCAGAAAACCACCACTTCGTTCAACCTCGTTTCCCGGAAAGTACGCCCCTGTCTCTTCTATTACTGTATCTGACGCAAACTTCTTCTTACCAAACAAGAAATCCGCACCGAAATCAACGGCTACTTCCAACGCCTTATCTAATCCAAATTTCTCTAACATACTACTGTCCTATTCCTAACAGGTCTTCCATAAAGTTTGTAAAGAACTTACCCGCAGCTTTTGACATCTCTGCTTTTTGTTCCTTATTGTAAAGCTGTAATGTGTTCGCAAACTCTAGGGCAATAACACCTAAGTCATGTTCTCTGTTCAAAGCGTTTTCAGACTTCTGGAAGTTCCAAGAAGCGTTGTCGCGGTACATCTGCCATAAGTTATTTAGTGCGTTTTGATTTGCGTTGTACTCGTTCTGCACATTAATTCTATTTGTTTCGTTCTCCAAAGCCGTGTTTGCAGTATTTACGTTTCTTCTCCAAACTACGTTACTCTGGTCAACAGCATACTGCATTTGGGAATTGAACTTGTCCCGCGAATCTCGCAAGGTAGTAACATACTGTGTCATAGCATTTTCTTGGGACACATTAAACTGTTGCATCGATGCGTTGCGGTTAGCATTTGCTGTTTCTATTTGCGAACCTAGTTCTGCAAAAAACTCCTCTACTTGCAACTCATTCTTTGCATTGAATTGCTGTCGGGCATTTTCTTCAGCCGCATCTTTGAACAAACCTGCAACTAACGTCTGATAGTTCAAGGTGTTTGTTTTCTGTTCGTTGTCTAGATTCTTCAGGTCTATAGACAAGAAAGCTTGTGCATTAGTTACGGCAGACTGTAGCCGTGCATTTAAGTTAGCCTTGTCCATTGCAGCATAGGTTGCGGCATTTTGCAACGCTGTCTGTTGTTTGTTGTTTAAGTTTTGCAACTGAATTGCAGAGTATTTATTAGCATCCGCTGCTGCTATCTGTACACCAGCCTCCATTAAGGACTGCGTAATCGCTGCAGAAGCCATGCTAGATGCGCCTAGCCTACGAGATTGCATCACCGCATTCACCTTGCGAATTTGCGGGGAAGCCCAAGGTGGCATTGGTTTGCCTTCTTCTAGGGATGACATTAGTTCGCCTAGTTGGTACTGAACCGTGCCTCGCTTATCCAACTCCTCTGTAGCAGCAGTAGCTAACGACTGTGCAGATACCTGTCCTTGAGGTGCGGTTATGTAGTCTCCCGTCGGTGTAAACTGTGCGGTTTGTGCCGGACCCAACTCCTGTAACCCCGGTGTAGTTGCAGCTATCTGCTGTATCTGTCCAACATCTGATGCGGGGGCTTGTGGCACTCCTACGTCTAACCCCGTAGTTGGTACGGTTGCTGCAGATACATCGGGGGCAGTTCCCAAAGTCAAACCAGTAGTTCCCAACAACTCTTGTTGCTGAATCTCTTGTTTTGTTGAGGTTGCGGCAGGTAAACCAGCACCAGCTAGTGTGCCTACTTCTGTCTCTAACTCAACATCTGTATTGATTGTCTTTGTTACATCTGCCATAGTTAATTCCTATTCAACGCCCTGTCTAATTTATCTTCTAACCTATG
>CAACVD010001683.1_pt1 | contig 10574 bp, 8 predicted proteins | sample 2381771 | NCBI WGS metagenome assembly CAACVD01 (sample SAMEA5211965, study PRJEB30684) | marine metagenome | biome: Marine; feature: Epipelagic; material: Water | collected 2015-10-15 | depth 15 m | reverse complement strand
AATAAGAACCAGATACGAACCCCGATCCTGTATATACCAAAACAATATTACCCCCTCCACCATCATTATTATCAGTTACCCATAAAGATTGGGAATATCTTATATCCGTACTAACTACATTTGATGATGCTGTTGGTATAGGAGCTGATTTAAATCTAAATTGTATAGTTCTAGGGCTGTTCGAAGGTGTCCCCGATAAACCCCATTTTGCATTGGGGTAAAATGAAGAAGAAATGAATCCAGTTGCATTTGGGCCTGTATCAAAAGCATAATTAAAGACATTTTGTTTTAAATCATAGTCCCTATACTCATTTTTATCTTTACCCCCAAATTCATTTATTCTAAGTATAGTGTCTGGTATTCCATAAGAAGTAATTAGTGCTCTTAAACCAGCAACTGTACCTTTAGTTTTAAGTAAATAAGGTATATTATGGTATATTCGTTTATATAATTGTTTTTGAACATTATTTAATGGTACTACATCATTAGAAGCGGATATTTGAGTATTTACGTATTCATACCCGGTTTCAGTAGGTAAACTTCCCGTTATGTTAGGGAAAGGAAACAAACTACCTGTTGTAGTTAATCCTAAAAATGCCGTAAATAGATCATTAGTATTAAAATTACTAGCATAAAGTTTAACTCCAAAATCTCTAATAGCATCTGCTACTAAATCTTTTGAAATACCAAATTCCAATCTATTATCAGCATCAAATTTATTGGAGATATCCTTAGTGTAAACCCAAACATTATCATAATACTGACCAACCATATCTACAAATAATTCATAACCCTGATTAGCTGGATCGTCTCTTAGATATTCTGGAATGGAATAAAATAGGGAATCTCTATTACTAGAATCAAAGTTTGAAGCTGATAATGCTTGACCTCCATAATATACATTATTGGGATCTGCACTACCTATCCAATTTAATACTTCTGTACTGCCTGTAGAATATAGTTTAAAGGGAGGGGTTACATTTTGTTTAGGATATGAATATAGGGAACCACTATTATAGTATAAAAAAGATTCATAACCATCAAAATTTTTTATAATATCATCTATTTTAGATTTTACTGATAATCTACTAGAACTAAATGATGGAGTAAAAATAGTATCTCCCGTTACTAAATCTAATTGCCCTAATTGGGTATTATAGGATTCTATTAATCCTACTTTATAATAAAAATTTTCTAAACGGGTTTTAGCAGAACTAAAATTAATAAAATTAGAATAATTTTCATAATTAATATTAATATTAACCTCCTTTTTATCTAAAATATTTTTTAACTGATTAACTGAACTAGTTAAATTAGATTGTAAAAGTGTAGAAAAACTGATTGATTCACCTCCAGTTGAAGTTTCTTGAGTTACATTTATGTTATAATTAGGACCAGAAATGTAAGTAAAATCATCTTCTATAATGGGTTCAAAAGGAAAATTTAATTGGTAAGCTTGGGGTAATGATAATTCTTCTACTACCCATAATTCATCTTTTAGGCCAAAATTATCTGGTAAAGGTTCATATAATTTTATTAAAATAGTAGGATCTATATTTTCCTCTGTTTCTAATTTTATATTATTAGCTATTACAGTTTGATTATTTCCAAAATTAAGATAAAAATCAACAAAAAATTCTGCATTTTCTCTATATTCTATAAAATTATTAGAAGAGGATATTATTAAATCATTACTTATAATATTACTATCTAGTCTAATTTCAGTTCTATCTGAAGATATATTACTTATAAAATATTTTTCGGATATATTGGAAGCTAGTCTTTTTCTATAAAAAGTATATAAAATATTATAAATACCTAAATTGTAACCTAATGAAGATAAGTTTTCGGAAGGTGTAAGAACTACATCTCCTTCTCTTATATCATAGTTTAATAATTGAGTAGTAGTACTAGGGAAAATAAGATTTTGATTTTGATCATAAATGTAATATTCTATATAATCAGTATCATTAGAAAATACTGTATCTAATTGTGATTGTACAATTAAATCAGTATCTACCTCAGAGTAAGTTTGAAACTCAAAAGTATTTGGGTCTAATGATTGTATAGTTATTTCCTTAGCCATAGTTAAATTTAGTAACCTCCTCCACCACCTCCACCAGATGATCCTCCTCCGGATGCTCCTCCTCCTCCAATAGAAGTTCCTCCTGAGGAAATGCTAGTTGAACTACCACCACTGGTAGTACCAGTAGATGTACCTGGGGTGTTTTGAGAAGTTAAAGTATTTTGTGATAAATTAGTTTCAGTTAAAATAATATTTTCGTTAGCGGCTTGTATTTCTCTTTCAAAAACTAAAAGAGCTTCATTAGTAGATTCATCTCCAGTAGATGAGGCAGCCGATCTAGCAGCTTGTATTTGTAATGATAGTAAATCACTTCTTAACTGGGCTATTTCAGCTTGTAAAGCTTGAATTTCCTCGTTATTTTCTTCAAAATTTATATATTCTCCACTTGTTTTTACTAGATAATCATGTGAATTAGTTTCACCTAAAGCAGGTATATCATAAAAAAGAGAATTATATAATCCAAAGAATTCTTCAACTGTAGGTTGGATTTGTTCATCCTGTACTATAGTAGAGGTTCCTAATTCATTAAAACTTGTATCTATTGTTTTAATGTATTCGGCCTTATTAAAAACATCCTTTATAAGATCTAATCTTTCTGCCATTATCTATTAACAACTTTAAAGAAGTAATTATCATCCTTTATAAGGGTACTTCCGTTTATTTGAGTTTGAATTAATATTTTGTAATATCTATTAGGTTGTAAACCATTCATATAAATATCAAAAAAATTACTTTTAGAATCACAACTTATTTTAGTAAATTGAGGATCAAAATCTATTAAAGTTTCATTAGTATCTAAATCCTTAACAGAATATAATGACCCACTAGGTAAATGATGGTTAACAGTATCTACGGAAGAAGTTAAAAATATTCTAGTAGGAAAATCAGGTCTAACATTTAATCTAAATCTATTTATACTTTCACTATAAAATATACCTGGGTTGCTATCTAAAGAAATAAATACATCTGTAGATTCTATAGGTGGGAGACTTCCTGTTTCAAAAGAAGAATCATCCCACTTAATTTCCAGAGCAGGTGGATAAATAGTATTAGTATCTACGGAATAAAATTGCATAACTGGTTGTATAGCATCCGCAGTACTAAATTCTATGGCATCTTCCCACTTAACTACAAACCCATCATTTACCATTTTAGTGTAAGTACTACCTCCTCCCGTAATATCTTTGGAACTTGAATACCAAGTTTTAACAATATCAGTTACATTAGCATCTAAATCTTTAGTGGATCTTAAAGTAAAACATTGTTTAACTTCTATTTCAGCATTAGTATCTAGCGAACCAGTATACCAATTACCACCCCCTATATTATCACTACCTGACCAAGAAGAAGTAACATAAGTAGCAAAAGCATCAGGATTCATAGGCCAATCCTCACCACCTGACCCTGAAAAAGTTCTAGCAACCCAACTACATCCATTTACAGTAAATGGAGAATCTAAATAAGTACCAGTTCCATTTCTCCATGAACCTGAAATGGGGTATATTTCTAAACAACTATCATGGTCTACTCCCTGGGCATTAGCTATATAACATTTTAAACTACTAGAAAATTGGGTACCACCTACTTTATCATCTATAATTTTATTAATTTCATTTTGATCAAATTCAACTAAAAATCTAAATACTTGAGGTACTGGGTTTATATTAACATTTAAATTTCCAGCTTCAATTATAGCATCTATCCCCGTATTCATAAAAGGATAAAATGAATAAATTGATGCATCTTGTAATGGAAAAATTTTATATACTGCCATAATTTAATTTTTTAATATCCTCCTACTGAAGATCCTCCCCCCATAGAGGACATTCCTCCACCCATAGAAGTAAAAGCTCCAGTACCCAATGAAACAACTTTTCCTTGAATATCTACGTCTGGGAATTTAACTTCAAAAATACTAGGATCTAGTGATGGATAAATTATCCCACTTTGACTAGCTCCTGCTATATCATAAGCAAATTGTGAATATCCACTATTTGTACCTGCTTTATTTACTATGTTAATATTTTGAACCGTTTGAACTCCAGTTACTCTATCTAATAATACTGTTATTTCTCTTAAAATAATAGGTTGATTAATTTGCCATTTACTTATTAAAAAATAATTTTGTAATTCAGTTATACATCTAGCAATAACTTCACTATTATTAAAATTAGGTAAAGTTATAATCTCAAAATCCACCCCTATATTAATAATAAAAGCATCTTTAATATTAACTGAATCTCCTATCATACGATATTGGTTCAGATAAGTTTTTAAATTATTTTTTATAGTATTAGAAGTAGTAACTAATTCTCCATTAACATTATATGCTAATATAAATAAATCTAAAATAACATCTTTATCTTGAATGTTAGGTTTAGAAGTAAAAGCTTTAGCTATATTCCCAAAATTTGAAGGCATACTAAGAGTCCTTACTAAATAATCATCTGCTGTTACATTTCTTAACTGTGTATTATAATTAGCTAAAGTATTTTGTCTTATTTCTTCTATAGTATCTCCATCTCCTCCACCACTTGCGGCTGCAGCATTATTTACTGCTAATGAATCAAAAACAAATTGAGCAATAGAAGTATTACTTAAATCAGAATTTTTAAATGAAATATTTTCAGTGTTTAATTGATTAATAGAATTAGCTATTACATTATCCCTAGTACCGTTTCCTGTAAGATATCTTACTGTTAAAGTTGTATTACTAGGAGCAGCTCCATAAGTATTAGTAAAAATAAAATTAGTAGGAGAAAAGGCTGTAGTTAATTTACTTTGCCCAAAGGGTAATCCTATACCTACATTATCGGGATTGGGAGTAATTTGTTCATCTATTTGTAAAGCATCTCCGGATCCAAATTGAATTTGTAATGTGGATTCATCTAAAAACCTAGTAACAAATCTTCTATTAGTAGATTTAGTTTTTAATATATAGGGAGCATCATTACTATCATTATAATTATTAGGGTCATTTGTATTAGTATTTTTAATGCTATCAAAAATTAAATCTTGCCCTAAATAATCTACTTCATAATATTGGTTATTATCACTATCAAAAATATCTATAATACCTCCAATATTATTAGTATTGATTTCTAAAGTTGGAAAAGCTGTAAAATTACCTAAAGTAAATTCTTGTGTACGGACCGTTCCTGCAGTAGCTCTTCTGGTTTTCTTTAAAAGATAATAAGTTATCTCTCCTCCAGCTACCTGAGCAACAGTAACTTCAGTAGGGTCAGAGTTAGTATTAACTGAAAAATCTATAGAGTCTTCTATTATAAAACTTTGACCATTTAATGTTGTTGAAACAGTATTTTCTCCTATAATAAGTGCGTAATTATAATCTGGTACTACTGTAGTACCTTCTACTTTAGATGGTACTTGTTGATAAAAATCTAAATCTACTGATGCTAAACCCGTTGCTTTAGGTTTATAACTAAACATATAAGCAAGATCATATAAATTATCAAACTGTCTTGCATATTGTAAATAAGTTTCTTGAATTTGGTTATCTAAATAGAAGGAAAGAACATCACTTACATAAGCAGCTTGTTCTATAAACATTACTCCAGGTGAAGATGGACTAAAATCTGTATAGGTATTAGGAAAATAAGTTTGAGAAAAATTAATAAGTTGGGCTCTAATATCATTAAAGTCCTTATTAATATATGATATATCTTTATTTAAAAGTGCCATTATCTAAAATTTAATTCTAAAGTATCATTTATACCGGTATTAGGTATGCTATAAGTTATATTAATTTTAACAGTGTTTTCATCAACACCTCTAAAAACATTAATTTCTTCTACACTAATATTATTAAAATTATCATTTATTTTAGTTTGTACATCCTCTTTTATAAAATCTAAATTACCAGTTTGAATTTGAGTAAAAATAAAATTTCTTAAACCAGCCCCAAATAAAGGATTTTCTATTCTTTCTCCGGGATTAGTAAGAAAAAAGTTTATTAAATTATTTTTTATAGCATCTTTAGTTAAATAGTTAGGTTCAAAAACTCCAGGAGCACTAAAAGGTAAATTTACCCCAATAGCTACTCTGGGACGTAAATCATTTGGATATACTCTTCTAACACCGAATGCCATATTATTAACCTTTACTATTCATTAACCCCATTATTTGATCCATACTAACACTACCCTGTGGTAAAGTTCCATTAGGTGAAGTAGTATCCATAGGTCCACTCATTTGTAAAGGAATGTCCCTAGTAGTAGCATTTAATGTACCATTATTACCGGGCATCATTCCCCCTAATACGTTTTGTATATTTTCCCTCATTGCTATTCTTTTATCCTCCGGTAAAGTTTGTTGTTTTATTTGTGGAGTTGGTTGAATAACTTCTTGTACTACTTGTTTAGGTGCACGAACAGCTTCAATAAGGATTTCTTTCATTTCTTCCTGTATTGCTTCTTTTACTGCTTCCTTTACAATATTTTTTAATTGACTTAATTTCATAAAAATTGATTTATTATAAATATTAAACTAGTTAGCTTTTAAATTATTTTGTTGTATATAAAAAACAAGTTCATCTATTAGTATTTGATCTGATGAACTAAAAGATGGTTCTCCCTTAAGTAGGGTAATTCCCCTAGTATCTTTAGCAACAGCAAATCTACGCTTTAATGTCCCTACAGGATTTTTGTTGTCAGTTTCAACACTTAAGATAAATCCATTTACATTACCTACTATAGGATTACCATCCTCTGCTTGTTCTTCAGCTATATCTAATAACTCTTGATTAATAGCTTCTAATTCTAAATCATCTTCTGCACATTCTTGTGCCATTTCATCTATGGTTTTTAAAAGTAAAACAACAGTAGCCGCCCCTGCTATTACTAAAACTAGCGAAACTAAAGTAGCTCTATTTAATCCTTTATTATCTTCTTCTAATTTTTCTAATACATCATTTATATGTTGTAATTTAGCAGTAAAAGAGTAGGGTAGGGCAAATGCTAAACCCCCAGCAGGACCAGGAGGTATACCAAAAGCTTGTGGAATAGAAATTTCATCCATTCCTAATCTTACTCCTCTTAAAACAGTAGATAATCCTGCAAATGCAGCTGCTAGGGCTGTATTGATTAAAATAGATTGAAAGATTTGATTTAATTGTCTTACCACTCTATTTCTGGTTCTTATTACATTATTTAATTCAGTAGAGGTAGGGCAAGTTTTTCTATTTTTTTGAGAAATTTTAGAAATACCAAATGCTATAAGTAATTCAACAGCTAAAGGTAATAATTTGGATTTTATAGTGTCAACTAATTTATTTAAACTAAATCTCTTTCCATAAACTATTCTTTCTGGAAGTGAAAGTGCTAAGTTGGCTAAAGTAGATTGAGCTTTATCAATACCATCTATAAATTCTTGCGATAATTTTTTAGATGATTCCTTAATATTTAAAAGTCCAGCTAAAGATAAATCAGTTTTAATAGTTTTATCACCATTAATGATAGCTTGATTACTAGGTAAATAACCACCCTTAGTATAAAGTAGACCAAAAGTAAGGGGTGTTTTTTGATTTTCAGGAATTATAGGAATTTTAACTTTAATAGAAAAATTACCCTGTTTATCAGTAGTAGTAGTTTGTCCTGGAATAGGTAAATAAACTAAATCATTTACATTTATGGATTTAATAGGAGGTACTAAATTTTCATCTACATTTAAAGGATTATTTACGGGAATATCCTCTTCTACAAAATCCTGATTTACACCTAATGTTACTTTAGCTCCTTGTAAGGGATCATTAGTATTTTGGTCTTTTAATCTTCCGTTTATAGTAAATTCCTGTAGGGTAGGTATTTGGCTCTTTAATTTTTCTTTAAGTAAAGCAATTTCAGCTCTTACTTTTTGATTTACATCTATCTCAGTAATATTTGCCTCATCTAATCTTTCTTGTAACCTTTCTCTTGCTGATAGTTTACGTTGTCTTTTTCTTTCTCTTCTTTGTTCTCGTGTTAAATTAGACCCTAATGCAGAATTAATATCTTCAATAGATGTTTTTGTTACAGTTGATAGATCAATGTTATATTGAGAAGATAAATCTTGAATTCTATTAGATATATCTACAATATTAACAGATTCTCCTAATAAAGACTTACCTTTATCTGTATCTAAAAATTTTTTAGCTAATTCTATAAGTGCATCTCCTCCCATTAAATTGCTTTTACTATTTTAGATTTATAATTATTAATACTGTTTAACATTTCGGATACTTTAGTTTTTAAAGAACCCGCTGCGGGAGGAGATGTAGTTAATTTAGGTTCAGTTGATAGATTTTGAGCTAATGTTTGTAATTTTTTTAATAAATCCTCAAAATCATCTAAAAAAGTATCACCTAAAACTAAAGATTCATTTGCATTAGTATCTCCTAATTTAATATTATTTTTAGCACTCTGTAAAACTACATCTCCCTGTTGAGAATATAATCCTATAGTATTAATAGATGTAAGGGAAATAGTTCCCTCAGAATTTAATAATAAACTTCCAGTAGATTTTGCATTAAGAACTAATCTATTAGAATTTAATATTACTTGGCTTCCTTGAAAAGAACTTATAGACTCCGGTTTATTATTTTTAATAGACGGATTATTAGTAATAGTAGTTATTAAGGGTATACTTTGATTGGAAGTTAAATAGATTGAAGATAAATCTTTATTTATATCTTCTATAATAGGTAAATATCCTTTTTCACTAGCATTATTAGGTTGCCCATTTCTTATTATCGTTATAGGATTACCATCTTCTCCTGTATTGGACCAATTATTACCATACAAAATACTATCCGTTTTAGCTGTACTTCCAAATCTAATGCTGTTACCCCATCTACCTTCAGTAATAATATCCCCAGCAAAGGCTAATAAAGGATGTATATTAGATCTTTCTAAAAAAGTACCTCCCACTAACGGTGAATTATAAGAATATTCTATTTCTTCATCAGAAGATTTTCTAGTTTGTCCCTGTTCTATAGCTTGATAACTTTTATTTTGAGAATCCTGAATTTGGGGTGTGTTTTGTAGATTAGGATAGGCATTTAAATGTGGATGATTCCAAAGAGCAATAGGATTTATGTAATAATATTTTTTAGTATTACTATTTAAATTTATATTTTTATCTGGGATTAAAAATAATAGTACTAATTCATTTACTAAGGGATAATTTTTTAAGTAGGGTAAAAGGGGTGAAGCTATATTAGTTGAATTAGAAGAAATATTTGGAGCTCCTTCAACCCTTTCAAAAAATATATTGCCTATAGAAGACCATTGACCGTAAGTATTAAATTTAGGATGTTGATCATCTAATATAATATCTGTAACTCTAGCAGAAATAATATTAGCTGAAAGAGTATCTAATTGAAGTTGAATAGATGATTGATTATCTCTTCCGGAATTTAAATTAGAATTAACTCCTGAAAAACCGTATTTAATTGCCATCTTTTTTACTTTCGTAATTAGAATTTAGTTTATCTAATTCTTGTAATAATTCTGCTTTTTCGTCTTCCGTTATACCCAATGCATCTTCGCCACTACTATTATTAAGTGCACGTTGTACTATAGTAGCCATTTTAATTAATTGTTCATCGTTACGAACGCCAATTTCCATATATTCTTTAATAAGTGGAACAATTAAAGTAGCATCACCTATATCATTAATAAGTGGTTTTAATTCCGAAATTAATCCGGTAATCTGAGCCTCTTTTTTCTTTTGATTATCGTATATTTCACTTAAAATATCCGAGAATTTTTTCTTTTTAAATACAATATTGTCCAATGATCCCATAATAATATTTTATTATAAATATTAATATTAAGAAAATTTAGAATCTAGTATAACCGTTTTCTAAATAAAAAATATACTGAGATTTAAATATATCGTGAAGTTTATCAGCTATTTTAGTTATTTTTGGGGTTTTTACCTCTACCATTTCCCTTATGTAAATATAAAGAGCCTTTTTATTAAATACTTCTAAATCCTCTCTTTTGCGAAATAATTCTAAAATTGCATCAGCTATTTGAGCATCATTTTTCTTTGGGAATAATTCAAATATGTTTTCCGATACATGATCTACAAAAATGTCAACGTATTTATCTAGATCACTTTTAACTCTTTCATCTCCCTGCGTGTAAACATGGTTAGAATTTTCACTAGTTAATACTTCAACTCCAACTTTATTAATTTTCTTTTTATAATTTTTGGTATTATATAATATTAACCATCTTTTAACTATAGTCCCAAAATAAGAATACGCTTTAGCTCCTCTAGTAGGGTCGAATAAATGTATTTTGGATAGTAAAAAGGTTATTATTTCATGCTGTAAATGTTCTAAATTAGACACTTCAGTATGATAGAATTTAAAAGTATGAATTATATTTTGAGTAAGTTTAAAAAAAGCATAATGAATATAATTTTCATAAATTTTACTTCTTTCTTCCGCCCCCTTAATAGAGTCCAAACTATTATATTTTAC
>CAACVD010001682.1_pt1 | contig 10575 bp, 9 predicted proteins | sample 2381771 | NCBI WGS metagenome assembly CAACVD01 (sample SAMEA5211965, study PRJEB30684) | marine metagenome | biome: Marine; feature: Epipelagic; material: Water | collected 2015-10-15 | depth 15 m | reverse complement strand
TTTCGCTTGGCGTTGCGCCAGAACGTAGTCAGGTACTATCAATGTCTTCGACATAATCAGCCTTTTTTAGCAGGGTGCGTAATTCGTTCAATGCGTAGCTGATCCCCTGTATCTCGCCGCACATTGCGCGGTAGGCTTCCATATCTTTGGCCCCACCGGATGATATGCTAGTAGTAATATCATCCATCCTTTGTTGCAAGGATTTTTGATATTTAGACAAAAATGAAACTAAATCCATTAAACTATAGCTACCCTCCTCTTCTGTTTATGTTTGCTATTAAATCAAAAGGCATGCCACCAGAAGGTGGAACATAATTAGGTAAATTAGGAAACTGATTTTGCGCAGCACCTGAAATTACTTGAGAAACAGAGGGAGCGGCTCCAATGGGAGCGCCAACATCAGCACCAGGGGGGTTGAGTGTCATAGTAGCACCTGGAAGGGAGCCAGGAAATGCTATCCCACCCTCGTATATGGGGGCTGGATTTTCTTCAACAGGGGTGCCGCTGTTTTGAGACTCAATAATTTCTATTAATTGGTCTGTGGATAAATCTTCTAGATTAACTGTTCTAATATCAGGGCGACTTTCCCCAAAGCCTGTGGCGAATGTACCCATTCCGCTGCCAGGGACAGTCTCGCTGGCTAACGGCGGGTCAATCATAGCTCTGTCAGAGCGATAAACATTTGCGGAAGTAGGTGCTGTTTCAATGGCTGAATCTAAATCGGGACGACCCTGAAATGTAGGCGCTCCTAAATCAGTGGCGAACGTACCCATTCCAGTTCCGGCCACGACACCCGGTTGCATCTTAGAACTTGTAAAAGAAAAATCACTAGCCACGCGGGTGCCGTCAGGGCGTGTTAGGCCGTACTCCACGTCCTCTGCTGATGCATCTTCCCCGGCAGTCTCACGATTTGTGGATGCGGTATCATCCGCAAGCAACTGAGATAAAGTGGGTAAAGGTTCAAGCTGTGTAGGATTGCGATACAGATCAGCGCCCATGCCTAGAGCTTGCTGTTGCTGCTCGTAATCCTCCATAGATGTAATTCTTGTGGGTCTGTTGCCAAACAACCTAGAAGCTATTCCAATTCCAGGTATGAAATCTAAAACTCCCATTATACCTTGACGAGGAACTTCTCGTGCAATGCCCGCAATTGTTTGTTCGCCAGGGCTAATCCCATAACGAGGAATACCTGTCGCTGCGTCACCGCCCACAGGTCTACCAGTGACACTAGACACTTTAGCAAATGGATTTAAGAACCTGTCGTAAGCAACTCTAGAAACATTTGCGATACCTTGCTGACCAAGATTACTGGTGTAATCTATTTTACGAGGATCTATGCCAAGCACCCTAGAAAAAAACCCGTCGTTTCCGTAAGGATTTGTGTTAGTCATCCCCTTAACAGCCCTGAACTCATTGAAGTTCATGTACCCCGGTTTTACAGGCTGCTGAGAGCTAATTACATTTAGCATGCGCTCACGACCAGGACGAAGCCCCAAATTAGCTGCGTCTTGTCGATACTCAAACTGATTGTCACCGCCTTGAGCAGTGGTCTGTACTTGGTTATCGCTTGAGATAACCGTCTTGCCAGTGGTCGGATCTGTTTTAAAGGTCGCCATTAGTACACACCTGAGAACTTAGTTCCTCGTATCGCTGCACCTGCACCACGAGCCGCGCCTGAGTTTTCATCTGCATCCATGAACGTACCCATAGCAGCCTTGCGCTCTTTCTCCTTGCCTTCACCCTTCATGTAATCTTCTACTTCCTTGGGGTAGGCTTCGCGCATTATGGCTTTTCCGGTTCTGCTGTCTACAGAACGGCTGGGGACGTTTAAATCGGGGCTGGTATCTTTGAACTTGCGCTCCCTCTTCGTGCCGATTTCAGTATCCTCTGTAACAATGCGCTCCATCTCGTCAACGTCTTTTATGTTTTTAACGGACTTTTTCTTGCCACCTTTTGAAACACTGCCGCCGGGGGCAAAACCACGCATCTTGTTCATGTTACTCTCCAGTGTAGTCGAACCACCATCTTTACGACGCCGTCCTTCGTTTATAAGTCTTTTTGCCTCTGCCGTCGAGACACCAATATCTTTTCCGAATTGCGCTGCCCTAGGTCTAGCCATCTACTTATCCTTCTCGTGACTCAGCCATACCGCAAATGCACCTGTCATGGCCCCCGTGACTACACTCACTAGACCTGCTTGTGCGTTTGTTGGGTCGGGCAGCAACATAAACCATTCCACTACCCGCCAAGCCGATATTGACATCATAATCATCATAAAGCGGGGAAGTATTTTCCACCGCAGAAATCTCTCCATTGTTACTTCTGCCACGATTCGCCCTCGCTTGCTCTTCTGTTGTCCGCTCGTGTAAGCTCCACTTTGACATTATTTCTTGCCGAAGAATTTAGTAGCTGACCTAACAGCAAAGCTGGCACTCACGATTACTCCCAACGTATATTGATAGTAATCCGGCATGGCCTCTAGTGCAGCAAAACCTTCTGTTACAACCTGCCTGCCCCAGTCTCCACAAAAAGCTAGTATAAGCGGGATCGAAAACAAAATTGTAAGCCACTCGTCTTTCCAAGAAGACTGACTACCCTTCGCCATCAGGCGTTCCCAGTCAGCAGTTGACGTTGCAGCAGATACCATCACTTGAGCTTCGGCCTCGGCCTTCGCTTTAGCAACAGCAGACTTGCCACGCTGCTCCTCTGTCTTCTTGTCCATCCATGAACCAACAAGTCCACTGATGGGTGCAATCAAAGCTTGTATCATCTGTTCCTCGACAACGCTGCTTGTGTGTTTATGCGGTACACGTTCACATCATTTCGTGACTCAGCAATATCAGACTGTAATTCTTGACGCTGCTGGGCTAATTCATAAGCCTGCTGCAACTTGGCCTGATCCACCTGGAAGTCCATCTGATCGTTCATCACCTTACGCTGAACCTCCATCTTGGAGTTCTCAAGCTCTTGCTGACGTATACCGATCAACGGATCCTGTTGTTGTGGTGGCTGTATCATTGGCATGATCTGTTTCATAATCTCACCAATCTGTTGTGCAACGGCTGACTCAATTACCGCTGGATCAATATTAGGCACAGCCTCTCCGGCCTGTAGTGCTTGCTGCTGCGCATTTTGGAAAAAGGCTGCGACCTGATCTCTTGCTAAAAATGACACATGTTCTTGAACGTGAGCCTGCAATATTAAGAACCCCTGCGGATTTGCCGTAGCTACGGGTGACGACAGGAACATAGCATGCGCCATTATGTGAGACTCGTGATCCTGTGGAGGAAACACCTGCAAAGGCTTTTTACTCGTCACAGCGTTTGCGTTCTCTGTCGCTGGATCTACAGGCTGCGGTGGAAGTGGAGGCGGTAGGATGTTGTCGATGTTCTTAATGTCTAAAGCATCATACATCCGGCGGTATGCCTCATACATGTTATGCATTTGCGGAGCTTGTGTAGCCAACTGCATCTGTGTCTGCGCTAGTGACAGACGCTGTGACATCGAAAAGATTGTTGGGTCACTGACTGGTAGAATGTCTACACGTCCATCAAAGTCCTGCGCCATAATTTCAGCAGGTACATTCGCCCCCACGAAGTATGGGTACGGAACAGGATTGTCTGCAAACACTTCTGCCAACAATCTAAACTCTTGCTTCTGCCCGTAGTGCAGGCGTTTATGAATGCTGGAGATAATCTTTGAGCCTTGTTCAATCAGCGCAACCGTTGTGCCCACTGGTGCTTGAGCGTTGACATCTGCGATTTTGGCGTCGGCGACTTGTGCAAATCTTCTGCCCGAATCAACGATAACCCCCAGTAACTGAGCAAGTGTTCCAGAAGGTTCTTTATACGGGAGGGGCATAAGAGCGTTACGAAGATCACCACCGGGAGCATCAATATCGCGAAACTCGCCAGGAGCAAGCGGCTCATCGTCATTTCTAATACGAACACCACGAGCCTTGAAACCCGCCGGAAGATTTGAAAGAGTCCCAGCATCGATGAGTTGTCTAAGAATCGAAGTCGCGGCACGAGATAACCCCCCTATCGTGTGTAACAAACCAAAGCCGTAAAACCCAAAACCGGGTAAAAACTTGAAGTGGGTGAAGTATTGACGTTTGCGTTTCAGGATATCCGCTTGCCGATAATTTCTAACAACCGAGAGAACCTTGCCTGAAGCTTCATCCAGAGTGACAATGTAAGGGAGTTTAATGCCTGTGGCCTGACCCATTTCGTCAGCGTCTTCAAAACCCTCAAGATCCAACTCTGTGTGGATTTCAAGTAATGTGTAAGTTTCGTCACTATACGTTGGACGAATGCCTTGAAGCTCGTCACCAGTTGATCTAATCGTGCCTTCATTTTCATCATCCTGTGTTGCTTGTAAATCTACATCCACATAGACCCCGGCAACCTGTAACTTACGAAGCTCGTTTTCTGTCATGCGAACTACATGCGTTACACGCTCTGCTGTGTTCAAATCGCTTGCAGCATACGGAACAATCAGATCTTCTGCTGGCACAAACTTAGACACAGCCCGCTGCTTGGCGGGATCAAAGTAGACTTTCTTAAAGGTAGAACCAGTAAGCGGTAAGTAGAACAACATCTGGTCAGTGTCTGGATCATACTCTTCCATGATCTCAGTAATCTGATAATTCATAAAATCTTTTACACGCTGGGCTTGATCTTCAAGCTGCTTGGTCGCCGCGCCTAAAATGTTGGCCTTTACAGGACCACCAGCAGGCAGCATCTCCTTGTAAGCTTGCGCCTGAAACTGGGTTACTGCTTCACTAAGCAACGGATGATGCACACCACTTGCACCCAAGAATGGGTCTGAGCGTTCCTCATAGTTAACACCAAGAAGCTTCAAGCCTTTTGAGATAGCCTCTTCCCAGTCTTCGCGTGATTGCTTGTCGTCATCAACGCTAGACCGTAAGTCCGAGGACAACTCACCAAGTGCAGATTCATCCAACACCTCCGCCAGATTAGCGTTGTGGTCATACATCTCAGCCTGAACTTCGATCATCTCCTCCATGCCAGCAATCTCAATGCCTGGTGGCAATTGATTTTCTGGCGGGAGTTCGACCTGTATTTCTTCAGGCATCTCGGGCGCTGGACCACCAGCACCCATTGCCATATCAACCATCTGTGGAGGTAGTGCCATTAGAAAGTCCCTTTAAATGTGCCGCCACGGGCTTTCATAATAGCTTTGCCGTTAGCAACCCCGCCTTTTTTAAATTGTTCTTGATCATCTCGTAACATTTCGTAGAGGTTATCTATGCGTAAATCGAGAACTTTAATTTCCTTTTCTGTTCTTTTGGGGTCGTTCTTCTGTTTTTCCAAGTAATTAATTCTTGAGAAAACGCTGTTCTGGTCTTTGTTTGTAGGATTTGTAGGCATTAGAATACTCCTTTAAATCTTTGTGGACGGGCGATGGGACTAAAACCTTTGATCATGCCCCCATCCTTTTTGTTTCTACCATAAGTACGCGGTGCTATTTCATTCACATATCGATCATACTGATTGTTTGTGAGTTTTGAAATTTGATCACTAAGCGCAATGATCCTGATTTCTTTGTCTGTGCGTCCGTCTGTGCGGATTTCATCGTCCTTGTCAGCCATCACATCACCTGCCTTGCCATAGCTCCGATACCGGAGTGTACCAGCTTACGAGGTCTCAAGTCTACCTCACCACCCTTTGCCCGTCTGATCAACCTGCCAGCAAATATATCACGAATTGGCCCTAAACTCTCCTCGTATGTCTCTCCCGCCTGTGGGTGTTCGCGAGGGTAGCGTTTAGTTTTGACACGGTTTTTGTCAAAGTACACGGCCTGCGCTGGACGATGAGGATTTCCTGTTCGTTGATGTATCATGTCCTCAACTTCACCAGTATCAAAGTTTTTAGCTTTAATTGTGGGCAATAACTCAATGTCATTTGCCGTCAGTCCTGCTTGTTTTAAACCCCTAGCTGCATTGTCTCCATATATTTCTTTAAGAGGAACCGACTCTCGACTACCCACATCCCTCATGTCTTCAAAATCGGGGAAAATTACCCCGTCAAATCCAGCTTTTTCCATCTCTTGAAGTATTAAACGAGGACTGTATTGAGCAAAATCACGAGTAGCGTTTTTATCTTCAAACGGAGTTTGTGGTTTGTATGCAAATTCACTTTCGGGATCGTTAATGGTTTCTACCCACGTTCTAAACGATTCCCCAAGCTCTCGCTTTCGCTCGACGGGTATCGCTAACTCATTAATTTTTTCGTTCATTTCACGAATACTGTCGCTTTGACTAACAGTTCTAGGTATTCGTGACTCCGCTGCCTGTAAATAATTCTTGGTTATATTGTTCCGCATTGCTCTATTGAGCATCACACTAACATCTGTAGCCGTATCCGACATAGGAACCAACGCATCAGCGTCTTGACCAAGAGGACGTGGTCTGCCAGCAATAAAAGAAAAAGTGGCGGGATCGTGATTGATTATGCTGGAAAGGTCTTGTTTCCGAAGAATTGCAAACTGTGAAGTAGTAAAATATTCATACGGGCTGAGTATGCCCTCTCGTTCCATGCCTGCTTTTATCTCACGATACTTAGCGGCTGGCCCTGGATCGACAAGAGTGCTGCCATCAGCCACCTGAAAGTCATATGACCCTAGCCCGCGCTGACCTGCAATAAAGTTAGGGTCAAAATCAACTGCTTCAAGTTGAGCAATCCTGTTGTTTATTAAAGTGTCAAAACTAGCCTGTTGTGCCTCGTCAAGAACACCCGGTTTTATTAATATTTCAGCGGTGTTAGAAGCAGCTAAAACAGCAGTTTCATCTACATCAGCGCCTAACAGGAAGCTACCTTTAAGCTCAAGGTCGCTGGGTTCAAAATCATTAGCAAGCTGTTCAGGCAACACGTCCAACAAGACACCAGCAAAATCTTCTCTTCCCGGTATCTCCTGTAAGTTGGGGTCCATGTCATAAACGCTTCTCAGTATCTCAAGTGTACCCTCTCTAGTTGGGATGTCGTCGCCCCCCACTGTAGCACGTGCGTCGCCCATTTCCTGAAGTGCAACGTCATAATTCTGCCCTATGTTACCGAGCGCATCTCCTTCATCACTACCTTGTAGGTCTTGCACCCTTGACCGACCCGCTGTCTCAAAAATCTCAGGACCAATGTCTTGTAACTCCTCAATGTTGCGTCTTTGATCTGGTGTGTAAAATTTTAATTTTGATGCCCTATCTTGCGACCCTGCAATTCGGTCTTCTAAATCTACTCTTTTTCTTATTAATGTTTGGGTTTGTTCTGTGCTGAGAGTGATAGTTCCTTCAACATCATCCCGTAATTTTGCGTTCACCTTTTCAAGTTCAGCTTGGTTTTTTAGAATTTTACCCTCAACTTCAGATGCTACGGCGGTGTTTGATTGAATTTCTTGGATTACACCCATCCTGCGGCCTTGATCGTCCTCAATAACACTGAGCCTTATGTGCGCAAAATATCCTGGTACGCCACCTTCATTATTAGGATTAGAGGTTCCTGGACCGCCTCTTGCAGATAAACTGTGGTCGGAAATAGACTCACCGCCTCTAAGCTGCACTGACTGACTACCCGGCAACGGAACCGTGGTGTTAGGATTACTTAAATAAATGTGGGCACGTTCTCTGCGTGGTGTTCCTGCAATTGGTATTTCATAATTTCTACCCACGGACTGTTGACCATAGTCAGTCAATTGTTGATTCATTCCGTAACCAGCAGGGGTGTTACCGGAATACGGACCACCAGCGTTTATGTCAGCATCATACTGCGAGTTGGTTATCGTCTTAGCCCGCATCTGTGGAGCATAGTCTGTGTACAGCGAGACTACGTCACCTTTAGTCATGTTATCTGCACCGTGTTTCTCAAGAAACTCCATAAAGCCCGAGCCTCTACGGTCTCTGCCTACACTCTCCTCAATACCGCGACCAAGCTGTTGAAGAATATCTTCCTTGGACATCGGACTATCAGCGGGCAATGCGTTTACAAGCTGGAAGAATGGAGAATAGTCTGCAACCTCACCCTGCCTCGCAACGTCTCTAGTCATCACAGGCTGACGAGCAATCTCTGTGGGCAGGGCCGCTGTAGGTTGAACTCTCGTTGGATCTATCAACTCCGACATGTCAGGGATTGGGGGAGCATCAACTTCCGTAGCTGTACCCTCCACCACAGCTTCAGGGGCAGGAGGATCCCGATAGACAGGAGTGCCATCTACAATCATGTCAATTTCACGAGGTGGCCCAGCAGCAGGAGAACCCTGTGGGAAGGGATTAGCCATCAAGCGAGTGTTGCCGCCTATCGTTGTTGCTTCAGCAGTAACCCCGGCTCTGCCAGCAGGTTCAAAATATTCGTTAACATCTAAAAGAAAATTATCGTCTGGGTAGCCAAACCTAATACCGTCTTCAGGAAAAATAATACGAGTGCCCCGTGGAATAGTTTCCCCGGATACAGGATCCCTCATGTCCACGTCAAACGTATTTATGGTAAAATTTTGCGATCTTAATAGATCTTCCTGATCGAAGCCTTCAGCCGGTCTTGGGCTGAATATCGTAGCAATTCTGTTGCCCGTGTAATTAGCGTAATTATGCGGGCCATCACCTAGATCAAGGTTGTTAATAACATTTGGTGTGTACTGAGGAAGCTGCCCCGGCTCAACGCTAAAACCTACCTGTCCAGAATTGTCAGGGTTTAGGTTTATAAAATCTTCTAGAGTTTGTGGAGTGCCTGCCTCGTCTGCCGCGACACCAACCTGATCCATAAGTTCTTGCATCCTTGCTTGACTCGCTGCAAGCCTCGCTTCTGATTGCCGCGCAAGAAGAACCCGATTGATAACCTCCGCCTCACCGCGCCCTCCGGGGAAACTAGCTACCGTTTGAGTGCCATCTGGCATTGTTGCAGTGGCATACTCTACACCATCCTCAATCTCACGCCCAAGTGGAACATCCAAGCGGTTAGAAGCTATAGATGGAAGCTGATTCTCATCAAAGATTGTGTTTTGAAAAACACCAGTGGCTTCGGGGTTGAATACCCGACCTCCCCTATCTGCGCGAACAGCCATAACCAAGTCATCAACATCTGCTGCCGTGGTCCGTGGTGGGAGTGTTTTGCCTGCAAGTTTCGCAAGACCCGCTGCCGTAGGCACAGGTGTGGCTAACTCTCCAGCCAAAGTTGCTTGCTGAAAAGCCTCCTGCTCCTCTGGAGTGTCCCCAGTATTAAGATCAAGCAGACTAATAATACCTTCACGAATTCTTTCTGAACCAGCCCTGCGCTGAATGCCGCCAACTAACTTATCAATAAAGGTGCGCTCTTCAACCTCAAGGGGCTGACCCGTCACCAACTTTGAGGCAATCTGCGGAGCATCACGAAATATCAACGCCACAAGATCAGCAGGTAAACCTAAAACCCCGGATACACCACCAACACCCAAACCCGTCAAGGTCTCCGGTAAACCAGGCTTCAACTGAAAACCCTGGTCCGTGGACCGTGATCTTACAGGTGATGGAACAGGGGGAGTTACCCTTTGCCTACGAGGTGAGGACATTGGTACAGGGACCACGGGCGCTCTATTGGGTCTGCGGGCGGGTGGGGTAACTTCAGCCATCAATAATACTCACGTCTTCTACTGGGGAGCCAATCTTCTAACTCTTCGCCGTTCAAACTAATAAAACCACCTTGACGAAAACGCATCAAGGCCATTGTCGTACTATCACAAAAGTCATCATGGTCGCCATTCGGGAACGAGGCAACCTCTTCAATCACCTCGTCAGCAAATTTCTTAGCAGCAGGATACCATACTTTTCCAGATTCAAATATAGGCGATGCCATATGCATACGGGTTGTTTTATCCAAACCACCCCCACCCTTCTTGCGTCCGGGGGCAAAGGTCACGACAGGGAGGTTCAGTAACCTCATCTCGTCTGCTAATGGTGTACCCGAAGCTTTCGCCTCAATCAACATCATGTCAGGTTCCCAATACTCATTTTCTTCTTGGGCAACCTGCTTTAGCTCCGGGAAACTCCAGCGCCCGCGCTTTGCATCCAGCAATATCAAATGCTGGTCACCATTCTTGAATGGCTCAAATACACCCCACGTTGTAATCGCAGAATAGTCGGCAGTCTCTTTTTTACTGTACGCCGTATCGTATGACTGAATTATGTAGTCAAGGTTGGGTGGTTCCCCCTCCTCCCAAGGTTGCCACCACTCCCGTTTGATAACAGCAGTCTCCTCGGATACAGGATTTTGTTGCCACTGCGCATTCCATTTTCCTACAGACAACGAAGCTTTTACTTTTAGTAACTCGTCTTTTCCCCAGAACTCAGGCCACAGTGGTTCCCCCGAAGGCATGATCGCAGGGAACTCCACAATCTCCCACTGGTCAGCCATCAGGTCAGCAGCCTGCGCTTGCAGTAACCTGCCCGTTATATCTTTCTTGGACCAGCGAGTCTGGACAATGATTATAGAACCACCCGGCTGTAAACGCTGTCTCGGACCAGATGTGTACCACTCCCACGCATTATCATAAGCATTAGCCGAAAGAGCATCCTGCTCGGAATGTGGATCATCA
>CAACVD010001681.1_pt1 | contig 10575 bp, 14 predicted proteins | sample 2381771 | NCBI WGS metagenome assembly CAACVD01 (sample SAMEA5211965, study PRJEB30684) | marine metagenome | biome: Marine; feature: Epipelagic; material: Water | collected 2015-10-15 | depth 15 m | reverse complement strand
ATACAATTTAATTAGAATACTGACGAGTATAGTCGACGGCCTAGAGACAGTATTCGGAAACTAGGAGGATATAATTATGGCACAAACTACATTTTCAGGACCAATATTAGCTGGTACTATTAAAAATACTACAGGTACTACTGTTGGAACTGATATTAAAAATACAGGACAAGTCCTAATGGCTCAAACTGCAGCTGTTGATTTATCAGGAGGTGCAATTGCAGCATCTGCTCTTGACATTGTCATTCCAGCAAATTCACAATTAGTGGATATTGTTTTTGACAGTATCACAGCAGCATCTGGAGCTACTAATATTAGTATTGGTCAAGTTGGTGGATTAGCTACTGCATATGTTAATACTTTTGCAATTGGAACAACTGTAGGACTTAAACGTCCAACAACTCAAGCTGGTGGAGCACTTGCTTGGGAAGATGTTGGAACAAGTGATGTAAGATTTAATGTAACTAATTCAGCGGCAACAAATGCTGGTGAATTAAGAGTTACTATTATGTACTTACAAAACAACAATTTAAGTTAATAATTAATTTAGTGTGGGCTTCGGCCCACACATAATTTTAAGGAGAACAATATGTCAGGATATACAAGTGACCAACTCGTAGCACATGCTACAGGAGATGGACAAATGGTTCCTACAACACAAAGAGCTAGAATAACTGGTATCCAAGCTGAAGGAGCTGCAAGTTCTTCTATCGTATTTAAAAGCGGTGGATCTGGTGGAACTACAATAGCTACATTCAAATTTGGAACTGAAGGAATAGATTTTTATGTTCCAGGTTCTGGAATTTTATTTGATGAAGGAGTTCATTTAGATCTAACAAACACTCCAGGTGTTACTATAACATTTACGTAGGAGTAAATCGTGGCTACACTAACTTATACAGTAACCGTAGCATCGGGAACTAACGCTTTTGGAACCGCTAATAAATTTTTTATTAACGGAGAAGTAAGTCCTGTATTATTTTTACAAGAAGGTGATACTGTTGTATTTGATACTTCTGATAGTTCTAATACTAATTTTAAATTTTCTTTTTCAGCAACTAAAGATGGAACTTTTACAACTGGTGGAACAGAATATACAACAGGAGTTACACATACAGGAACTCCAGGAGCTACAGGAGCAAAAACAACAATTAATGTTGCGCCTGTAAGAACAGTCGGAGCACCTTTATTATTTTATTATAATTCAGGAGTTACAACTACTTCTGGAATGGGTAATACTGCTCAAACTATTTCTCCTACTTCTGAAACAACTGAATTTAATCCACAAATAGACGACATTATAGAAGAAGCTTTCGAGAGAACTGGTGTTAGAGGAACTAGAACTGGTTATCAATTAAGATCAGCAAGACGTTCTTTAAATATTATGTTTCAAGAATGGGGAAACAGAGGTGTTCATTTATGGAAAGTAAAACTAGCTAAAGTCCCTTTAGTAGAAGGTCAAGCAGAGTATAGTTTTGCAGCAGATTCAGAAAATTTTCCAAGTGACATTAGTGATGTTCTTGAGTCTTTTTATAGAAATAATTCCTCAACTACTGAACCTCAAGACATTGCATTAACTAAAATAGATAGATCTACATATTCTCAAACACCAAATAAATTAGCTAAAGGTACACCGTCACAATATTATGTAGAAAGAAAATTAAATCCAAGTATATTTTTATATACAACACCAAGTTCAAGTGTATCCAGTACAACTACACCAAGTAGTTTTCAATTTTGTTTTTATTATTTATCAAAAATTCAAGATGTTGGGGCATATAATAATACTTCAGATGTTGTTAATAGATTTTATCCTTGCATGATGTCAGGACTTGCTTACTATTTAAGTTTAAAATATTCACCTGAAATGAGTCAAGAACTAGAACGAAGATATGAAAGTGAATTATTAAGAGCACTTGATGCAGACAATCAAGGTACATCTACTTTCATTTCACCACAAACATTTTATGGAGATGGAGTATAATGGGTAAGTATGCTTCCGGTAAACATGCATTAGCAATTTCTGATAGATCAGGAATGGTATTTCCATATACCGAAATGGTTAGAGAATGGAATGGATCTTTAGTTCACACTTCAGAGTTCGAAGCAAAACAACCACAACTGTCTCCAAAACCAGTAGGTTCAGATTCTCAAGCTTTATATAATCCAAGACCTCAACCAAGTTCTAAAACAAGTTTAATACTTTTAGATAATAATCCATTTACAAGTATTATTGCTGGTGGTGTTACTTATGTAAATGTTTATTCTGAAGATCACCAAAGAGCTGCTGGTTCTATTGTAAGGTTTAGGGGCAACCCTCAAGTAACAAGTGCTGGGCCCGGCGGTTCTGATCCAGCTGATTTAAAAAATTTACAATCATTTGCAAACATACCAACATTTGACAATGTAAGTGACCTAAATAATGCAAATGGTTTTACAATTGCATTAGGTCAAATAGATTCAGCAGGAAATGTTACAGGCGCAACAACAACAGATTCTTTAACTAATCCAATTAATTATTTTTACATAACTAGCACTAGTAATGCAACAACAGGTAATGTAGAAGGTGGTGGGGACAATTGTTCTGCAGGACCAGTAACACTTGAGGTAGTAAACGGATAATGGCATATACTTTAGACAATTTAAGAACTGATATTAAAAATTATACAGAGGTAGATAATGGTGTTACAACTCCAAAAGTTTTAACGGATTCAGTTCTAAACACAATTATTAAAAACACAGAAAATAAAATTTACAGAGAAATTGATACTGATCAAAATGTATTTTATGCAACTTCAAATGCTATTATTGGAAATAGATATGTGACTATTCCAACTGATTTAAGAGCAATTAGATATGTTCAATTTAAAGATCAAGCAGGAAATCAATACTATTTAGAACAAAGAGATACTAGTTTTATGGCAGAATATTATTCTACACCCTCTACATCTGCTGTAGATATTCCAAAATACTACGCTAATTGGGATGAAACTTTTTGGGTAGTAGCTCCTACTCCTGATAAAACTTACGAAATTACAATATCATATGATAGAGAGCCAGAAACAATTACAGATACTACATCTACTCCCGCTCCGGCTACAGCAGGCACTTATCTGTCAAACAAATATCAGGATTTACTTTTATATGGTTGTCTGGTAAATACATATGCATACTTGAAAGGCCCGCAGGATATGTTACAATACTACCAACAGGCTTATAGACAAGCAATCGAATCGTACGCTATCGAGCAAATCGGTATCAGACGCAGAGACGAATATCAAGATGGTGAAGTTCGTGCTCAACTTAATGTTAAACCACCATCAAGTTAATTAAGGAGATAAAAGAATATGGCAAATATAATACCATTTAGTTTTAGAGGTGCACTTTTTTCTGCGCAGCATGACTTTGCAAACGGAGGAAACACTTTTAAATTTTCTTTATACACAACTAATCCTTATACAACATCATCAACAGTTGCTTTATTAGGAACTGGTAACGGCGAAGTAGATTCAACAGGTGGAACTAATTATTCAGTTAAAACTTTAGGCTCACAAGCAGTTGCTTCTGGTACAGCAGTTGCTTCAGTTGATTTTGCTAATGTTACTTACAGTAGTGCAACTTTCACTGCAGCTTATGCGGCTATTTATAATACTGATACAGTTGATGGTGTAGCAAATAGATTAGTAGTGGTTTTAGATTTTGGTGGAGACAAGACAGCAACTAATGGTACTTTTACCATTACATTCCCTGATCCGTCTACGCCTGCTAATGCAATTATTAGTATGAGTTAAGGAGAAAATTTATGGCTTTAGTTATAAATGATAGAGTAAAAGAAACTAGTACAACACAAGGCACGGGTAATATTACATTAGCTGGGGCCGTAACTGGTTTTATATCTTTTAATAGTGGTATTGGAACTTCTAATACAACTTATTATGCTATCTTTGAACAAGGCACAAATAATTTTGAAGTAGGTAGAGGAACTCTTTCGGGTTCTACTACTTTAGAAAGAACAGAAGTTTTAAGTAACTCTGCAGGAAATACTTCACAAATTGATTTTAATTCAGGTGGTACAAGCACATTAAATGTATTTTGTACAATGCCTGCTGAAAAATCGGTTTACCTGGATGGTTCAGGTGATCCCGTAGGAGCAGCGTCGGCTGGTTTTGCATTAGCAATGGCGGTCGCATTATAAATAGGAAAAAAATATGGCACAAGATTTTAGAAACGATTTACAATCAGCAGTAGGAACAAGTGAAGCAACTCTTGTGACTGGCGGAAATTATGATGCAGTAATTGGAATTAGATTGTGTAACATTTTAACTTCTACAATTGAAGTTGATGTTTATATAGTCAACAGTGGAAATAAATACATTGCTAAAGGTGTTGTAATTCCACCAAACTCTGCAATTGAATTAATTCAAGGTGGTGCGAAGATTGTTTTAAAAAGTGGTGATGTATTGAAAGCCGTATCAAACACAGCTTCGTCTGTTGATATAGTTACTTCTTACATTGATCAAATTAGTTCATAGGAGGAAATATGACAGCAATAATAAACGGAGTCCAATACATTGGAGGTCAAACGGCCCCTAACGAATTTATACCAAATCAAGCGTCCACGATCGACGGAACTCAAACAATAGAAAACGCAGTTCTTGCAGGTCCTATTACAATCCCTGCAACTGTAACAGTAACGGGGACATTAGTAATAGTATAATGAGTAAATTAGAAGTAGATGCAATAGAACCACAATCAGGAACTACAATTACAATTGGTTCTTCTGGTGATACCGTAAATTTAGTTGGAACATTAAATAGTAATGGTTCACCTTTACCAGGCGATATTAGTTCAGTTGTAGCTGGCACAGGATTATCTGGTGGTGGAACAACAGGTGCTGTAACTTTAAATATTGAAGCAGCACAACCAACAATTACTTCTCTTGGAACTATAACAGGTTTCACATCTACTGGTATAGATGATAATGCTACAAGTACAGCTATTACTATTGATAGTGGTCAGAATGTTGGGATTGGTACAGCTACGCCAAATGCTATTACTGGTTATGGTGGTTTAACTATAGCGGGAAATACTTGGGGAGGTTTTTTAGATTTTGAACATGGCTCAACATTAAACAGTAGTATTGTTGGTGCTAGTAATGGATTAAATATTCTTACAAGAATTAATCAACCAATAATGTTTAAAGTTAATGCTACAGAAGGTATGAGATTAACTTCTACTGGATTAGGTATCGGAGAAACAGCACCTTTAGGAAAACTTCATGTAAAATCTGGCGATAGTGGAGCTTCAGCTAATTCCAATGGTGATGACTTAATTGTTGAAAATAGTTCTAATACAGGAATATCAATATTAAGTGGAAATTCAGATTTTGGTTTATTAATTTTTGGAGATGATGGAGATGATAATATAGGAAGAATACAATATCAACATAGTGATAATTCAATGCACTTTTTTACAAACGCAAATGAACGTATGCGTATCGACAGTTCTGGAAATGTTGGTATCGGAACTACAGCACCATCATCAATACTTCATGCAGAAACAACTACTGGTGCAGAATTAATTTTATCTAGGAATGATACTTCGATTGCAGTAGATGACCTTATAGGTGGAATACAATTTAAAGCTAATGATGCAAGTTCTTCGCCTGACCCACAAATTTGTGGAATAAAAGCAATATCTACAGGAGCAACAAATACTAATCCTAGATTAGATTTCTTTGCAGGAGAAAGTAATTACAATTCCAATACTCCTAATATGAGTATTGACAGTTCTGGTGCTGTTAGTATTGGACACTCAACAAGTGGTGGTTCTAAATTCGCAGTTTGTGATGGAGCAAATGCACAAATACAATTTTTCACAGAAATAAGTACAGACACAAATCTTATTCAGCATTACGACCCAACTGCTTCTGCTTACATGGCTTCTGATAATAGAGCCTCTGAATATTTATTTAAAATAGGAACAGCAGAAAAATTGCGTATTGGAACATCTGGAAGATTTCACACAAATACAAGTACTTCTCCAAATGGTCATTTAAATTTAATTGGTGAAAGAGGTGGTTCATATAGAGCAATAGTTTTTGAACATACAGGTGGTGGTGGTTCAGTTGGAGATATTAGAACAGGAAGTTCATCAGTTACTTACAACACTTCATCTGACTACAGATTAAAAGAAAATGTATCTTATGACTTTGATGCAACATCAAGATTAAAACAATTAAAACCTGCAAGATTTAATTTTAAAACAGATGCAGACACAACAGTTGATGGTTTTTTAGCACATGAAGTATCAAGTATTGTTCCAGAAGCAATTAGTGGAACTAAAGATGAAACTGAAACAAAACAAAAAGTTATAGTTAATTCTAAGGGTAATGTTGTTGAAGAAAATATTGAAAAAGCTGATTGGGAAAAAGGTAAAATAGCTGATAGTGAAGGTAATACACAATACCCAACAGATAGTACTTGGGAAGCTACAAAAGTTATTTCTGTTTATCAAAGTATCGACCAATCTAAATTAGTACCTTTACTGGTTAAAACAATTCAAGAATTAGAAGCTAGAATAACAGCATTGGAGAACGCATAATGAGCAGTATATTAAAAGTAGATACAATCCAAGACCAATCAGGTAATAATATTATCAACGAATCAGGTAATGTAATTACTATTGGTGCATCTGGAGATACTATTACTGTACCTGCTGGTGCTACTTTAAGTGGAGATTTAAACGCATCAAATCTAACAAGTGGTACAGTACCATCTGCTAGAGTATCTGGTACTTACACTGGTATTACTCAAGTTGGAACACTAACAGGATTAACAACTACAGGAAATATTAATTTAGGCGATAGTGATGTAATTAATTTAGGTGCTTCTAATGATTTACAAATTTTCCATAGTAATAGTGGAAGTTTTATTAAAGATGCTGGTACATCAAATTTATTTATAGATACTGATGGAAATGCAATTGAACTTACATCTGGTAATACTGCTGAGAGTATGGGTAGGTTCGTTAAAGATGGAGCTGTTGAACTTTACTATGACAACTCTAAGAAATTTGAAACCACATCTACTGGTGCAACAGTTACAGGAACATTAACAACTGGTGCTATAACTTCTACTGGAAATTTAACAGTTACAGGAGACGCAACAATTACTAAAAATGATACACCATTATATTTAAATAGAACTGGTTCAGATGGAGAAGTTTTAAGATTTTCAAAAGATGGAACACAAGTTGGTCAAGCTGCTGTCAAATCTTCAAACCTTTATATTTCTAGTAACTCTAGTAATAATACTGGTTTTAAAATAAATCCTAATGCTATTACTCCTGCTGCAAGTAATGGAACAGACAGAGATAATGCTATTGATTTAGGAGCATCATCTTCAAGATACAAAGACATCTATTTATCTGGTGGTGCATTTATTGGCGGGACAGGCACAAGTAATAAATTAGACGATTACGAACAAGGAACTTTTACACCAGTTCTTGAGTTTGGTAATGCAACTACAGGTATTACTTATAATAATAGAGATGGTATGTATGTTAAAGTTGGAGAATTAGTAATGATACAAATATTTATTGAACTTTCAAATAAAGGTTCAGCAAGTGGAGATGCAACTATATCTGGATTACCTTTTACAATGAGAACTTTATCAAGTGGTTGGTCTGGTGTTGGTGCTGGTTCAATGACTTGGACAAATTTTGCATCAAGATTATATAGTATATTAACTAATCCAAATAGAAACACACAAGAATTAGGCATATCAGGAGTATCAAATTCTTCAGGAGAACTTTCTGCTCAAGCATTAAACTCAGGAGATTTTAATAATAATACTTATTTTGGAATAACTGTTTCATATAGAACAACTTAACAACACAGGAGATAAACTATGGCATTAACTAAAGAGACACAGATTGGTAAAATCGAAGTGGTCGGAAAACACAAATTTGTTCAAGTGAGAACAGATACTGTAGTTATGGAAGATGGCGAAGAATTATCAAGAAAGTATCATAGACATGCTTTGATGCCAGATGCAGATATATCTAATGAACACACAGAAGTTCAAGCAGTATGTAACGCAGTCTGGACACAAGATGTTAAAGATGCTTATGAAACTTTCAAAGCTGAACAAGATAGTATATAGTAATTTTAAGGAGAAAACATGATAACTATAGACGACAAAAAGTATGATGAAACTAAACTTTCTGATGAAGGTAAAGTTGCGTTAAATAATATCCAAGTAATAAATCAAGATCAAAATCAGTTAAAGCTAAAATTTGCTCATAACGATATTTTGTCAAAACATTATTTAGATATTTTAAAAAAACATCTACCTGAAGAAATGAAGGAAGAAGAGGTTAAATCGGAATCTAAATGAGTGAAGTAAAAGTAAATAAAATCAGTCCACGATCCGGTACCGCTATTACATTAGGTGATAGCGGCGACACCTTTACTATACCTAGTGGAGCTACATTAGCTATCGCAGGTTCGGTTACCGGGTTTACTTCAGCGGGGATCGATGACAATGCAACTTCTGTTGCTATAACTATAAATTCTTCAGAGCAAGTTGGAATTGGTACAACTTCCCCAGACCATTTGCTTCACATATCAGCAAGTTCTAGTAATGCACAATTAAAATTACAAAGAACAGGAAGTGCTACAGCTTCATATAATATTTCTGCTTCTAGTGATGCTTTAGCTTTTTCAGACCAAGTTGCAGGTTCAGAAAGAATGAGAATAACTTCTACTGGATTAGGTATCGGAACTTCATCGCCATCAAGACAATTAACTGTAAGTGGTTCAACTGCTCCTGTAATTGCTATAGTAGACACAGGAACTTCTGGTACACCTTCACTTTTCTTTGGAGATAGTAGTGCAGATAATGTTGGAAAAATTCAATATGCTAATTCAAATAATAGTTTAGCAACAGTTGTAAATGGTTCAGAACGTATGCGTATCGACAGTTCTGGTCGGTTAAATTTAGGAACTACAACGTCAATATCTGGTTCTTTATTAAATATAAATGGTGGTTTTATCAATGCAGATGTAACTGATAATTCTCACAAATTTATTAGGTCAACTACAGCTACTACAGGATTAGGCGACCCAATGATATGTAGAGTTAACACAAGTGCTGATATGGCAGATGGTTTTGCATCTGTAATTACTTTTCAAGTAAGTGATTCTGGTGTTTCAAACAGTAGTTTAGGTTTTATAGGTGCTACAAGGTCAGGTGCAGATAATTCTGGTTCATTAATTTTTCATACTTATAATAATGGTTCTCAATCAGAAAAAGTTCGTATCACATCAGCAGGAAATGTTGGTATCGGAACTACATCTCCTGGTGTTAAGTTAGAAATAAAAGGAGCTGATGGTGATGCTGATGCTCAAGCTATTCGTTTAATGGAAAATACCACACAAGGTGGTTTCATAAAATATGATGGAAATACAAATGAGCTTCAATTAGGTGGATATAATTCTGGAGAAAATACAGGAATAAAAATTGCTAGAAATGATGCAACTACTATGTTTAATACTGGTGGTTCAGAACGTATGCGTATCGACAGTTCTGGTAATGTATTAATTTCAAAAACTGTAAATGATTTAGGAACTGCTGGACTTGTCTTAGGTGATTTAGGTCATGTACAAAGCACAATATCAAATTCAAATGTTATCTATGCAAATAGATTATCAACTGATGGAGATGTATATAGAATTTATCAAGATGGTAGTCAAGAAGGAAGTATATCGGTATCTGGTTCAACAGTATCTTATAATGGATTTACAGGAACTCACTGGTCAAGATTTACAGATAATTCTAAGCCTACAATTTTAAGAGGAACAGTTTTAGAAACCTTAGATGAAATGTGTGATTGGTATAATTTAGAGTTTGATGTAGTAACTCAAGATGAAGATGGAAATGATATAACTTCTTCACAAAAAATACCTCATGTATTAACAGATACACAATCTAATGGAGATGTAATTACTTATAACCATGAAGGAACAGATTACCAAGCAACAATCGTAAAAGAAACAGATATTAAACACATGAAATCAAAAGTATCTAATACAACAGATGCTAAAAATGTTTATGGTGTGTTTGTAGCTTATGATGAAGATGGCGAAGGTTATAATGATTTTTGGGTAGCAGCAGTTGGTTCATTTGTAGTTAGAATAAAAGCTAATGAAACAATCGCTAAAGGAGATTTACTTCAATCAAATGGAGATGGAACTGCAAAAGTACAAACAGATGATGCTGTAAGGTCTAGCAGTTTTGCAAAAGTATTATCAACAACGATAATAGAAACGTATGAAGATGGTTCTTATTTAGTACCATGTTCATTAATGTGTTAATAATAGGAGAAACAACATGATAGAGTACACTTGGTCTTTCCCAAACTTTGAGACAAACTCAGAGAATGTAGTTAAGACAATACATTGGAGATATACAGCAGTAGATGGAGAACACTCTGCATCTATGTATGGCTCTTGTGCTGGTTCTGAAGGTATGGATTTTGATGCTATGACTAAAGAAAGTGCAACTGCCTGCG
>CAACVD010001680.1_pt1 | contig 10576 bp, 15 predicted proteins | sample 2381771 | NCBI WGS metagenome assembly CAACVD01 (sample SAMEA5211965, study PRJEB30684) | marine metagenome | biome: Marine; feature: Epipelagic; material: Water | collected 2015-10-15 | depth 15 m | reverse complement strand
TTTAGGATCTTCTGGTTGAGTTGGTCGTTGCGGTTGAGCAACTTGTTGAGGCTGTTGAGCAGGTTGTTGAGCAGGTTGTTGAGCAGGTTGTTGTTGTACATTCTGTTTTTGAATACGCAATCTTTCTTCTTCAACAGCAAGCTTAGACATTAATTGTTGAGCTTGAGCCATTTTTTCTGAATCGCCAGCATCATGTGCTTGTTTATAAATTTCTTTTACTTGTGCAGATTGGCTTTTAATACGATTGTCGTATTCATTAATATAACCTTGATCTAATTGACCTAGTTTTTGTTTTAACTGTTGATTTTCTGCTTCTTTTTGTTGTGCAAAATTATAAGCTGCTTCAGCTTCTTCAATTGCTTGTTTTCTTTTTGCAGTTAATTGATTAATACGTTTTTTTACATTGTCACTATATGATTCAAGTTCATCCTCTGAATCATCATTCTGCTTAACATCTGCTTGATCTGTTGAAGAAACCTGAACATTAGATTCATTAGAATTATCATCTTGCTCTATCTCAACAGATGTTCCTTCTTCTTCAATTATTTTTTCAGCTTCAGCCATATTTATATCCCTTTATCTACCTTATACATATGAAACATCTGATGGGTCAAGTATTGTTGCAATAATATTATCATCATTTATCAAACGAACCTCTAATCCATCCACTTTAAACCTATTACCAGCATATCTTCCCATAAGAACCCAATTTTTCTCATTACACCACGCACCAGATGGGAATTTATCAGAGTCTTTATACGCATCTGGACCAAGTTTTACGACATAAGCAGCAACTGTAGCAAAACTTTCTTTGTCTCTTGTGTCATCTGGAATAAAAACACCGCCCTTAGTTTGTTGTTTCATGTAATAAGGAATAACAAGTATTCTCCAACCTGTAGGTTGAGGAAGTCTTTCTAAAACTGACTTGTTAAAACTTGATGGATCTATAGAATTTTTAGATTCCTCTATTTTTGGAAATGCCTTAGTAATTGGTTTTGGAATAGGACTTGAAGCTCCTACAATTTTTTTTTCAGGAACATAAAACTTTTTATTCATCTAAATCTAAACCTTTCATCGAGGTAACAATTAAGTCTTCAACATAGGTCATTCCTCGTATTTGACCCACTGTAAACCGATACGTTTCTATTGTATCGCACGAACCACTCACCAAAGATTCAGCAAAATCTTGTTTGCGTTGGCGAATGTCCTTTAAAAGATGTTCAGCTAAAAGAATAGCATCCATATATACACCTGTTTTACCATAATATAACAATATTTAGCATAGTAAAGTATATATTACCATAAAAATGTTTAATCTATCATATCTAAAGACGCTTCTTTTGTTTCTTTGTTACGCCTTGTCCACCCTTTTCCAAAAGTATCAAATGTTTTTAACCCTTCATAAAATCCTTGGCGCTCGTTATACATTTTTTCAACAATATCTTTTGGGTCGTGTTTTGTTAAGGTTGCTAAAGTATTAGGGCCGATGCCACCATCTTGTTTTGCCCCTATAATCCCCTGAAGAGCTTTTGCACTTCGACCTACTCCAGAGTTTACACACCAATCAAACACAGCCCAATCAACACCACTTGGCAAATCATCTCCTTTTATTCTATTCCAATAGTTTTTTTCATATATTGGATAAACGTCTTCTTGAGTAAGAGCTTTCATTTCACCCTCTTTAACAGATCTACCAATGTACTCTTCGTATACCTTTCTTGTTACACCATGATTAGTTTCACCCCCAGGGTCGCTAGGATGATTAACGTACCCTCCTTCATGGTGTAACAACATTTCCATACATTTTTTAAAATTTTTTTTCATCCTTTAATCCCCTATTTTGTCTTTCTTTATCTTGTCTTTCTTTACATACCAAACAAGTTTCCTTCATCGTTTTCCACTTTTGTTCAATCGTATAAACTCTAACCGTATTAATTTCATTTTTACAAATACAACAAAGTTCTTTTTCTCTTTCGTTAGCCCTTTCTGCTTTTCATAGCTGCGTAATCCTCCGATGCCAAGCATCCCTCCCAACACAGTTAAAAGAGTTCCCATTTCAAACTCTGGAAGTTCAGGTATTTCTGCACCAAATAAAGTAGCTAAAAAAATAATACAAGGTTGGAGTATAAAATGGTACAGGAACGCCAACGCAGAAATCCAACCAACTGCCGGGCGCCAACCGCCCTTAAACAAACTGCCTGATTGAGCCTCTGCTTTATTTATCTCTAATTGAGCGAGCAACGCTTGTTGAGCGAAAGTATCAGACATTGTTGCAATCTCATGTGCGAGTTTTGCTTTTTGGTCTTTATCCTCAATAACCTTGTCTAAAATACCAGTTACAGGTCCTATTAAGTTTGCTATTAAACTCATACTGTTTTCTCCTTTGGTGAAGCTGCGATTGTAAAGTTTACACTAAAAGATCTTCTTTCTCCTTTTGTTTTAAAAGGATAGACGCAATGATGCAAGTGTGCAGGAAAAACATAAAAATCTCCTACTTGTGGCTTAACAAGAAAATTAGATCCAGTGTGATTCGCTGCTTGACCATGAACAAACTGTATATGACCATGAGAAGGATGATGATCTTTATAATCTTCTTCCCATTCCTTTTCTATTCCATCAGGTAGTTTTAAATATCCTACACAGGATAAAGCTGATCCAAGATGAACATGAATAGGATTATACTCATTCTCAAACTGACGAACAAACCAACCACTCGTAACCTCTACTCCGTAATCATACAAATCAGGCTGTATATTTACTCTTCCCATAGAGCAATAAAGCTCACAATGACTTTGGTATCTCATAAGAAACTCACCCATCTCACGACCCCAAATCTTATTTATTTGTTCTGTAAATTTTAACTCTTGTTTTACTTTGCCAACCAAATTATGCGACCAGTCTTCTAACTTCTCGTCCATAGATTGATTAAGTAAATCAACAAAAGAAGGAGACATTTTTCTGTATCCCACAACAGGACTAAACGGTGCGAAAATTTCTTCTTCAGTTTTTGGAATGTATATATTTGCCATTATCGAGCGACTCCTCTAGGTCATTTTAATATTAATTTTTAAACATCAACTGTGTTAGGTCGTTTTAATAATAATTCTTTTAAATCTTTTTCTCTTTTCCCTCCATTATATTTCCAAGCATACCCCCTATAAATCATTTCCTCATTAATATTTGTTTGTCCACAAAATATCCATCCAAGCATACGCCCATACTTACCATCTTTTTCTGTCTTAACACGCAAATTTAAATTAAATCCATCTTCAAGTCTTCTTTTTAAAAACTCTTTTGATTCTAAACCTAATTTTTTTTCTTCAAGATCTTTAGTCCGACTTTCAGGAGCATCTATACCTGCTAGTCTCACTCTTTCTTTTTTTGAAAGACTAAAACCAAGATCAATAACAATGTCTATTGTATCGCCATCAACAATTTTAACTATTTCTTTAATGGCATACTCATACATTATTTTTGCTCCTTACCCACAAGATAGCCAGAAATAATACCAATTATACCTGTTAAAACTTGCCCCAATAGTACCCACATATCTCGTGAGGGTTGGGTTCCCTCTTCTAAAGACAAGTACATCTCTGTTCCAATTACAAAAAATAAAATTAAAAAGAACCCTGCAACAATTATTAACATAATCCAGTTTTTCATTTTTCTTCTGCACCCTTATCAAAAGACTTTTCTCTAATTTTAGTGTAAGCATTAGCACCCAAAAAAGTGGCAATAATTCCCATGTTTGCTATTACCCAAGTGCTTCCAATCGGTTGTAATACAGTGATTCTTTCAACAGAAATAAAAGGTGTAAGCATAATCGCAATAAAAGCAGTAACACTAAAAAGACTAAAAAGAATCATAAACCTACTTTGATCTTCTTTACGATTAGCGTTATCGATTTTAATAAATCGTTCATGCTTATCAAGTTCTTCTGTTGTAACTATACCATCACCGTCAAGATCCGCTTGATTTAAAGGATTATCTTTAGATAGTCTTTTCATTTTATAAACATCCACTTAGGTTCAAAAAACAATGTTGAAACATAAGCTAAAGCAACGATGCAAAAAGTTAAGAATAAAAGATCATTCACGGTTTAAACTCCATTGCAAACCAAATCATCCCAGCGAGGCCCCCCAAGGTAATTATTAAACCAAGACAAATACCAACAATTTCCATGATTTTGTTCTTTCTTTGCATGGCTTTATATCGGCCTTCTCTTTGATTTTTCTGAGCTTGTTTTCTAAATTCTTGAAACTTTCGAAGCCCTGATGCCCCTCGAGTCTCCTGAATTATTCGTGTTAGTTCAGCTTCATACTCTTTAGCCTTTTCATATGCAATATAGCTGCTAAGAGGATCGTTTTTATTGCCAGATTTCTGAGCTTCTTTTGCACCATCAATGAACGCAAACAACGTATTAACGTCCTTCCCCATCGCCTGGAGATCCTTGCCCATTGCAATACCTTTTTTTATAACTGTAAAAGCAGTTAAAGCTATCGTAAGTGGTTCTGGCATGGTCTTAAGTCCTTTATAAATTAAGACTTTTTAGAAACAGATTTTTTCTTTTTTGGCTTTTCAACCCAAGCCTCGTTTTTCTCTGTATTTGGATCATCTTTAATAAATTTACCTTTTTTAGTTCTTGCTCGAACTAATACTTTTTCTTTTTTTGGTTTCTCAACCCAAGCTTCATTCTTTTCTGTTGTTGGATCGTCTTTTATAAACTTTCCTTCTTCAGTTCTTGCTCTAACTAAAATTGGTTCTTCTGGCGCAACAACAACTGATTGTTTTTGTAGTTTTTCTTTTGCTAATCTTCTAGCAATTTTTTCCTCTTTGACTCTTCTTGCATATTCTTGATTTACTGATGACATTATATTTAATTCCTTTTTATAGAGTTTAAAGTTGCAATATCTCTTTGTGTCTGAATACGTTCTTCAGCAATACGAGTTTTATCCTCCAACGCATCTCTGGATATATTTAATCTTTGTTTTGCAATTAAATCATCATTTATTTCATTTTGTTGATTTTGTTGTAGTCTCTTATCAAACTCATCACCTTTACGCTGTATATCTGCACCTTTTAATGCGAGTTCTTGTTTTCGTATTGAAACAAGGGGATCTTCTTTAGATGGTGGTGTTACAGCCTGTGCATATTGTTCAATCATCTCAGCTATAAGTTGAGAAGCAACATTCTGTATTTGTACTTGTATTTGTTGTTGCATATTTCTATCTTGTTGCAACATTTGCTGTTGTTCTGGTGCCAATTGAGACATGATTTCTTCTGTTGCTTTAGTTTCAGCGAGCATTCCTATGTGTTCTTGTATATGACCTTGCAGAACAGCAGCCACAGCCATACTAGTTTGAACTGTAGGAGTTGATAATACCGCTAAGTGAGATTGAATATGAGCTTGATGATCTTGACCAACAAAAGCTTGTAAAGATAAACCTATTAAAGCATTTTGATTTTCTTTTGCAGGATTTAATGGAGTTGGTTCTTTAGGCGGTGGCAATATAGCATCAATATTAGAAACACCTAATGCCTCATACATATTTCTATATGCCTTATACAATCCTTGAGGCCCACCATGTATTTGTGGATTTGATTGAACTAATTGCAATTCTGTTTGGGCTAATGTTACACGCTGAGACATAGAAAATATGTTCGGATCACTCACAGGAAGTATATCAATACGACCATCAAAATCTTGTGACTTTATATTTGAATCAGCCCCTGAAACAGCATAAGGATAAGGAGATGGATTCATAGCAAATATGTTTGATAAAAGTTTAAACTCCATTTTTTGAGAATAATGTAATCTTTTATGAATAGCAGACATAACTTTTGTTCCACGTTCCATAATTGCCATTGTAGTTCCTACAGGGGTCTCTCCTCCCATTTCACCTATTTTCATGTCTGCCATAGATGCAAAACGTCTTCCAGCGTCTACAAGCGTTCCCATAAGCTGATAGAGCGTCCCTGAAGGCTCTTTAAAAGGTAAAGGCATAAGTGAAGTACGAATGTCTCCACCAGCCACATCTATGTCTCTAAACTCTCCTGGTTGCAAAGCACTGTCTTCATCACGAATACGAGCACCACGAGCTTTAAATCCTGCTGGTAAATTTGATAATGTACCAGAATCAATCAACTGTCTTAATATTGATGTTGATGCTTGTGCTAATCCACCAATCATGTGTGTAAGACCTAAACCATAAAAACCTAATCCTGGCATAAATTTATAGTGTACAAAATAAGGCTTCTTGCGTTTCATTTGATCTGTTTCGTCATAATTACGTCTGATCGCAAGAACTTCGTTGTTATCTTCTAATATTGTCACAACATAAGGAAGTTTTAATCCAGAAGGTTCTCCATCAGATCCCATGTCTTCAAAGCCCTCTATATCAAGTTCTGTATGAATTTCATATATTGTTAATTCTTCTGAACCTTTCGTAGGATGAACGCCTTGTATATCATTAATTGTTTCGTTAACTTCATTGTAACTCTCAGAATCATAACCAGCACTTGGTAAATCTATATTACGATAAAAACCAGCTAATTGAAGTTTACGAACTTCATTCGAATCCATCTTAATAATATGTGTAACACGAGGGCTTGTTAAAAGATCTGTTGCTTCAAAAGGAACAACTAAATCTTCAGCATGAATAAACTTACTTACTGCACGTTGTAGTAAAGGATCAAAATAAACCTTTTTAAATGTAGAACCTACAATAGGAAGATAAAAAAGCATTTGATCTAATTCAGGATCATACTCTTCCATCTCATAAGTAATTTGATAATTCATATACTCTTTAACACGTTCTGCTTGTTGAGAAAGTAAAGGACTTGACGCTCCAAGAACTTGTGTTCTTACAGGGCCACCAGAGGGAAGCATCTCACGATAAGCTTGAGCTTGAAATTGTGTAACAGCTTCTCCTAAAAGAGGATGAATAACCCCTGAAGCACCTTCAAAAGGTTGTGATCTCTCTTCATACTTCATGCCAAGAAGTTCTAAACCTTTTTTATAAGTATTCTCCCACTCTTCTCTTGAAGATATATCATCGTCAACATTACCACTTAAATCAGAAGCTATTTTCCCTAACTCTGAATCGTCTATAATATCAGCCAAATTGCCATCAAAAGGAATTTCTGGAGTCACTTCTACTTCTTGTTGAAACTCACCAATAATAACACTTCCATCATCAAACTCTGTTACGTTACTTTGTTTGTCAAACTCAATAACATCAAGTTCAGCTTGCTCTAACTCAGGAGTTGGTGCGTTTAAATTTTCTGGAAGACCTCCAGCGCCAATATTTCTTTCTACTGCCACATTCTATCCTATCGTTTTAATTCTATCAGCTTCCATTTGATAATATTTTTTAGCTTCAGATCCTTTGGCCTTATTAACTTTCGCAAGAGCCATAAGATATTCATCACTTGGAGGTGTTGAAGCAGAAGGTGTTCTACTCCTCGGAGGATCACTAAAATTAGGAGAGTTTGGGGAGGAATTACTCCCTAATTCACTCTGCTTCAACCTCTTATAAAGCGCCATTATTTGACACCTCTAAATTTTGTACCAGCTATAGCAGCGCCACCACCCCTAGATTTACCACCCATAGATCCACCTTTACTCATTTTACGAACACCACCCATAGATCCACCTTTACTCATTTTTCTTACGCCACCCATAGCACCGCCTTTACTCATTTTTCTCACACCACCGGCAGAACCACCTTTACTCATTTTTTTAACTTTACCACCATTACGCATACCCTTAGTGCCAACTTTACCACCGTTTTTCATACCTTTAGTGCCAACTTTACCACCATTTTTCATACCCTTAGCGCCTTTTTTCTTTAAAATAGCTTTTTGAAGCTCTTTAGGTAATGTTTTTTGTTTCTTTGTTAATGCCATAATTAATTTTCCTTTTCTGAATATAAATTATTAAATGTTACTCTAGGATCAAGATAACTGCTATGAATTTCCGCAGAGTGAAGATGTTGACTTGGTTTAAAATCTGGTGCGCCTTCTCCTGTTTCCCATAAAGCAGGACTTGTTGCCCTAACTCTATTATTTGGTAAAGCAACAATGTTGCCTGTCCATTCTCCTGCATCCGTTAACTGCAACACATGACTTTGTTTGTGCTGTGCAGGGTCATCTGAAATATGACTATCTGTATAATCTACAGTAAATAAATACTTTCCTTCATAAAATTCTCCATCAATCTTACAAATCCAAGGACTTGAGCTTACTCTCTCCATACTAATAACTGAATGATTACGAGCGCTGCAATCCCAAGGTTGAACTAAATGTGTTTCCATCATATGAGGCCACTCCTCTAGTGGTATATCTGCAACAAGTGCAGTTATAGGCATTCTAGCCCACATCGCTCCACCATGTATAGTGTCTTCTGGCTCACCGTCAACCTCACATCCTGTAAAAACAACTTGGAAACTTAAACACCTATCAGGTATTGTGTTTACAGCAATTGCTAACGCATGGAGATATTCTCCATGATAATCTTCGTGATTACAAGTAAATTCTTTTCTTACCCAACATTTAAAATGTGGTATATTGCTAATTAAATATGACATTTTTCTAATAATACTCCCTTTTATTAGATTTAAATCTATCGTCCTCATCATAATCAGTAGGTGTTATGATGAAACCTCCCTGTCTAAAACGCAATATAGCTTGCGTCATGCTATCGGCTAAATCGTCATGTTCCCCATTAGGAAATGAAGCACATTCCTCCACAACTTCTTCAGCAAAATTCGTATCTGGCCTCCAAACCATTCCACTTTCAAACACAGGAGCACAAGCGTTCATTCTTGTAAACTTATCTGCTCCTCTACTTGGCGTAAATGGAGTTACTGGAATACCCATTCGTCTTAATTCTTGCGTTAAAGGCATTCCACTTGCCTTTTGCTCTATTAAAATCATATCAGGATCGTATTTTTCTTGTAATTCACTTGCTTTTTCTTTTAATTCTGGAAAATCCCAACGTCCCCTAACAGCATCAAGAAGAATAATCGCTTCTCCGTCACCCTCTATAGGTTCAAAAATACCCCACGTTGTTATCGCACTGTAATCAGCCCTGTTTGACTTACTAAATGCCGTATCATAACTCTGAATTACATAAGAACACACTGGTGGGTCCTCTTCTTCCCACATTCCCCACCATTCTCTCTTGATAATAGCACCCTCTTCAGCAGTGGGATTCTGCATATACTGTGCATTCCATTTCGCAACAGGAATAGACGCTTTAACACCCTCTAATTCCTTTAATTCCCAAAATCCAGGCCATAAAGGTTTACCAGAAGGCATAATTGCAGGAAACTCAACAACTTCCCACTTATCCGCACCAGATTCACTTTGTTTTTGCAACACTTTAGCCGTTAAATCTCGAATACTCCAACGAGTCATTACAATAATTAAAGATCCTCCGGGCTGAAGTCGCTGTCGAGGACCAGAAGTATACCATTCATAAATATTATCTAAAGCTGTAGGACTTAAAGCATCTTGCTCGGAAACAGGATCATCAATAATACACAAGTCAGCACCACGCCCAGCAAGAGCGCCCCCAACACCAACAGCATAATACTCTCCACCACTTGAAGTAGACCAACGACCTGAAGCCTTCGCATCCGTTGCCAGTTTGACATTCGGGAATACCTCCCTAAACTGTTCGTCATCAATAAGATTTTTAACCTTACGACCAAAACCAACGGCAAGTTCAGCAGTGTGAGTAGCCTGAATAATCTTTTTTGTCGGATCTCTTCCCATAAGCCAAGAGGGAAATAAATAAGACGCAAATTCAGACTTTGTATGTCTTGGAGGCATATTAATAATAAGACGATTAATCTTACCATCAGCTACATCCTGTAGCTTTTGTGCGTAAATTTTATGATGATTTCCTTCTATAAATTGGGGCCAAACAAATTTAACAAAAGTTAAAAAATTATCCTCCCTTTTTTTACGGTCCTCCAAAACCGAAAGTCTATCAACCATAGGAGCTATTTTAACAAGCTCATCGTTTGTTAAGTATTCTTTAAATAAATTAAAATCTTTCATCACGCAATGTTAGAAAAAGAATCTAAGAAATCATCAGCAGCAGCATTTAATGTATTTGAAATTCCCTCAATAGGCTTGTATGTCAAACCTGCAACTGTTCCTCTTGGTGCTCTTCCCCTCTGTTCTAATACCTCACGAATACGACTGTAATTTCTTTCTTCCTGATTTGCATTAGGATTTCTATCAAATGAAATATTATTAATTGCTCTTTGAATTTCATCTGCTTGTTCTTCAACTGAAGTTGGCTCAGGATATAATCCTGTTTCAATAAATATGGGATTTGTTACTCTTGTAGTATCATCTGTAACATTTGAAGTTGGATCTATAACCGAATCATCAGTCGGCACCACAGTTTCATCAGAAGTCACATCTGCAATCGCATCAGAAATTACATCAGCAGTTGTGTCGGTAGTAGTATCGGTAGTAGTATCGGTAGTTGTGTCAGTAGTAGTATCAGTAGTTGTGTCAGTATTAACAATATTAGTTATATCTGTTGTTTGAGTTTTAT
>CAACVD010001678.1_pt1 | contig 10593 bp, 16 predicted proteins | sample 2381771 | NCBI WGS metagenome assembly CAACVD01 (sample SAMEA5211965, study PRJEB30684) | marine metagenome | biome: Marine; feature: Epipelagic; material: Water | collected 2015-10-15 | depth 15 m | reverse complement strand
TTTTGTTGTTCCTCGCCCAAGGTGAGCCCGTGTCTTTGGAGACCGTTAAACGCATGGCCTCCTACCTCTCTCGGGCTGCTGAATACTACGACGAGAACGACACCAACGCCTGTGGTACTATCTCGTATCTGTTGTGGGGTGGTAAGGCGGGTCTCCGCTGGGCAGAGTCCAAACTCAAGGAGGAACTCTTTGCCGCTCTTAAAAAAGAGCTCGGAGAACTTCAGGAATAAGGGGGTAAAAAACTTATACAAAAAAAGGCACTCTATGACTATCAAGGAACGGGTACAGGAAGTCTTCAACAGGTTCAACGTCAACCTCACAGCAGAGGAGGTTTTGCGCGTGGACATGGCCGAAGCAGCACTGGAGAACGGGACCGTTATCTACACCGACGGCGAAGACTTCGCAGAGGGTGAAGAGGCGTACATTATCAACGACGAGGGCGAGCGCATCCCGCTGCCTCCCGGAGACTACACACTCGCAGACGGCGGGGTCATCTCCATTGGTGATTTGGGCAAGGTAAACAAGGTAACAAAGCCCCAAGGCGGCGACGCCAAGAACGAGGGTAAGCCCGACGCCAAAGGCATCGACGGAAAGCCGAACATTGACAGCACCAAGCCCACCAAGCGCAAAGAGGCGCCCGCTGCACCTCCCGCACGCGACCCCGCACCACAGGACCCCCCAAAGAAGAGAAAGAAACTCGCCTCGGAAGAGGAACAACAAAACGATATGAAAGTAGAATTTAACCAAGAGGAAGTCTTGGCCGTCTTGGTCGAGAAGTTCCCCGACTTGGGCGAGGAGTTGGCTCAGGCCATCGCCGCAGCCGTGGCTGAGGTGTACGCCCAGCCAGAAGAAGAGGTCATCGAAGAGGAGGCCAAGGAAGAGGAGAAGGAAGAGATGACAGAAACCACCGAAGCTACCGAAGAGGTAGAGGTAGAAGTGGAAGTAGAATTGAGCGAAGACAAGCCCGAGAAGACGGAGCTTGAATCACTCAAAGAGGCATTGGCAGAGACCAACGCCAAGTTGGATGAGTTGCAGAAGTTCGCGGCAGAGCCCGGACTCAAGCACAAGGCCCCAACAAAACAGGTCGAAAAGCTCGACCTCGCAAACATGACAGTAGAAGAGCGCGTCCGTGCTCTTGCAAATCAACTCTCTAAATAATTCAGCATGGCTGATATGACATTCACAGTGAGCAACTACGCAGGTACGGCCGCCGTTCCTTTCGTTGCTCCAGCAATTTTGAGCGCAGATACCATCGCGAACGGGTACTGCTCTGTCTTGGACAACGTTCGTTATAAGACCAACCTCCGCAAGGTGTCAGGAGGCACCGTAGAGGCTCGCTCTTGCGACTTTGCAACCAACGGCTCTTTGGACATCTCTGATGTGCAGTTGACCTTGACTGAGTTGCAGGTGAACGAGGAGATCTGCAACCACGAGCTCGCCCAAACTTGGGCAGCGGAGCAGATGCGCGGCAACTACGCTGGTGTCCCCGGTGATTATGAGCAGTACCTCGCTCAGTACGTGGCCTCTCGCGTTGCTGAGGACGTGGAGAAGAATATCTGGCAGGGCAAGTACGACCACACAGATGGCTCTACTTCAGGCACTGGCGTTCCTGTTTTGTTTGACTCCATTATGAGCGCATACGTGGCGGGTGCAGGAACCAACGAGACATTGTTGGCGGGTGCCTTTACCGCAGCAACCCCCGGGTCTGGCACAGATACAGGGATTGCAACTCAGTTGGCGGCTTTGGTTGCTGACTTGCCAGACGCTTTGATCGGCGACCCAAATACCAAGATTTACATGAGCCGGAAGACTTTCCAGCTCTACTTCCAATTCTTGGCCGCAGACAACAACAACCCAGTGTTGGCAACTCAGATGGCTAAGTTCTACCTTGGCTACGAAATCATCTGCCCCGCTGGATTCCCTGACGATACGCTCTTGGCTTCTCGCGTGGATAACTTGTACTTCGGAACCAACGTCTTGACCGATCACGTCGAGGCTCGCTTCATCGACCTCCGCAACACAACCGGAGCAGACCTCACTCGCATCCTTATGATGTTTGACGGAGGTACTCAGATTGTGGACGAGGCGTCTATGGCTTGCGTCCGTCGCTCAGCCTAATAACTAACCGAGACAACGGGGGGCCTTCGGGCCTCCCGGACTCTCCCTAAAACTCAACAACATGGCTTGTGATTTAACATTGACAGGGCGGGGAGTAGGTTGTAAAGACGCTCTCGGTGGCATCAAGCGTATCTACGTGGCAGAATGGGTCGACGGACTTTGGGACCCCATCGTATCCGGCGAGGTCGCAGACGCTACTACAGCAGTCACGTTCAAGACTTACGATATGACGCGGGGCAGCGGGTCTCTTACGCAGACCATTACCGCAGACCTTGCCGCAGGTACGGTCTTCTTTGACCAAGTTTGCTCCGTCACCTTTAACAAGGCAGCCGTCGCAGACATCGCGGAAATTTCTAACCTCGTGAAGGGCCGCATGGCTGTCCTCGTTCAGGACAACAACGACAACTGGTTTGTAGTGGGACTCAAAAACGGCGTTGAAGTCTCCGGAGGTACTGCCCAAACGGGTCAGGCCGCAGGCGACCAAAACGGCTTCACGTTGGAGTTCTCTGCACAAGAAGCGAGCCCAGCTCCTTTCTTGTCCGTTACAGCTAACGTACCCGACGGGGCCGAGATTACCATTACGGCTGCACCGTAAGGCTAACGAAATACCGGGCCAACCTTAAGGCCGTTATTGTTACAAGGAGGGGGAGGGCGTTGGCTCTCCCCTTTTTTATCTCTACGCATGATTCACCTCACACCCAACGCTGCATCAAATAGAGTCTTCGTGTCTCCCTTTCAAGCAAGAAAGTTTCTGCCTTCGTTCACTCACTATCTTATGATTTTGAAGAACAACGCAACAGAGAAGGAGCACCCGTGTATTTTGTCGCCTACGCTGGACAACGAGAGATACACGCGGGTCGGTATTCCGACCAACAACGACGACCCCGCCAACAGCAGCGTCTTGATAACCGATTCGGGGCTTTTTACATACACGATTTACGGTCAGAACTCATCGACCAACAAGGACCCGAATGACGCAAGCGTAGTCGGTGTCTGTGAGGTAGGCCCGTGCAGGGTAAGCGCAGAGGCCGCATGGACCATCCCCGAGGTTACAATTCCCGATAACGTGATATATTACGAGTAACATGGAACTACTCAAACTCAAAGAATACGAAGAGCGTTCATACGCAGAGCGGCCATCTAACCAAGGGTGGGTGTCTTACGGCGATGACAACCTCTTCCCTCAATACTTGATTGACCTTTACAAGAGCAGCGCCACGCACAACGCTCTCTGTACCTCCATCGCGTATATGATTTTTGGCGACGGCGTACAGGCTGACACCCTCGAAGCGCGTCTAAAGATTAAGGAGTGGGGCTTGCAAGATGAAGTCCGTAAGGCTTGCTTAGACCTGAAAATCCAAGGCGGGTTTGCGCTTGAGGTGGTGTACTCCATCGACCGCACGACTATTTCCAAGGTGCGTCACTGCCCCTTTGAGAATGTACGGACGGCAGAGGTAAACGAGGACGAGAAGATAGACTTCTTGTACTACTCTAAGGACTGGAGCGACAAGCGCGAAGAGCCGCAGCTCGTCAAGACCTTTGACCCTGAGCATAGCGTAGAGCACCCCGTACAGATTCTGTACGTCAAGCCCTTCTCGCCGGGTTCGTACTACTACCCCAAGCCCGACTACATTGGTTCGATTGATTACATCGAGTTGGACAAGGAGATTGGGAAGTACCATATTAACAACATCAAGAACGGGCTTGCTCCGAGCTTCACCATCCACTTTAAGAACGGGGTGCCAGCACAGGAGGAGCGCCGCCGTATCCGTAACGACATCGAGCGCCAACTCGCCGGGGCCACCAATGCGGGTAAGTTCATTGTGACCTACTCCGATAGCCCCGACAGGAAGCCTGACTTCGAGCCGTTTCCCCTCTCCGATGCCGACAAGCAGTACCAATTCCTCTCTACGGAAGTGTCCGACAAAATCATGGTGGGTCACCGCGTGGTGTCTTCGGCTATGTTTGGCGTTAAGACAGCGGGCCAACTCGGAAACACCCAAGAGTTGGAGATTGCCTCCGAGCTCTTCGACCGTCAGGTAATCAAGCCCTACCAACGCATCGTAAAAGACGCCCTTTCAAGCATCTTTATCGCCGCAGGTACCCCAACGATTGTGAGCGTGGAAGAAGTGCCGCCTATGGAGCCGGAAGAGGCTACAGAACTGAGCGAGGAGATGCCCAAGGCTAAGGCAGAGGTGGCCGATTTTCTCATTGACTTGGGAGAGGAGGTCGACGAGGATTGGGAGCTCATCGACGCCCGCCGCGTAGACTACGACGAAGAAGAGAAGATGGACGCCTTGTGGAGCTTTGCACGGGTACCCTCGGGCAAGCCACAGGCCAAGAGCGAGCAAGACAACGAGCTTATCAAAGTACGTTACGCCTATATGCCCAAGGTCACAGGCAAGAACGGCAACCCCTCGCGCGACTTCTGTCAAAAGATGGTAGCCGCAGGGGACCGCGTATGGAGAAAGGAGGATATTGACGCAGCCTCACAGCGTGCCGTGAACCCGGGATGGGGTCCCGAGGGCGCAGATACTTACGACCTTTGGCTGTACAAAGGGGGTGGCAGTTGCCAACACTTTTGGGAGCGCCGCACCTACCTGCGTAAGAACAACAAGAAGGTAAGCGTTAACCGCGCACGTGGCATCCTCCGCGAAGCAGGGCTCGAACCTTTGGCCGCCAATGACCCACGCGTAGCCAAGCGCCCACGCGATATGCAGAACCGAGGCTTTTTGCCAAGCAATGAAGCCGCCAAAAACATCTCAACCCCTCGATAAATGGCACTTACCGCAGAAGTTCTCTTTGTAAACCCGGACTACATGAAGCGCCTTACCCAGCTCAACGGCGGGGTAGAGGACGCTGTGATGGTCCCGGCGATTATTCTCGCACAAGACAAGTACATCCAGCAGTATCTCGGCACCGACCTCTTAGAGAAGCTCAAGAGCGACATCTCAGGCTCCGGCGTTACGGGCGATTATGAGACCCTCTTGGACGACTATGTACGCAAGGCAACGGTGTGGTGGAGTATGGTGGAAATGTTGCCCAACCTCTACGTGAAGCTCGACAACGGGGGCCTTGTTATCCGCAGCGCGGAGAATACTTCTCCCATCGGTGAGGACGACCTGCACCGCGAAATTGAGAACGCACGACAGAACGCGCAGTTCTACACCACGCGCCTCGTGGAGTACCTGTGCAACAACTCTTCTCTCTTCCCGGAGTACAAGAGCAACAACGGCCCCGATATGAGCCCAGAGACGCAGGTGTACTATCAGAACGGCATGAGCATCTCGGGCGGATACGACCGTGTAGACCCTGACTTTGCACGTAAAGTGTTCTACGATTGACACGCCAAGAGAATATAGTGCTCTTGCAGGCGTGGCTCAGTAAAGAAAAGCCCAAACCCCAAAAGCCAAAGCCGTGAGATATTTTGCCCTTCTCCTTTTCCTTGTTTCTTCCGTTGCCCTTGGTCAAGTATGCGGGGAACAATGCACCCACGTAGACCACGACTTTGAAGACTGGCTACAGCTACGAAGGTCAGGAAACAGGAACTCGGACTACTTTGTTAAGTACCTACCTATCTCGTTCCACTCCTACAACGGGGCGATAACAGCAGAGCAAGCCGACTCTGCTTTTGTGCTTTTGCAAGAGCAGATGTTAGGGACGGGCCTTGTGCCTTGTCGCGCCGAGGGCAGCTTTTTCCACGAGTGGAGCAACCTACCAAGTGAGGACCCGGTGTACGACAACCCTCTCTACTTTCAAGCCATGCAAGCCGTGGACCTTGCGGGTACTTCTCCGGTCGATATTTGCAACGTTCATATCTTTGAAAGCATCGGCGCAGGTATAGCCGGGTTCTCGTGGATTAACCAAAACCCCGCTACTCGCCCTTGGGACGGCATCTATCTCAGAGCGGCCAGCGCCACCACCTCTACGATAACGCACGAGATGGGCCACTACTGCGGCCTCTTCCACACCTTTAACGGGGGGCAGTGTGGCGCCGTAGAAGCCGACTGTGAGAGCGAAGGAGATAGGGTCTGCGATACCCCGCCAACGTTTATCAATTACTCGTGTGACAACCCCTCTTGTGAGGCGGCAGACTACACGAACCACATGGACTACACGCCTAACTCGTGCCGCGACCACTTCACGACGGGGCAGGTTCTGCGGATGCACGCTATCCTCAACAACGGATACCGAGCAAGTGTGTGGCAGTCGGGAGAATGTACCGACCCGAACTTCTTAGACGTGCAGCTCTTGTCGGTACGTAACGAGCGCAGGTGCGACGACATCTTCGTGCCTGTGGTTAAGGTTGCCAACTTCTCAGCCATCGACGCCGAGAGCGCACAGGTAACGGTGAACCTCAACGGGCAGACGTATGAGACGTTTGTAGATGTTCCCGCCATGACCATCGTATCTATTCAAGGCGACGAGATGACGGTTCCGTATGACGGCGACTATATCGGTGAGGCTGTGGTGCTTGTGGTAGCCGATGCCAACGCAGACAACAACGTCAGCACCTTCCAGTATAGCCCTCGGCCCTTGGCTACGTTTAACGTCGTTATTCAACACGACGCTTGGCCGGAATCTGAGCAGTGGAAGCTGTACAAAGAGGGCCAATCAAGCTCCTACTATACGGGCCAGCAGTGGTACGCCGCCGGAGGTTCTAACACCAACCAACCTTACGACACCTTCGAGAATGGTATGACGTACGAGCCCTACTTCACTCACGACGAAGTCTGCCTCTCAGAGGGTTGTTACGGCGGCTGGTTTAGGCATCATGGGTACGCGTCAACACAGGAGCTGTACGACAGCCAGAACCCCGACTATGAGGGACTCGTGTGCGGCGTGGATGTCTATGTAGAAAAAGGGTTGGACGTTGACACGCTCTACTCTTATCACACAACGGCCTTCTCTGACTCGTGCGGCATAAACATCATCTGCGAAAACGAGAATCAAGAGTACATGATTGGGCAGATTGGCGGCCCCTCTTACGACTGGGAATACGACCTCTGCGTAGAGGATAGGTATGACGAGCTCGTAGACAAAGAAGAAAACGAGAGCCCTTGTATAGGCGACTTTGACGGCGACGGAGAGCGCCAACTGAACGACCTCCTTTTGATTTGCGGAGAGCTCGGGCAGGCTGGCCCGGCTTGCGTCTGCGATACCGACGGGGATATGGTGGTAGACATCATTGACTTCGCCAACTTCTTGCAGGTGTACGGCTTGGACTGCGAAGGCAGCGAGATGCCCCCGCCCACCCTGCGCGAGGTAGAGGAGATGGGTTTTGAGGCGAGCTATATCGACATGAATGGGAGAGAGGTTGCACCACAAGCCCAAGGTGTTTATCTTATGCGTATCGTGACGCCTCAAGGACTAACACTATACACCAAGGTTTTGCGATGAATTACGACGTACTTTCTACTTTGCTTCCGTCACTCTTTGCCGCCGTAGGTGTGTGGGTTACTCTGAATCAAGAGGTAGCCAAGCTCAAAGGCCGCGTGTATAGGTTAGAGAGCGACCAAAGCGAGTTGAAGGCGATGCTTAAAGAGTGCGTGGAAGGTATCCACGAGCTTAAGGTCTTACTCGCCAAAAAAGGGATGTGAATGTACAAATGGTTTAATCTATCTGAGTTTGACAGCCCCGACCGACCCGGCTCGGGTGAGCTCATGGAGCCCGAAGTAGTACAGGCCCTTGACATTGCCCGCGACATCTACGGGTATCCGATGGTTATCACCTCGGGCTTCCGCACGGTGGAACACAACAAGAAGGTAGGCGGCTCGCGTCAGTCCAGCCACCTTCTCGGATATGCGGCGGACATCGCCGTGCCCAACTCAGAGCGTCGATTCCTTTTGGTGGAGGCCCTCTTAGACGCGGGATTCCATCGCTTAGGCTTAGGCCCTGACTTTATCCACGTAGACCTCGACCCTAACAAGCCCAGCAACTCACTCTGGGTATATCTCTAATTCATGGAACTCACACGTAAAGCCCGCACCGTTCACGCTGTCGATTGTAACGTCGAGAAGCGTGGAGGGGAGCAACACTTCCTGTTCATTTCGGACATCCACTACGACAGTACGAAGTGCGACCGAGAAAGGTTACACCGACACCTTGACGAGGCGCGTGAGATTGGGGCGGGTGTGTTCATCTTTGGGGACCTCTTCGACCTGATGCAGGGCAAGTGGGACCCTCGGGGTAATTACTCCGAGCTACGCCCCGAGTACAAGTCCTGTGTGTACGTTGACGAGGTTATCCACGACGTAGGAGACAAGCTCTCCAAGTACGCCGACGTCATCAAGTTTATCTCCAAGGGCAACCACGAAACCAACATCGAGAAGAGGATGATGGTCTCACCCATCGACCGCGTAGCGCAAATCATCAACGCCGCAGGGGGTCACGTAGAGGTGGGAGGTTACGCCGGGTGGTTGGTTATGCAGGCAAACCGCAACGGCTCCTCGGCGCAACGCTTCAACGTACACTACCACCACGGGTACGGAGGGGGCGCCAAGCGTTCTAAGGGCATCCTCGGAGCTGACATCGACCAGAAAGACTTCCCGGACGCGGATATTATTGTGCGCGGTCACGACCACCAAAAGTGGCACCTACCCGTGACGGTAGACCGCATCACCCAACAGATGAAGCTCACACAAAGAACCGTCCACCACCTACGCCTTGGCTCTTACAAGAAGCTCGGAGATAGGTGGGCAGGGTGGGCCGTGGAGAAGAACTTCTCTACGCCGCGCCTTGGGGGTTGGTTTGCCACGGTTAAGGAACGCTCAGACGAGTATGTATGGACAATAAGAGAGGCAACTTGAACCCTTGGCTTAGGTTGCTGGGTGGCTTGGACGTGACGCAGGTATTCAAGACGAAGGGCGACCTCAAAAGGTGGAGCGCGAAGAGAACCATCGGTGGTGCGATTGTTGCCGAGGCCCTTTGGCAAATACATGAGTATGGCATATCTTGGGAGGGCATCGTACTGACCGGCGTTGGCATAGCGCCGTTATGCCTCTCGTTCTTTGAGAGGCCGGGTTAGTGTTTTATTCAATTCATCAGGTGAAAGGGTCGCTCGAAACGTCGAGGGCCCTTTTTTCTTGCGCCTCTGTATCCCGCGCAAACACTGAGAACAAGAAAAAAAATGAAACTTTTTTCTCAGGAATGCTTGACAAATGAAAACTTAGCTGTATATTTGGGACATGAACGAAACAAACACCCCCGCCATGAAGTCAATTTTTGACCTCCCCAAGTACAGCATCAGCCTTGGCAAGCAAGACGGCCCATTCACGACATACGAAGTATGCGTACGAGTCGCCCCGGGTCAGCAGGTTGTAGTGTACACCAGTGTCGACCGCCCGAAAGCTGAGCGAGTTCTTGCAGCGCTTAACGCCTAAAACAAACACACACACCATGAAAAACACAACAAACTACGCGCAATGCGCGGCCATCGAAGCTCTCGAGTCGGTACGCTTTATGTTGCAAGCTGATATGGCCCTCAATGAAGGCGACAGCCCAAAACAAGTACGCGCATGGGAAGCGGCCCGCATTGAACTCAACAAAGTTCGCAAGGCCTTGGCGATTGTGCGCGGCGTCAACATCGACTAAGACCTCGCAACCCGTGGAGGGTTCACCCGGAGCCCTCCACGCACCAACCACAAACACACACACCATGAACAACGTTACAACATCTAAAGTCTACACCGGCGTTTACAGCCTGACCGTAACGACGGAAGCCGGCGAGCAGTACGCGGTCAAATTGGAAAACGTCAAAGACCAAATCGAAACATCTCGCGGGTATGTATGGCACATCGAAGAGAGCACAGGAGAGGTTGACTTTGCTTGTGGTGCATACCATCAAACAAAGCGCGAGGCAATCCAGTGGTTGAAGCACGCACCTACCTACGTTTGGGCGTAAGAAACAAACACACAAACCCCCAACACGATGCAAAACAAAAGCACCAAAGGCAAAGACCTCGCGTGGGACATTGCCACCCGCCTCCGGGCAAATCAATTTAAGGACATGACGCTCGGAGAGATTGACGACTTCCGCGCAGAGATGGCTAAGTTTTTAGACCTCAAAAAAGAATGGTGATGCTTAAACCCAACGGAATCTCCCACACGGTCTACCCAGACCAACCCGCCGAGGACTTCAACGAGTGGACGGCCAACTTCACCCGCCAAGAAGTAGCCCGCGACGCGGACGAGTTCAAGCGTAAGTTTGACGGCCTCTGGGCTGACTTCAAGAACTCCATCACAGGATGAACACGTATGAGGTCATATACATCCTTGGCTTCGACCACGATGACTGGGACAAGCTCACAGTGACCGCACGCGACGAAGCAGAGGCCAAAAGAAAAGCAATCGACAAGGTGCCTCCCGGGTGCCGCGTCAAGAAGATAAAACCAATTCAAACCCATAACACAATGGACCAAACCAAAATCCAGAGCGTGACCCCGCAGGGCACGTTTGAACACAACGGAAAGACCT
>CAACVD010001677.1_pt1 | contig 10593 bp, 11 predicted proteins | sample 2381771 | NCBI WGS metagenome assembly CAACVD01 (sample SAMEA5211965, study PRJEB30684) | marine metagenome | biome: Marine; feature: Epipelagic; material: Water | collected 2015-10-15 | depth 15 m | reverse complement strand
TTGATTTGATTTCAAAACTTCTATCAAATTGTTCTGCTGTAAAACTTGTGCCTGATAATCCTGTGGTGCCTGAGAAAGTAACAATGTCTCCTGCGTTAGCTCCATGACCTGTAATGTTCACAGTCACATTTGCAGAACCATTTGTTGTTGTAAAAATATTTGATACGGAAGAATTAGTTTGTCTTGTAGGTGTGATATCATAAAGAATACTATTAGCGTAAATGTAGAGTTTCTTATCTGTACCAAGAGCTGCAAGTCGTGTTCCATCAAGAGCTACCCAATGATGAGCATCACGAGCAACACCAATAAGTTTATTATCAGTGGTCTTTTGCCAACCACCTATCTTTTCAGGTAATCCATAACGAAAACGAACATTATCGCAATCTATATATCCATTAGATACACCTAGACTACTTGTCTGTTTCTGTATTCCTGGGTTGAGTTGTATCTTTGTCAGTGTCATCTTTTGTACTAAATAGAGATCCTACATGGCCTTGAAAATGCATATTTCCCATATGCGTTAAAGGCGAAGCAACATCAGCCCATATCTTACCACCGATCTTAGACCATAGTCTAGAGAAATAATAGTCTTCACTAAGGTATCTTTCACTCTTATCCCATGGCAATTTACCGACACCAAACAGGTCATAACAATTATCGGAACGCCATTGTTTACCATTTACTATTTGATCAGATATATATTTACGCTCAGGGTATGCTTTTTGCATTTTAACAAGAACATCTCTTTTAATCAGCATCATTCCTGTAGCTGCTTCCATGACTTCACAGAAACCGTTTTCAAGCTTTATATTTTTAGGATCTTGAAAATTTAGATTATATCCTAAAGCTTTATATTGTAGAAGATCAGGATCAATATTAGGATCTTTGAGCAAAGCATCTCTTACTTGATCCCAGTGAATACATTTACGAGGATAAATACCACAGACAATGTCTTTATCTGCTCTAATTAATCGTTCAATATTGCTAGTTTGAAAACCAATATCAGCATCAATAAATAATAAGTGTGTACCTACATAATTTTGATCATCTAAAAACATAGACACAATTGTATTTCTTGCTCGAGTAATTAATGATTCATTACCCATGGTTTGTAGTTTCATTCCTACACCTGATTGAGATGTCCAAGCCTGTAATCCCAATACTCCGTGAAGTGTATTCTCACTGAGTAGGCCACCGTACATTGGCATGCCTAGATATATTTTTATTCCTTTTTCTTTTAAGTCGCCTTCTATCATATTATCTACCTTTCTTAGTTAACTCGTAAAAATCTAAATTTAATTTCTCCTGTGCCTCCAACACCACCCGCACCGAATCCGGAACCAGCTGAGGCACCTCCACCTCCTGCGCCCGAACCTCTTGTACCATTATTTGGCGTGCTTTTGACATGACCTGCACCCCCTGAAATATTTCCTGCATAAGAAGCTCCGCCATTACCTCCTGATACAGTACAATCATCTCCACTACAATTTGTACCTGTTACACCAGCAACTCCATTACCTGATTGATTAAAAGTACCCACTGGACCTTGGTCCAAGGTCGTTGCAGTATTAAATGTGACTGATGTGCCATCAGATTCTCTAAAACTTCCTGAAGTAAGAGGTGTTGCGTTTATTGTTGCCGTTCCAGCTACGGAAGGATTATTAGTACGTAAAGGTCCTTGAACGCCACCATTGAGACCACTGCCTCCATCGCCACCTGTTAAAGTAAAAATGGCTCCTGTTGTAGCCCCTGATAAAACTGTGTTACCCCCATCTCCTGCTGTTGTGTTGTAAGAAGATCCTGAAGAAGCAGCACCTCCCGCTCCTATTGTCAACGTTAATGTTTCACCTTCTGTGACAGAATAAACTTGATCAGAAACATAACCACCAGAAGCACCCCCTGAACCGCCTGATTCACCACCAGCTTTGTCATAGTCTGCACCTTGCACACCCCCAGAACCACCACCGACAGCAGCTTGAACGTGAATAGCGTTTGCTCCATCAGGCACCGTTACTGTTGTGTTAGATGTTTGAGTTGTAAAACCTGTTGCTACAAAAGCAGTATAGAAATTTTTCCATACACCACTCTCTTTAATATAGCCTTCTTGAATTTCTTTCCATGCACTTGATGATTTAAAAAAAGCTTGATTGACTTGTTTCCAAGCACTACTGACTTTAATATACCAGTTGGCCATTATGCGTCATGAATGAGATAGAAATCACCATCCGCACCAGTTCCATTATCAGGAGTTCCTGTGCTAGTTGTGGTAATAAGATTTCTAGCTGTGATGTTACCTATATTAGTACCAGCTATTGTTGATGAAACAGTTAAAGCTCCTGTGACTGTTGCACCTGCTGATGTTGTTTCAAACTTTTTTACATTGTTATGAAAGATGTCGACACCATCATTTACATCCATCGTTAAAAATGTTTCTGTGCCTGTATCTGATCGAACAGTGATGTTGTCACCTTGAACAAATAATTCACCAGTGTTGTTCTCAATAAAACTATCAGTTGCATTATGATAAATTTGTAAATCTGGTCCTGCTCCTACATTAATGAATTTACTATCTGCTACAGAGATATTGTCATTAAAGGTTGCTACTCCTGAAAAAGTTGCTGTTCCTGTAAATGCTGCAATACTTGCAGATATACTTCCCATTGAACTAAAGACATTCACAACATTAAAATCAGATGATCCATCACAATAAACATGTGCGTGTCCACCTTGTGTAATTGCAACGCCATTAGCTGTGTGGCCTGTGGCAGCTATGGTCACGCTAAAGCTACCCGCAGTGTTGTTGAAAAAAGTGTAGTTGTTTTCTTTTGCAGGAATAAAGACTGTAATGTTACCAGTTAAAGTTCCTGTAAGTTCGATAACTTTATTAGAAGATTCAGCGGTAGCAGAAGCATTAGCTGTTGTTAACGTAACATCAGAATTGCCTGCTACAGATTTTGATAGATATCCTGCTGCAAAAGCGTCAAGGACATCAAGATTATTATTAGTTTTATCACCCCAAGTACCAGCGTTTTCGCCAGTTCCTTGTAGTTCTAGTTTAAGTCTGCTTGAATATGTTGAGGCCATATTGTATTTTTACCACTAAGAAAAGATAAAGTCTACTTTTTATAGTATGCTGGTAAGCCTAACATAGGTCGACTATCAAAAGCATTTTGCTGACCAAACTCACCATTTTTATTATTATAATGTAAAAATACTTGACCGCAATCGTATCCTTCAAAAGGCTCTCTCCAATGTTCTAATAAAGTACCTCGGTAAACTAATAGATCACCAGGACCTAAATCTACTTGTATACCTTTCTTCCCTTCTTCACCTGAAGGTTCTAGAAAGATAGGCCAATTATCACCACCAAGATTTAATGTACATGATATTTCACATGACGCTCTATCCTTATGTCGATGTAATGTGTCTCCATACTTGTAAATACGAGCATAAGAGTAAGTAGGAATTAGTTCTAATTCTGTTACCTGTTGCATGATTGGAAGCACACGAATCATTAGCGTTTCCATTGCTAGATCTGCATAATGAGAATATGTGTTAGGAATTTGTGTATCTTCCCATGTGCCCCACGTTTGATCAAACGGCGATATATACCTTGTGTCCTTTAAATGTGACGCAACTGCTCTTTTGTTTTGAAAATATGCATAAACAAAACTAGCAACTTCAGACTGCACTGCTTGTTTAATTACTACATAATTGTTTTCTTGAAAAAAATTAGTTTTCTGTTCTTTTTTCTTTTTAGTCATTTTTACCTCTATTTAAATGGGAAACCCAAATTCCAAATTACTAATGAATACCGTGTGCCTTTTGTAACAGGGGCTACACGATGCCAAACAAATGAAGGAAAAACTATTATTGATCCTTTCACTCTTGCTTCTTTCGAAGTCTGAATAACTGATTGACTATCTCCTCTGTTACGTAAATCAAACTCTAAATCTCCACCCTCGTAAGAATTACCATCTGCTAAGGACACTGTGACTGAAAGTTTTCTTATAAGACCATCAGTAAAATCTCTTGGTTTATTATATGGTTTATTCCAAGAATCTTGATGCCATGTATAATGTTGTGTTTCAGAATACTTTGTAAATTGACAAGACTCAGAGTGATGCCAATCAAAATTCCAACCTGCTTCTTTATTTGCTTGATGTATGTATGGTTGAATCTCACGATAAATCCATTGATCATTCATCCAAACAATTGAAGAATTTCTTGTTTTATAAAGTTTTGATACGTCTTTTTGATCAATAGGAACTTTATTATCATAGTCTCCCGTTAATGCGGTTTGTTCTGCTTGTTGTTCTCCATAAGCAATGATGTCATCACAAATACGAGCAGGAATAGCTTCTTGAAAAACATACCAATGATTTTGTAAATTCATTCTAACTCCTTCTATAAATTATAATATATTAGGATTATTAAAAATCAACTATTGAAACTTGTATCTTATAACTACGATACCTGAACCGCCAGCACCTGCAACACCACCAGTAGAAACATTACTACCTCCGCCGCCTCCTGTGTTTGCTGTTCCAGCACCACCATTATCTGGAGCTTGACTACCTCCACCACCGCTACCGCCTGTACCGCCACTAGCTGAACTGAAAGTTCCTCCACCGCCGCCACCGCCTCTTGTAACAGAGGAATCAGTTATTGAACTTGCTAAACCGTCACCACCATTTCCTGCTGTACTGGATGAACCATTTCCACCCACAGCACTAGCGCCACCTCCACCGCCACCACCATAATTTGGAGCAGCAAAAATTCCTGTGCCACCATTGTTGCCTTGTGATGGACTAACAGAGGGAGTGTTTCCTGAACCTCCAGCCGTATTATCTCTATCACCACCACCACCTGAACCTCCACTACCTGCAGGTCTAGGATTTGTACCACCAGCACCTTTTCCACCACCAGCGGATGTGATTGTTGAAAAAACTGAATTTGAACCAGGACTACCAGAAACAGCGGGAGAATCGTCACCTCCTGCTCCTCCTCCACCGACTGTAATCGGATATGCTTGTGCAGAAACAGGTAGAGCACTTGCTCCCAAAGGACTCGGTCCTGCGGAGTAAGAACCTGACGCAGTTCCATTTGAAAATCTGTATCCACCTGCGCCTCCTCCTCCAGCTCCGTAAGCACCAGCTCCACCTCCGCCTGCTATTACTAGATAGTCTACAGTATTTGATCCCGAAGAATTACCTGCATCACTAACTGTAAAGGTACCAGAGGATGTAAACGTGTGTATTTTAAAATCGCCTGTAGTGGTTATAGTTCCACCCGTTGCTGCAACAAAAGAAATCTTCAAATCACCTACATTACTTTCTTCGACATAAAGCCAACCTTTTGTTGAATCAGCATAAATTAATTTTATTGAAGCTCTATTAGTTTCAATGATACTGTCATTAGCACTTCCTTGAATATTTGAACCATTTCTAGCAATAGTAAGATTGTTAGTGCCAAAGGTCCCTGCATAATCTTTTATTTGTAAATAGTCTCCCACACTAGGACTAGCAGGTAAAGTAACTGTAATTGCACCACTCGTGGTATTGACAAAATAACCATTACCACTCGCAAGAGTAGTGTCACTTGTAATAATTGTGGAACTCCAGTCAACAGTTTGAGTAGGATCAAAAACAGAACCTAAGGTAGCACCTGATCCTAAAGTAACTGTATCTCCTGATTGACCAAGAGTGACTGTGGAACCTGTATCGGATTCTATTTTATTAATTTTAGCTTTGGAATTTACACCATCTAATTCTAAATCAGCCATTATTGAAACTTGTATCTAATAATTACCACTCCAGAACCACCAGAACCAGCGATAGAAACAGGATTACCACCAGATCCGCCGCCTCCACCTCCACCAGTGTTTGCTGTACCACTTCCTGAAGCATTAGCGTCATCTGAACCTGCACCACCTCCACCTGGACCAGCAGCGCCACCAGGAGTACCATCTGCGGCTGAACCGCCTCCACCTCCACCACCGGCACGTGTTACACTTGAACCTGAAATTGTACTTGCTGTGCCTGCTCCTCCCGGACCACCAGAATAACTTGGAGCTGTAGAGTTTGCTGGAGAACCTGCTCCACCAGCGCCTCCTCCACCACCAGCTATACCTCCTGCTAAACCAATAGGTTGACTACCTGATCCACCATCGTTACCTTGAGAGGGACTGACTGAGGGAGTGTTTCCTGTGCCAGCAGCACCACCGTATGCACCACCTCCACCTGATCCACCGTCTCCGCCAGAACCACCTCCACTTGATCCTCCTGATCCTCCACCTGCTGAAGTAATAGTTGAAAAAGTTGAAGTTGAACCTGGGCTTCCGTTTTGAGGCACAGGACTGCTTGCATTAGTTCCACCAGCACCAATTGTAATTGGGTATGCTTGCGCAGAAACAGGAAAACCTCCTGTAGCTGGATTTGGAAAAGATTCACGATAACCACCGGCACCGCCAGCACCACCCACAACTTTTCCGCCACCTCCTCCACCTGCAATTACCAAATAATCCACAGTAGTTGAACCACTTGGACCACCTGCGTCTGTAACAGTGAAAGTTCCAGAAGACGTAAAGGTATGAATTTTAAAATCACCCGATGTTGTTATGGTGCCTCCTGTTGCTGCAACAAATTCAAGTAATTGATTGTCACCTACATTGCTCTCATTTGTGTAAAGCCAACCTTTTGTCGAGTCAGCAAAAATTAAAACAACGGAAGCTCTGTTCGTATCAATTAAACTGTCATTAGCAATACCTTGGATATTAGAACCATTTCTTGCTATGGTGAGGTTGTTGGTACCAAAGGTACCTGCATAATCTTTTATGGCAACAATAGCTCCCGCACTTGGTGAGGCGGGTAATGTAACTGTTATTGCTCCAGAAGTTGTATTGACAAAATATCCTTCTCCTGAAGCTGCTGTAAAATTAGCTGTTTTGATTGCGCTCTGCCAATTTACAGCTCCTGCTTTGGAAAAACCAGATGCAGAGGCACCTGATCCTAATGATACAGTATCGCCACTTTTACCTATTGTTAAGGTGCTACCAGAATGTGTTTCAACCGTATTAACACTAATTTTACTGTTAGGTCCATCTAAATCAATTGCCATGATGCTGCAATATTACAGTAATTGGAATTGAAAAGAAAGATTTACTATAGGTTCATCATTCTTATTTGGTGTTAAATAATGATTGAGTTCAGAGTTAAATAGAACAAATCTATTGTGAAACATAGGAATTCTGTATCTAGCATGTTTTTCCCTACCTTTGTCATATTCAAATATTAAATCTGAGGGAATTTCGTTATCTGATAAAGTATAAATACAAGACATATCAGGTGAGTTCCATAGGTCAAATTCATCAATGTGATGATGAGTATTTATAGTATGTCCTTTGTTTTGCACCATAGCTCCTCGTTGTTTTATCACAGGTGTTTTTAAATACTCACCTCGATAATGATCACGAATATAATCTATAATCCATGTAAGATGTTGATCATCGTCAACATGTACATAGTCTTTATGATAATTAAAAACACTATCACTTTGAAATTTATTGTCAGAGTAATTTTGTAAAATATTTTTTTGAATACGATTGAGATTTAATTTGTCTTTAAGGATAGATGGTATTTCATCATATATAATAAATTGTTCTGTAAGAGTAATCTTACTTTGCATTTATATTATAGAGATACCCAATTCGATGCAGAGGCATCCCAACGAAAGTTTCCTGCAGGATCTTCTTGATCAGTTGCAATCCAACGAGTATTACTCTCATCCCAAGAAATTCTGTAAGCTTTAGCAGGATCACCATATTCAGTCACAGAAGGATAAGTAACAGGCGCATGCCATGTGCAAGAAGTTTCATTTAATGTCCATGAGTTATAAGGTTTGGGTGCATAGAACGCATCACGATCTTCATCATAAGTGAATCCAATAGCTGCGTAATTTTTTCTAAAAGCTTTTGATTGATCAGAAGATTCTGAACCATCTGCTTGATAGTGTTTACCACCACGTGTGTTATAAGAAGTTTTTTTCCAAAGTGGCCAACCGTGAATGTTTTCTAAAAACTGTACTCCTACAGCTTCATCTTCATTGCCATTAGAATCTTGACAATCAGCGTCAGCTACAACTTCTACTCCGATAACTTTAGAGTTAATACCTAATTTTGCATAATGTGCCATATTATTTACCTGCTCTTAATTTAATCTGTTTTATTAATTTTTCAATCATTGGTTTTATGTAATTAAATCCCATTGTTGGTCTGTTTCATTCCAAGTATATCTTTGCCCATCTGTAGGATAAGCAACTGGTGCTTCCCACAGACAAGTAGTTTCGTTTAATGTCCAAGAATTGTATGGTTTAGGTGGAATAAATGCATCTCTTGTTTGGTCATATGTGAAACCAATACCAGCAAAGTTTTTTCTTATAGTACTATTGTAAGAAGTTTGTTTCCAAGTATCTCTTGTACCATATAAGGTATTTAAAAAATCTACACCAGCTTGTTCATTGGTAGCAATATCATTTGATACGACTTCAACTCTTTCAACTATGTTTCCTGTTCTTAATTTTGCAAAATGTGCCATTACGCTGTGTAACTCCCTGAACCTGTGTATGTTAATATTGTATCTGAACCGCTTGTTGTGACTGTTGGTGAACCACTTGTTACGCCTGAATAATTTGCAGTTGGCATACGAATAATAACAATACCAGAACCACCATTACCACCAATATTACTAGCGTCGTCACCGCCACCACCACCACCGCCAGAGCCAGTATTGGTTGTTCCAGCACTTCCATCAGCAGATTGAGTAGCACCTCCAGCTCCGCCACCGCCAGAACCACCAGCACCTGCGGGTTTATTAACAGTGCTAGTATATCCACCACCACCGCCACCAGCACGAGTAACAGAAGAACCTGTAATTGTCGAGGCAACACCATTACCACCAGCACCAGCACTACTACTTGTACCATTTCCTCCAACAGCACCAGCTCCGCCACCACCACCTGGGGTAAAAGGAGAACCACTAGGACCTGAACCTCCATTAAATCCTTGATTTGCTGTGCCTAAACCTATTACTCCGTACATGTAGACTGAACCACCACCAGAACCACCATCACCAACAGCACCAGAACCTTCACCTGTTCCATTACCTCCCCCAATACTGGTTATAGTAGAAAAAACAGAATCACCTCCATTAGTTCCTAATCTGGCTCCTGTTCCTCCAGCACCTACTGTGACAGTGTATTGAGTTCCAACAGTTAAACTAAGTGCAGATTCTGAAGAACCTCCACCACCTGATGTTTCAGAATTAAAAGATGCTCGATAACCACCAGCACCTCCACCACTACCATAATCAGAGCCACCACCGCCACCGCCAGCGATAACTAAAAAATCTGCATCATAAACTGGTCCTGTTACAGCATCATCTGAAGTAGGAATCCAACCTTTGGTTGCTCCTGAATAGACTATTCTTAATGCTTGACCACTTGTGTTATATTCAAAATTAGCAGTAGTTCCTTGATAGTTTAATCCATTAGGGTTTATTATAATTTTGTTTGTTACCCAAGTTCTTGCATAGTCAACTAATTCAATCGTATCACCAACACTTGCAGAAGAAGGGAGAGTTATAGTGCATTGATTAGAGGCTGTATTAATCCAATAACCATTACCAGATACTGCTGTTAATGTTGATCCTGTAACAATGGTTGATTGCCAATCCGTGCTTGTTGTAATTCCTGTGAGCGTTCCTACCACATTTACAGTGTCTGTGGCCTGTCCTAATGTCAGGGTATTCCCTGAGTAAGATTTTATATTATTTACTTTTATATCACTTGCCATTTTTATTCCTTATTGAAACTTGTACCTTATAACCACGACTCCTGAGCCACCTGCAGCTGAAGTAGCACCGCCACCTCCTGCGCCGCCACCGCCGCCACCAGTGTTGGCTGTTCCGGCCACTGCTGCAACACTCGCAGAAGCGCCAGCTCCACCTCCACCAGATCCACCTGCGCCTGCTGTTGTATAAGTGCCAGCGGGCCAACTACCACCGCCTCCTCCTCCAGATCTTGTAACAGAAGAACCTGTAATTGAGTTGGCTGTTCCATTTCCACCAGGTGCACCACCTGTTGTACCGCCTCCAGTGCTAGAACCTGCTGCAGAGGCACCACCGCCTCCTTGGCCACCACCAGGATTAGGGGCACCGGGCCAACTACCACCAGGATTTCCTTGAGGAGGACTGACAGATGGAGTGTTGCCTGCGCCACCAGCACCACCAGCACCACCGCCACCAGCACCAGATCCACCTGAGCTACCATTAGTGCCAGAAGGACCTACATCTCTTCCACCACCGCCACCACCAGTGGATGTGATAGATGAAAAAACTGAATTACCACCATTATTACCTTGAGCATCTTGACCAACTCCAGCACCACCTGCTCCAATCGTAATTGGGTATCCTTGAGCAGAAACAGGAAAACCTGCTGTGGCAGGATTAGGAAAAGATTGTCGAAAACCACCAGCACCGCCACCTCCTCCACCAAATCTTGCAGCACCAGCATCACTACCACCACCTGATCCTCCAG
>CAACVD010000590.1_pt1 | contig 10594 bp, 12 predicted proteins | sample 2381771 | NCBI WGS metagenome assembly CAACVD01 (sample SAMEA5211965, study PRJEB30684) | marine metagenome | biome: Marine; feature: Epipelagic; material: Water | collected 2015-10-15 | depth 15 m | reverse complement strand
TTCGAAGATATATCCGATGCACTAGGAACATCACTGAGTCCCGATGATATAGAGGCGTTGACTAAGGTTGCAGGGCTTCTCGACAATATGTCAGAAGAAGGCGTCGATGCAGTTTATAAAAACTTGGCAGAATACAACAAAGTAAGAACTGACATTCTGAAGAGATTCGAAGGAACAGACAAGTACGCACAGGCGAGTGAAGCCTTCTCACTGAGTTTCGCGTATGCTTCGGGCCTTGCACCCCTGCAAGCTATCGAAGCCGCGAATGTGAGCAAGTTTAGTATTAGGAATATAAACAAGGCTGTCGAAGCACAGTTGGCTTCTGAGAATTCACTTCGGCAGGCAGAATTAGGTTTTCAACGTCTTAACGAATTAGTTGCAGAAACGACTGGCGTTAGTATGGAAGATACTACTGCGTTTCAGACTTTTGTCGAAGGCTTTCAAAAGGCTGCGGCTGGACAGACACGGGCACTGGGCGAACGCCGCAGAGAGTATATAGAATTGCTAGATGAGTATAAGACACTTGTGCTGCGCGATCCCACCTCAAAAGAGGCAGCAAACGTACTCACTGAATTAACTGATCTAGAAATCAGACTTACGCCGGGTGCTGCAGAAGATTTAGAAGTGCAGCGCACGATCCTCACTAACAATATAGACATGCTTGGTAAATCTCTGCAGGATGCGGCTGAGAATGTAGACAGTCTGCGTGGGGCCGGACAACATGATATAGCTTTAGGACGTCTCACAGAAGACATGGCAGATCACCGCGATGAGAAGATATTCTTACTTGGGCGACAGATATACAGCAACGCTGAAGAGGTTCTAGGCGACAAGAAGGTCGATCTAGCGGACATCGTTATGGATATGACGGATCGTCTTGTAGAACTACAGGGCGGTGATATCAAACAGTTCTTTAGCGCCGAAGCTGGATTTTTCAAAGGACGCACAGGTAGATTTGCACTGCAAGCACTAGAGAAAGTGGCAAAGAAGAATCTTGAAGGCTACTTTGTTGATAACTACGACATCATGATAACGGCAGCGCGTTCCCGAACTTTTAAAAATTCTGCGGGAGATGACGTAGAGAATCTACCGATAAGTGAAGAGGGTGGATTCTTTGTTGGTGAGGATGCCTCGCTAACCGAAATCGCTATGGCCATATACAAGAAGCAGTCTGATGAGGGTATGTTCTTTCAGCCGTTCCAAACTACCGCCTTTGAGGCTGATGAACTGTATCGGCACTTGCGTGACACTGGTGAACGAATTGCAAGGACTCAAGGCGCAGATAAAGGAAAACCTTACTTCGATCTTATGAAACTGGTTGATGATAAGATAGATGAAATACCCGGTGCCCGCAAGGTTATGCGGGATGCACGAGAGGAATACAAAAAAATCGTATTTGATCCTGTAGTGGCGAAAAGAAGCTATGCAGAAAAGGCTGATAGTTCCCGCGATGTCGTCACGCTAGAAAATCCGGCCACATATCGCCGCGCATACACAAAAGATACGGAGCCGCATACATGGAATGATCCGTTAGCAGAAGCAGCCTCTAGGGGCATAGCTACGGGCGACCCTAAAGCATTTACTTCGTTTGGTATAGAAATGCAATCCTTCAACGACTACTGGGCTGATGGCGCAGAAGTAGTAGGTGATAATTTCATCTATGTGTACGATCTGACTAAGCCCATGAACAGCAAAGAGGACTTCCAAAACATTCAAGCTATCGTACGAAATGCCATCCAAGCAAGATGGGCGGATGACACCGCAAGTAACGTCCTAGACCTCGTAGGAAAAGACATCACGGATACGAAGGGCGGAATCGCTGGGGGATACAACTTCAATCGCGTAGAGAACGTGGAGAAGTTACAAGAGCATCTGCGAATAAAGGTTATCACAGAAGATAATCCCGATGGGGAACTTATGAACTGGGTGGACCTAGCAGACATAGTGGCAGCAGAACGTGACATTGTCGAAGCAATTGGTGACGACTCTACAGTTCGCGAAAGTTTTGAAGCGTTTCGGGATACAGTCAATCGCAGGACTGGCTCTATGGCAGATGCGAATCTAGAAAACTTGTCAATCGAAAAGCGCACTGCGGATCATCTCAATAGAATAAGCGAAACATCCGATCCCGTACAGTTCTACGAAAAATACGTTGCGAACTACGATGTTAATATGTTCCGTGGTTTACGTGAATCGTTTGTCACGGGTTATGCACGAGAAAACAGTGTGTCTGAAGAAGTAGCCCTAAAAGCGTTCAATGATGGTGTTATTTATCAGACACTCAAAGGACTTAGGCAACGCGCAAGCACGGGTCAAGGCGCAGATGTCAAAGTTATGGGATTTGACGGACAGTCAAAGATCGTAAAGGTGATGACTAATCCTGTTCAGTTGGCTGGTGAGTTGAGGGATAAAAACGTACGAGCCATACTGTCTGAAGTCATGGACGAGGATCATATCGATTTCATGCAAGACTTGGCAGACATGACTGTCATAGCGTCGGGCGTGCAATTCGCCAAGTATTCCCCAACAGGAATCGCTAGGGGCATTTCTCCAAATGAAATAATCAGTCGTGCCTTCAACATTGCACGTGGTATGGTTAGCCCGACATATGTGGGTGCGGAATTTGCATTCCGTGTTCTTCAGCAAATGGAAGTAGACTCATTTCAGCTTGCCGCATCGAACAAAGAAGCAAACAGGATCATGCTTTTGATGATGCGTGATCCGAAGCTTGTCACAGACAGTGACGTTCGTTCCCTGTCCACTATTTTGATAGCTACGGCGAACAGGGAACTTATCAGGAGTGACGCTGTGGTTCCGGAATACACACATCCGGATGACATCGAAGCAGCCATAAAAGAGCGTGAAGCAGATTTGATTGGAAAGATTGAAATCAGACCGCAAAAAATAGAACCCGAAGTCAAACAAGATTTGCGGGAAGTTAGACGCGGATTCCTTGAGTCGGGTATCTTACCTGCAGAACAGTTGGGAGAAACATAATGAAAAAGCAGTACGCTATGGGTTCTACAGTGCGTAAGCCCGAATTGAAAAGACCTAAAAAGGCTGACATCGATAAGGATGGAAAGTTGTCCTCATACGAGGTGGCACGGGCTAAGAAGATTGAAGAGTCTATGGCTAAGAGACGTACTTAGCCGACTTATCTATCATCTCATCTGCCATAGAATTTATATATCTAAGAAGAGACGCGATGGAGTGTGCCCCGTCATATTGAGGCACCCCCGCGTCTATTTCTTTTTGTAGTTCGTCTGGACGCACTGTTTCTTTTTGCAGTTCTACATGACCGTCTTGTCGAAGGTATACATTGAATGAAAACAAATTGGCTTTCATGTTTCTTCCCCTATAGCGCATCTATAACCTGCCGCATACGGCGGCGGTATTGGGAGAGGCATGTTAGATATACCACCTAACATTTCCTCTGCCCGTTCCTTGCACTGTTCTTTAGTTGATCGTAGTCCCGTAGTGTCTTCAAACTTTATGCACGTGTCTGCCATGCTCATTGAGCATACTAGGACCATAGTCTTGAACATCTTTCAACTCCTGTATAGGTAAGTTATAACAGTCAGCATGAGACGTCCAATTATTAGACGGATCGTAATCGTTTTTCTTGACAAAAGATGCCTTGTCAAAATACTCTGCAGGAGTACAGCATCCTAAGTACCAGCCCACGGAGTAATCCTTCATGACCCGCGTAAAAGCATATATGTCACACTGCTGACGTGTGTTAAAATTGGATATAGAGCAGGAATAGTCCGGCTTCGGTGTGACAGTGGTCTGTTTTGTTTTCACTTCGACCTTCAAGCCATTACTTAGGACGATGTCATACTCGTAGGTGTTTACCCACTCTCCCCCTAGAACTTCTAGAACAATCTGTTCCCCTAAAAAACCTGCGATGCTTCCATTACCCTTGATAATGGAATTACGCAAGAGACCCATCTCTCTGTTTTTCTTACGAGCATTTAGGAACATCTCATCTGTTATCTTTACTGGAATCATTGTCTTCCTTTTCCTTTTTCTGCTTCCACTCCTCGTAACAAGGATGATGGGGATGGGGATAGAACTGAACCCAGCCATCTCCCCGCTTCCATGCGAGGAGTGGCTTTTTCTTTTTAAGAGGCATTTAAGTCCACCACTTCACACACACCTGCCGTACATGCCAGTTCACGTGACCCGGATGTATTGTCTTCTTTTTCATACTCCGATAGTGCAGCCCAGTCAATAACAAAGTTACCACGTTCACTCTGCCACTCCAAGTAGTCATCTACTTCGATGTCTTGATACGGAGCCTGCTGATATGTGTGATCACTGTGGGGCAAGAAGGAGACGCCTGACGCCACGTCGAAGTTCTCATACACCCACGAACCGACATCCATCCACTCCTCTTCCTTGACCGTGATAGTCACCGACGGCTTATGTTCGCACCAATGAACAGCATACACTTTCCACAATTCAAGTTGCTCAATAGCCGTCATATGCGTACGGGTAACTGCCCCATCAGGTGACTTCATGGCAAATGAGAATACCGTTGTGGATTCCGGCTTCATCACACACGCTTCATTGTACACGCCCTGTTCCTTGAGAAACTGTGTCAGGGGGTCTTTGTTATCTCCGCGCACCGTGCGAATGTAGTAGTCGTTATGACGAGCGTGAATTCCGCTGGCGGCGTCTACGAGTTGTGACACAGTGCCCGATGGCTTGACACAAGTAATAGCACTGCTTTGTGGGATTCCAAGCATGTTTGCATACTTGAGGTTCGTGTCGATAGCAACTTGGCGCATCTCCTCTAGCCAACGCTTTGAGTCCGTAGTCTTTGAAAGGACGCCATGATCCATGATACCAGTCAAGGAAACGCCCAACAATCGTTCTTCTTCTGTGTTTGTTTTCCATATTTTCCTCAAGTACTTGAAATCAGTGAGCGTAGACTGCAGGGTGCCCAAGATCGTAGCGAGGCGTACCTTTCTTTTGAGGTCTTCGAGACCATCTGATTCCCGGACAACTACTTCTGACAAGTTACAAAACTGATATGGACGCAAGATAATTTCGGAACAGGGATTCGTTCCGTAATCATAATGCAGAGGCTGTTTTGTGAGTGGATGCTTTTCGCCCGTCAAAGTATTTCTACGACCATTTCTTTCGGCCTGTTTTATTGCGGCTTGCCGGTTGAAAATACCTCTCTCACCAGACTTCGAGTCGTATAGAGCCAGCCATTCACGCATGAAGGTGCCCATCTCTGGCTTGAATCTGTACGCCACAGAATTGTTGGCCAAAGCACGTTGCCCTTCATTCTGCCACCACTGTCCTGACTTGGCGTGTGCCATCTGATCATCGTTGAGGTTCGACAAAGAAATCAGTGCAGAGCGACGTACACCACCAACAACCACAACTTCACCCACCTTACACATCAAGTCGTGACACTCAATCGGAAAGAGGCGACGACCTGCAGCCTTTTTAAACAGGGCAACTGTAAACTTAAACAGGTCTTCCAACGGGCCGGGGCCGGATGCCCTGCCGCCCATCGTCTTGAGTCGCGCACCGGATGGACGCACTGCAGACAAGTCCCACTGTGGAATCTGTCCGACGTAAAGCAGTGCGACAAGTTCTCGCAAAGACTTTGCCCATCCCGGCTTAGAGTCCCCTACCTTGATCACTGTATCTGTCTCGTTCATAGCATCACTGATTACAGGAAGCTTGTCTACGTTCTCCCGCTCGACAGAAAAACCTACACCTGTACCACACATCAAGATGTACATGCACTCATCGAACGCACGGGGATGATCGACAGGGATGTATGAGCAGTTGTACCCGCAGATGTTGTCTCGTGCGAGGGCTGGTCCTGCAGTCATCATAGCCCGCATCGACGGCATGATCTCTTGACTGATGATTGCATCACGAATATCTGAGATGTCATCCGCAGACATATCAAATTGATGTTTACCCTTAACTTGATGGACCATAAACCTCAAGTAACGTTCGACGGTTTCGTCCCAGTTCTCGCGGCGCTGCTCATCATCAAGCCATCGTGCATAACGGGACTTGTGTATAAACTGTTGGTAGGGGGTAGGTAGCATATTATTCATCAACTGTCTCCTCAATAAGCTTCTCTAAGTACCACTTCGCCTTTTCTAGGTCTTGGACGCCATTCTTGTAGCGATAGCGCCACAGGTACTTTATTATGTTTCCCTGCAGGTAGTACTCGTATCCGTCTTCTGTAGCAGCGCGGATAGCATCTATACACTCAATCCCTGCTTGATTGTAGTGCGGCGGTGAATTTACCATGTCTGTTTTAACACTGTAATGTTCGTCAAGAAGTTTGTCTTCGTCGGCGGACCACTGTTTTGCTTTCATAAACTGTTCGTGTCTCATTGTACTTTTCCGAAGTTGATTTTCACAATATTAGAGTTGGGAAGATGTTCGACAGTGGCTTCTTCTTTGCATACCTCTTCTAGCATATCTTGTTGAGTTGTTTGAAAAGATATTCGAGCCATCCCTGCATTCATGACTCTTTCGAAATCACTCTCTATAAGTTCCATAATACCCGAAAGCAGAACGACACCTGCAGGGATATACTCGTCATCTTCTTCTTCCTTGGTAGTATCATAGGCAATCATTTTGAGAGTGCCCTCTTCTTCTTCAGAATCTCGTATCACAATGTAATAGCGACTGGGGAGTAAGCTTGCTCTTTCGATAGCTTCTTCGAGGTCTTCCGTATTATCATTCATCCTTATACCACTCCTCTGGGATTGAACCTTCCGCCCACTTAAAGCCATGTCGGTCAGCCCACGCACCGTACGTTGTTTTGCTTCCCTTGTATATCTTATTCTTTGCATTCAAGAACACTATGCGAATGTCATGATCCGGATACTGTTCCTTGATTAGCTGCATCTTAACTCTGTCACCCTTGTCAAAATATCCCTTCACTTCGATGAACATCTTTTGATCCGGAAGATAAAAATCGGGCGTATAGGTACGCGGCTTGGGTATATACGTAAGCCTCACACTTTCGTACTCGTAGGGGATATTACGTCTCTTCAATGACCTAGCAACGCCCAATTCAAAATTAGACCGGAACCCTGCCTTTCCTGCCGATGACTTTCTCAAAGACGCATTCCTATTGATCCTAGCCTTTGAAGCACGTACCCCGCGACCTTTGGGGACAGTCTTGCGAGGCAATCCAACTCGTTTGTCAGGGGACTCAAGGGAACGCATACATTAACTCCGGACTGTGACATTGCACTGATTTTACTAATCTCTTCTTCGAGTAGGCGTATGTCCCGCTTTTCAGTCTCTGCTGTCAGGGAACCCATCTCAGAAAAGTCTTCACGCAAAGTGAGAGGAAGCGCACGATCACTCATGCGAATACGATTAAGCTTACGCTCTCCCCCTATTTTCTTGTGAGATTCTATGATTACGTGGTGTAAGCCATCGTTCAGTTCGAACAACTCATTAGCGTAATCTCGAACAAATATGTACGGCATCAGCCTACAATTCTTTCTTCTTCAAGCGTGTATACCAAACCTTCGGAGGATTCTTAGCCATAGATGTGACCTTCGGATGAATCTCCGCATCCGGCCAACAGTGATGTCTATAGCCGCACAGGTTGCACTCTTTTGCCAAGACCTTGTTTCCAGTGCGGATGACTTCCCCCTGACGCTTGTAAGTCTCAAACGTATCGGGAAAAGGTTTCAAAGATTTGACGTTAGGGTCTGTCAATATTTTGACACGACGCTTGGCCTCTTCGATGTATTCCTTCTTGTCTTCTTGACACCAATCCGGAACTTCGACAACAGCCACTTCACCACTCGACTTGTTCACTACAATCCAGCCGCCAAACGGTAGACCTGTCGCCTCTGCGTACAGGAAGCCCTGCATAACATAGCCGAAGGGATCATCCTTCTTGATGCCCTCATAACCTTCGAAACCAGTGAACTTGGACTTGTATGCGTAGTCGCTTGCTGACTTGATGTCCCAGACTTTCTCTTGGCCCGTCTCATCCCGCAGGATAACGTCTAAAGTTCCCCTGATAGGGATACCGTCTAAGTCAAGTTCGACCTGTTTCTGATAGTCCACCACATCGACACCAGCCTCTTTCATGATCAGCATGATGATACTCTCTGTGATATCACCAAACAGGAATCTGAAAAGAGTGTTGTAGGACATCGACTCCTCGACGCCCTGCTTGTCAAGTATCTGTTGACAGATTGGGCGACCAAGACCAGACATACGAGGACGCCACTCTCGTTTCTCCCGCGTAAGCTGAGAGGCAGTGGCATTCTTACAGTCTTCTGCGAATTCCTCTAAAACTTGCGGGGGAACATCAGTGTCCCCCCGCAGTGCCCTAGACATAAAGTCTTGGATGTTAAGCAGCGTCAGCACTACCAAACTCCGCAGCAAGATCGACGTCACTGTCAGACACCATTTCCTTCACTGCTTGACGATGCTCGTCCATAACCGATTCGTTGTGACCCTTGACTGTATCAGCAAAGAGGCTGAATAAGTCTTTGTCACTGTCAGATATGCTCACTGTTTCACCCATCTGTGCGACAGGCGTCCAGTAAGTAACACTTCCCTTTTTATTTTTCATAGTCGAAAGCTTCATCTCTACTTGCGCCATAAGCTTATTTTTCTTAGTAAGCCCATCGATAAAGTCAGAGATAGGCTTGAAGCCCGAACGCTTGAAGTAGGCAATCATAGGTTCCCCCTCAAGATTGAAGACGTCACCATCAGCGTTCTTAAACTCACCAGTGATACGACCATAAATTACTTGATTGCACACCACAGCGCGAGAGTTGATGTACACAGGATCGTCTTTGTCTAGCCCGTTTTCCTCGTCACGAGTCAAGCGACCACACTTGTTGCCACCCGCGCTATCGGGGAATTGACCGCCAAACGAGGTCTTCTGAACAGACTTAGAGGAAAAACCGCCCCTGCCATCATTCATCTCTGCATCCCACAGACTATACTCAAAAGTACGAAGAAGTGGACGCACGATGACATTATCTGCGTAAATCATCTGACCACCGTGAAATATCTTCCACGTTCCACGAACAAGAGACCGACCATCATCCGTCTCTGTGTCATAGTTGATATTCAGTCGGGGAAGCCCGACACGTTCTTGAACAGCACCCTGCCCGGTCATTTCCATCAGCGACTCTACTTCGTCGTTCCGGAAAGCTTTGGCCATAGCGCCGAAGTCATCTAGTGTTTCCATAAGTTGTGTCCCAGTCATGTTCCTAAACTCCTTTTCATGAGGGGTGGTAGATTGATCTTATCCATATACAACATCTAAGTCAAGCCAGTTTTTGCCTGCTTTTATTTCTATTCCCACAGGCATGTCATAGCTGATGCCATATCTTCTCATTGTTTCAAAGGGAAGAGACAGCATGGCATGCTTCATTAAGTCTACACAGATGTCAATTTCGTCCGGATGAGCATCCATAACAATCGAATCGTGTACTGTATTACATATGACACTCTTGATACCGGAGTCCCGCACAGACTTTTCTAGAGAGACTAGTGCAATAGGCAATAGGTCTGCAGTGGCAAACCCCTGCACCGGATAGTTACAGATCGACGTCCTATGCGTAGCTGTACCGTATTTCGTCCAACGCGCGTCAGGGAATGCGTACTGTCGTCCCGAAGGTAGGGTAATGACCCTCTTCTCGACTGCCTCTCTCTGCAAGTCCTCGTGCCACTCTGTGACCTGTTCGTACTTCTCCTTGAACGCACGGTAGTAGTTTTGTTGATCCGGTGTTCCGGTGGTGCCGCCGTAAAGAGGTTTGAAGGTGTGCGCCTTGGCCTCTTGTCGTGAACAGCCAATGATCGACGCAGTGTAATTGTGTACGTCTGTGCCGTCCCTGACGTCAGCATAGGCTTGTTCATCGTGGGCTAAAAATCCTGCTACTCTGAATTCGAGTTGCGAGTAGTCTCCCTCAATAATTTGTCCACCCTCAAAACGACTCTCGACCACCTTGCGGATTTCGAAAGTGTTGCCGCGTGGCATATTTTGGAAATTCGGATTGCGAGACGAAAGGCGACCCGTCGCCGTAACACACTGCATGAACTCCGGATGGATGAAGCCGTGGTCATCAACATTGTTTTTCATACCCTCTACAAAAGTGTTAAGGTAGGTGCGTAAAGCATTGTATCTTATGTACTTCTCAGCAAACAGTCGCGCGTCACCTGACAGGCTGCTCGACATTTCTTCTAGTGTTTCCTTGTCGGTGCGGAAGCCAGCGGACGCAACATCACGCACATTCCGTGGGATAATCTTAAATCCGGCCACCTCACTGGTTGGCTTGTAGATCACGCCCTCGCCGATACACGCCTTACAGACACGCAGCGCCTTACTGGGAGTGCCGTCCTTGCGGACAAGGCGAATACGACCCTGTCCCACACATGTCGCGCACTGCTCTGCTTCAGTCTTGTACAGGACCTCTGTGTTCATCGACACGTTGGTCCTAAACTCTTTGCCGGACATGCGGGGTCTCTGCTTGGGTTTCATAGTCGCACCCCGACGCTCCATGCCCAAGTTAAACAGACGCCCCCACACACTCTTGTCTTTTACTTTGCGAGAATAGAG
>CAACVD010001675.1_pt1 | contig 10598 bp, 17 predicted proteins | sample 2381771 | NCBI WGS metagenome assembly CAACVD01 (sample SAMEA5211965, study PRJEB30684) | marine metagenome | biome: Marine; feature: Epipelagic; material: Water | collected 2015-10-15 | depth 15 m | reverse complement strand
CTTCTGGAGTCATCTAACACTTCCATCTTTTCCTAGCCTGTCTTAAACGGCTATTCGGGTCTTTAGCCGCCTTTGGAAACTTTTTCATTTGGCCAGCAGAACGAGCGCAAAAAGATTTTCGTCTTTTAGCGTCCTTACTGCCTTTTTTTACTTTGCCAGTAACTGCTGTTTTTAGCTTACTTCCAGGATTGTCTCGCCTGTATTTAGCCACGCCAGCCTTAGTCATCCCCGCCCCAGACTTAGTGGAGCGGAAATACTTTTTTGTTTTTGGCGGTTGCTTGTCCCGTTTCCGCGCCATGAGGCTACCCAAAGAACCCTGTTATAGAGTCTATCGCAGTAAGTGTAACATGACATTCATCAGGAAAAATAATACCGTGGTCAGGAATTGTTACCTGAGTATCATCAGCTGCTTTAAAATTCATTGTAAGTAGAGTTGCACCACTACTGCCATTTTTAAAAACAGCAGCTGGACTACCACTCGCATTAGTTTCTACAACGAATGATTTTAACCGTGTCCTACCACCATTTAATGTGCCTGTGCTAGTAACAGTCTTCGCAATAATAGAGCTAGCCATTAGTACCTCCTATTTTAGCTGTCAGCAAAAGGAGTAGCGACAGTTCCTGAACCAATTAAAATACCTTGCACCAAATACTCCGCAGTAGCTAAAGCTGTTGCTTCTACGTAAGAGTGTACGTCACCCCCTGTTGTGCTTCCGTTCATTGAAATAACATCATTAGTAGCAGCTGGAATAAAAAACTTAATAGCACCATTTGTTACAGCAACTGCAAGAGAGCCTACAAATTTATCTGTACCGTCTGTCTTAATATCTAAGTCAGTTGCATCTGTGCCTACAAAAAATCTGTATGTAGCACCGATTGTTCCTGTGGTTATCGTTGGTAATGTTACAGCACCATCTGCATCGTTTATTTCCATAGTACGACCAGCATGAGCAGCAAATGTAAGGGTTGTTTCTGCGGTTAGGTTCACAACAGAACCAGAACCTGAGTTTGTCATCCCATTGTTAGATACAATCGGGCCTGAGAAAGTAGTACGAGCCATGTTAATCTCCTTGTCTTGGCTAGTGTCAGCAAAATGCTGTCAAGGGTTAATTGTGTGAAGAGAGGCATCTCTTCACACTGTTTATAGCATACCTTAAAAAATAAAAAACGGCAAGGTTAGTTGATACCTAGACCTTGCCGCTCATCTACAGGAGAGATGTTTTTTTTATGCGCCCGGAGAACCGAACACACATCTTGGGTCTGAAAATCCAAAGCTGTAACGCTCACGAGCTTTAAACCTCATGTTTCCAGTATCAAAATCTGCTTCCATTTGAGTTGACAGAGGAACACGCTCGAAGTGTAAGAAACCTCTAGGTGTATCTGTCATGATGAAGAATGCATCAGGATCTGTTAAGAAGTCATTAACGGTATAACCGTTTGGCAACATTCCCATAGACCTTAGTGCATTAACATCATTGTCAGCAGTTCCTACGCGAAGGTTTGATACCATCAAACGCTCTGAGATAAACTGCAACTGACGTGGTACAATTAACTTCATACCTCTTAAAGCTACAGTTAAACCACGCTCATCAACAAATCCAGCAATACTGATTAAGGCATCTTCAAGAGATGTCTCATTCAAGTCGGCTGCAACTGAAGGCTCATTAGCAAACGTTCCACCTGTTGTCAAAGGGTGGTCTGTTGCACATAAAGCAACGCCATCACCACCAGCACTTGCTCCAGCTGTAAACGCATTGTTTAAAACTGCTGTTGCTTTTACTTGTTTGGTGTGGGCCATTGAGCGAGCTAATGCTCTGGTATAGCGTGAAGATAATCTGTCATACAAATTGTCTTCTATAGCTTCTTCGGTAATTGAGAAAGCCAATGCTATTGTTTCGTGATTATAACGAGCAGTAAATGACTCGTTAGCATCATCAAATGTTATTCCTGAACCCTCTTGTTTTGTGGGTGCAGCACCAAATCCTGATAACATCACCTCTTCTTCAAATGCTCTATCTGAAGATTCAGTAGTATATATCTCAGCATGTTGGTTTTCATATCTATCATACTCCATACCAAAGAGAGCATTTAGACCAGGTTCCAACTCTTTAGAGAGTTGTGCGCGAGAAATAGCCATAATCTAATCCCCCCTATGATGCTGTTGCGGCTGCAGCAGAAGACAGCAGTGCATGGTTATTGATTTTGACTATGTACGAAACACCAGCAGCAGTATGATCAGCGTTAGTAGGATCTTCATAAATCCCTAAAATCATTAAAGGATTAGATGTATCTGCATCCTCTGCTGTAGATATATCTATCTGAGCAGTAGATATACCAGTAGTTGTATTACCACTAGCACCGTTTTCTAACTCTGCTCCTTTAAAGATATCTGCTTTTGCTGTTGCTCTGTCCGTGTTTGTTCCATCACTCGCAATAATAAATCGCTGTGCTGGATCATCATACACAAAGCCCTTGATATCAAAATTAGTATTAGCTGAACCGCTTCCGGGCCACGTATTACTAAATTTTAACTTACCAGTTGATGCGTCTACGTATTCACATCCCGCGAAAACACCTACAAGCTGGTCACCATCACCAGTAGCTGAAGCTACTTGAATAGTACCGCCTGTTACTTCTGCTTTCACAGGAGAACCTTGAAAAATCGCAGAGGCATTACTGGCAATAAAGTATTGGTTTGTGCCTTGAGTAGCAGGGCTGCTACCAAACCCATTAATGGGTTTAAGGCCAAACGAAACATTTACGTTTGCCATTTTTGACTCCTAAAAATTACTCAGAATCAGTATTTCTACCTTTTCCGAAAGATACACGACTTTGCCTATCCCTAGAAATAGGCATCGAGGGATGTTCTTCCCTCATAAGGTCCTGATCGACAGCAGATATTTGTTCGCGAGTCCGTCCTCGGTAGTATTCGGTTCTTTCCTGCGCTGTTTCTTCAGGTATACGGGCTAACATTAAGCCACCGTTTCCAATTACACCCGCATGTTGTCCATCTTCGATACTAGCAAAATCGTTCTGCCCAGAGTACTCATCAGACCTAACTGGTTCGTATCCTTCTCTGAGTTTGGAATGAACATTTATTTTATCGTCTTCCCCACGAATAGCGGTTCTTATCCAACGATGCTTGTATCCGTCAGGCGCATCAGGAGCGTCCAATCGGCTTGGCGGTGCCCACGGCTTTCTGCGTGAGTTTTTCTCACGTGTTTGTGATGATCTTGTTTGTTTCATATCACTCATATTTAATCCTTAACATACTTTGCATATTCAGCCAAGGGAACATTAAGTTTTTTTGCCATAGCAACTTGAGATGGTGATAACTTAACAGTCCTGCGCCCCTGTTTTGAACTGCGAGATGCGGAGGTTGAAGCAGAAGCGACCCTTGAACCCCCCTCGTTAACCTGTTTGTTAAATTTATGAGGAAACTCTGCAATGATTCTTTTATCAAGCTCCTCATAATAATCATCTGTATCTGGATTAAGTCCTTCAGTCTTCAAATCTTGATCGATAACGAAGGCTGCTTGCGTCATAATTTTATTTTCACCAAACCAGTCATTTCGCTCTGCCCACTTTTCTGCCTTGGGGTCAGGTCGTGCAGGCTGGGCGGGGGCTGGTGCTGGTGTTTCAACAGCTGGTGTTTCACGTGGAACATTTTGTTTGCGTTGTTCGTCTGCCAAGCGGTGTCGCTCTTGTTCAATCGTGATTTTTGATATTGCCTGTTGAGCATCAAATATTTTATCGGCATCATTTGCGTCCAAAGCCTCACGTAAAGCCTGTTTTGCGGTTGCTTCCTGTGACTCTAAACGTGCGCCATACTCATCAATAAACCCAGAGTTAAGGTTAGTTACCTGTTCTTGAAGTGTATCATTTTCTTTCTTAATTACTTCAGCAACTCGGACAGCCTCTTCCTTGTCACGCTCGGCATATCTAACTTTCTGTGTTAGTTTCTTAATTCTTTTTTGTACGCTCTTGCCGTAATCATCTAGTTCATCTTCATCTTCATCTACAATGTTTGAGTAGGTTAACTCAGAAGTCTGTACCTCAACCTGTTCTTGTTCGGGTTGTTTCTCTACTTCAAGTTCTTTTTCATCTTCAAGAGTAATGGTTACTTCTTTTTCTTCAACTTCTTCATACATGTTTAATGTCCTCTGGCTCAAGTATTGTAGCAATTACTTCATCATCATTGATAATACGCACTTCACCGCCATCAATTTTAAATCTGGAACCAGCGTATCTACCAATACAAACCCATTGTCCCTGTTTACACCAAGGCTCCGCATCCTCACTGAATTTGTTTGGATCCTTATAGGCTAACGGGCCTATTTTCAAAACATAAGCTACAACAGTAGCTAATGCCTCTCGCTCACGAGCTTGGTCAGGGATTATTATACCACCTTCTGTTTTTGCTTTGCCTTGATAGGGCATAACAAGAATACGCCAACCAGTAGGTTGAGGTAATCTTTCTGTTAATGATTTATCAAGAAGGCTAGGGTCTAAAACTTTTTCATCTGCCTTTACGTAGGCTTCGCCTACGGAAGGACTATCAGATGAAGACTGTTGTGATCTTGTTTTTGCCACATGATCAGGAACGAATAATGTCTTCGGCATCTTCTATATTTTTCTCCAGCAGGGCTTTAACTTCTTCCTTGGCGTAGACAAGTCCCTGTACTTCTCCCACCAACCGCTGGTATTGTTCAAAGTTTTGAACGCCTCCAGATGTCAAAATCTCAGCGATTTGTTCTTCTCGCTTTAAAAAAATGTTATATACATGTTTTGCAAAATCTGCAACATCCATTAACTTGTGCCTCTAAACCTATTCTTTGTCAAGGATGCACCAAATCCTCTAGAGTTCTTTTTCTTAACTTCTGGAAGCTCTAGATACCTATCATATTCCGCATTTGTTAAATTACTTATGTTTTCAGCAGCAATACTTCTGATTTCACGATCTGTTCTAATCTTGTCAGTCATTAGAACAAACCACTAAAAGTCTTACCTGTCATAGAAGCTCCACATCCTCTTACTTCGCCACCGCCTGTAAACTTTTCAACCATTCCACCGTCAGCTTTACGTAAACCTTTAAAGTCCTCTCCAGTAATCTTGTCTCGAGGTTCTGCTACAACAGCGATTTTCTTTTGTTTTGGTGATAATTCTGGCATTTTAATCTCCTATTTTGTTAAACCTTTAAACTTTTCAAAGCTGCGCAATCCTCCAAGGCCCAACATTCCAAGTAAAATCGTGGTCAACGTCTCCATGTCAAAACTAGGTAGTTCAGGAACTTCAACACCAGCATACGCTGTTGCGAACAAAATAATCGGAGCAAGGACAAAGTGGTATGCCAACGCTGTGCCACAGGTCCAGCCGATGAAGGGACGCCATCCAGATACAAAGATGGAACGGTGTTGCGCTTCTGCTTTGTTGACTTCGACTTGTGCGAGGGCTGCTTCGTGCGCTTGTTTTTCTGCGAGCGTGGCGATTTCGTGGGCGAGGGCATTCTTCTGATCTTTATCTTCAATAAATTTATCTAAAAGCCCTGATACAGGGCCTATTAATGCTTGTAACATATCAATATACCTTTACAGCTTCAATGTTTACATATTTTGGCAAGCAGTATGCAGTGATTGTCTCGCCTTGTTTATGTAATTCTCTAGCAAAATATGTGCATTCATGCAAATCCCTAAAATACATATCTTGACTTTCTAACTTCTTATTAGGCTCTAAACCTGTAAATACAAACAATAAAAACAAATGCTCAAACATTCGTTATACAACTTGAACAGTACCAAGTCCCCCCATCATCTTTAGAAAAGCCTGATGTTTTAGCACCACAAGACTTGCACTCTGTGGACTGATGTATCTTATGATCCTTTGCCCAACGGATATCATGCTTTTTAAACTTTCTTTCACCGTATCTTCTTACGTTTTTTTCGGCCATACAGATACTGCCATATATGCTCCCACTATGCCCCCTCCTGTTAAGTAAAGCAAATTTGAGAGGTCTGTAAGAAGCTTAACCCTTTCGTCTGATACAAAAGGCATGAACATTAACAATGTATACAAAGCCATAAAACATAAAACCGCTGTAGCCATACGCCTTTGCGCTGTCATCTTACGAAGCTCGGCTGCCTCCTGCTTCTCCGCTGCTTCTATTTCATGTAATTTTTCAGCCGCTAATAACTCATCATCATCCACAATACCATCCCCGTCCAAGTCATACTTATCGTAATCAGAACCTTTTTGTAGCTTCTTTTGTATCATGACTTATCTCTTGTGGCCTGTATTCTCTCACGGTTTACAGCAGCTCTTTCATCAGCAATGTCTTCCTGCAATTCAATTCTAGCCGCGTCTGTTGTAGCCCTTTGTTTTAGTTTTTGACGTTCTAAGTCAAGTTCTTCCTGATCTTGTTTCGCTCTACGCTGGGACTCCGCAGCCCTAATTGCAAGTTCTTGTTCTCTAATTCTAACTAGCGGGTCTTGCTGTCCTGTCGGTGGTGCCAACATTTGTGTTAATTCTTGTGTAAACTGAGCCTCTAGCTTTGCTACCTCTGCCTCAACCATATCTTCAGACATATTCGCAGCGGCTTGCATTTGTTGTTGTGCCACTAGAGGATCAATCGCTCCTGTCTGTGCAGCCAAAGCCAACTGCTGGGCTTGTTGTTGTTGTGCTTGTACCTGTTGCATAACAAACAATCTGGCTTTCATGGAGATATGATCCTGTAAATGACCTAAAAATATTGCGTAAATATTTGGTGTGGTCTGTACAATAGGAGTCTTCATAAACAAAACGTGCGCTAATATATGTGCGTCATGGTCTTGTTGTTGAAATGCCGTTATTATCTCGCCTTGCAGAGCCTTGGCATTCTCAATACTAGGACTCGTTGGCTTTGGTTCTTTCTTTGACGGTAATATCTGGTCAACATTCTGAACCTCTAGAGCCTGATACATGCGCTTATATGCTTCATGTAAATTATGGAGTTGAGGGTTACTCTGAGCTAACTGGAGTTGTGTTTGAGCCAAAGTAACCCTCTGAGCCATAGAAAATATATTCGGATCAGAGACGGGGAGGACATCCACTCGATCATCAAAATCTATGGCTTTTATTTCTGACGGTGCGCCAGCTACGTCATAGGGATAATTAGGAGGCAAGTTTTCTGCAAAAATTCGCGCAAGCAATCTAAACTCTGTCTTCTGGGCATAATGCAAACGCTTATGTATTGCAGACATAACCTTCATACCACGCTCAAGTAATGCAACAGTGGTGCCAACAGGCATATCTCCACTCTTACTATCACCTAATTGTTGGTCTGTTATTGATACAAATCGTCTACCACCTTCAATTATTGAACCCAATAACGATGCTAGAGTGCCAGATGGTTCCTTAAATGGTAATGGTATGATAGAATTGCGAATATCACCGCCCGGAGCATCAATATCCCTAAATTCACCCGGACTAAGCGGTTCATCAGCATTTCTTATACGAATCCCGCGAGCTTTAAAGCCAGAAGGTAGATTTGCAAGGGTTCCAGCGTCAATTAACTGCCTAAGTATGCTTGTTGCGGCTCTTCCAAGACCCCCAATCATGTGAATTAGACCAAATCCGTAGAATCCTAGCCCCGGCAAGAACTTATAATGCACAAAATACTGTATTTTACGCTTTAATGTATCATTTTGAGCAAAATTTCGCGTAATTGCTAAAACCTCGCCTGAACCAACGTCAATTGTAACAATGTATGGCAGTTTTACACCCGTTGGCTCGCCATTTGCACCCATATCCTCGAAGCCTTCAAGGTCTAAATCAACATGCATCTCCAAAATGGTGTGCATTTCTTCAGAATAGCCCTTGCTAATACCCTCAATGTCATCAATCTTGTCACGAACCGTGTCATCAGACGCTTCATCAGATGAAATCTCCACATCTCGGTATACCCCAGCAACCTGTAACTTGCGAACTTGGTTTGGATCCATGCGTACAACATGTGTTACCCGTGGTGCTGTAGCTAAATCAGTAGCAGAGTACGGCACAACTAAATCCTCAGACGGAACAAACGCTGATACGGCTCGTGCTTTTGTTGGATCGAAATATATTTTCTTAAATGTAGAACCAGAAAGAGGCAGATAAAACAACATCTGGTCGGTGTCTGGGTCAAACTCTTCCATAACCTCAGTTATCTGATAGTTCATGAAGTCCTTGACTCGCGCTGACTGAGCTTCTTTTTCAGCTGTCTTCGCGCCTATAACCTGTGTTTTTATCGGTCCTCCAGCAGGAAGCAATTCCTTATACGCCTGTGCTTGAAATTGTGTTACGGACTCTGATATTAACGGATGCGTTACCCCAGATGCGCCCTCAAAAGGCTGGCTTCTCTCTGAATACTTAATGCCAAGTAAGTCTAAACCCTTGGTATACGCTTCTTGCCACTGACTTCTTGATTCGGTGTCTTCTTCGTATGCCCCGCGCAAATCAGAAGATAGTTCTGATAAAATACTATCATCCACTATTTCTGCAAGGTTGGCATCATGAACATATTCTTCTGTCTCTACCTCAATGTCTTCAGCATTTTGAAGAATTGACTGCACTAATGCGCTGCCGTCAGGTGATTGTAATACCTCTGCGCCTCCAGCAAAATCTTCAGGAGCATTTACTTCTACTGTAGTGCCTTGCGTTTGCTGTAAACCTGAATCTGTTAAACTGCCAATTGGTCTAGGAGGTATTGCCATTAGAATGTTCCTTTAAATGTACCACGTCTTTGAACCTTAACAAAACCGCCATCAACAAACGTCTTTCCGGGCAGCGGTGTTCCCGGTGCTTTGTAAGCACCTAAGTCAAACTCAAGATCCAATATCTCAAGAATGCGCTCTTCATCAAATCCCAAACGCTTCAACTGGCCGCGCCTTTTTTCTTTTGCTTTAGGAGTCTTCTTCTTAGACATTAGTAGTATTCCCGTTTTCTTGGATAATAATCCTCGTTGTCGTTCTCGCCCTCAAGTTCTATAAACCCGCCCTGACGAAAGCGTATCAGAGCCATAGTCATGCTGTCTACAAAATCATCATGCTCTCCGTGCGGAAATGCAAGACACTCCTCAATGACTTCCTCTGAAAATTTATGGGTAGGTGCCCACACCATCCCAGCTTCAAACAAAGGTGCCACCGTGTGCATGCGTGTTATCTTATCACGACCTTTGCTCGGTGTATAGTTCATAACTGGAATGCCTGCTGCACGTAACTCATCTGTTAATGGCTGACCAGATGCTTTCGCCTCAATGATAACCATATCTGGCTCCCAGTATTCATACTCCTCTGCAGCAACGCCTTTTAATTCAGGGAAGTTCCATCTACCGCGCCTTGCATCCATAAGTATAAGATTATCGGCTCCCGTATCTTCGTTTTCAAATACGCCCCATGTTGTAATCGCAGAATAATCGGCTGATTCTTTTTTACTAAATGCAGTATCGTAGGACTGTATGATATACTTAACCGTGGGAATATCCTCCTTCTCCCACATCTGCCACCATTCCTTTTTAACAATTGCACCCTCTGCTGCTGTTGGATTCTGTTGCCATTGTGCATTCCATTTTGCAACAGGCAAAGATGCCTTTACCTTAATTAAATCATCCTTCTTCCAAAACTCAGGCCATAAAGGTTTGTCAGATGGCATTATGGCAGGAAACTCCACAACCTCCCACTGGTCGGCTAATGCATCCTGCGCCTGCATCTTAATGACTTGCCCTGTTAAATCCTTCATACCCCAGCGTGTCATAACGATGATAATCGCGCCCCCAGGCTGAAGTCGCTGTCGAGGACCTGATGAATACCACTCAAATGCATTATCAAATGCGCTTGATGACAAAGCATCCTGCTCCGAATGTGGGTCATCAATAATAAGTAAATCCGCACCACGTCCTGTCATCGCTGCACCAACGCCTGCCGCGAAATATTCGCCCCCAGCTGACGTGCCCCATCTACCCGCAGCCTTGTCATCCGACTTTAAACCTGTCTTTGGAAATATAGCCGTATAATCTGGCGTGTTTAATAAATCACGAACCTTACGTCCAAACCGCACCGCAAGCTCAGTATTATGCGTTGCCTGTATTATCTTTAACTTTGGATTGCGACCCAAAAACCACGCAGGCATAAGATAGGATGCAAATTCTGATTTGCTATGTCGAGGAGGCATGTTTACAATTAAACGCTTTAACTCGCCCCTTGCAACCCTCTCCAGCTTCTCGGCAATAATTCTATGATGCCGACCCTCAATAAACCCGTCATATACATGATGAACAAAAGGCATGAACTCGTCTTTTGCCTTTTCACGAATTGTCAGCTTAACGCTCTGGTTCTCTAAGGCATAAATTTCCTTGAGTACCTCGTCTGGTACGCCATTAAACCCGTCTGCCAATTGCCGCCCCTGTCGGAGATAATACGAATGGATCAGGAAGCGAGACAGGTGTTGCCTGCGTCATCGGTGCAAAGCTGGTTGGAAATCCAGCCGTTGGTGTCATCTGAAAGTTGCTTCCCGGTGTCGGTGCAGGAGGAGCTGCTGGTGCCGTCACATCATATGTTGGTCTACATACACCGCCAATTAACTGAAAG
>CAACVD010001674.1_pt1 | contig 10602 bp, 5 predicted proteins | sample 2381771 | NCBI WGS metagenome assembly CAACVD01 (sample SAMEA5211965, study PRJEB30684) | marine metagenome | biome: Marine; feature: Epipelagic; material: Water | collected 2015-10-15 | depth 15 m | reverse complement strand
GCAGTTAATTTAACAATAGGTGGAAATGTTCGACATCTTGTCAAAGGTGATTATCATTTAGAAGTAGAGGGAAATTATACACAAAAGATAGGAAAGAACTTTAGAAGAAAAGTTGGATATGGTGAGTCAGGCGGAAATGTTGAAGAAGAAATAAATGGTAATCATGCATTTAATATTACTGAAAGTATCAAAGGTCGTATTGGTGGAGATGTTGATGTAACCACAGAGGGTAATGAACAAAGAATAAATAATGGAACATATAAGTTAGTAGCCAAAAGTGATATCTTTGCTTCCACAACTGGTGGTAAATTTACACTTAATGCAAGTGGTAATGTTTCGATTGATACTGTTTCTGGTATCATGGCAATCAAATCTGGTACAACATTAAATATGAAATCAGCAACAAAAATGACAATTACTTCAGAGGCAGATATTGATATGGATTCTGGCGGTGGTTCTGCAACAACAACAAATAGTGTTAATATTAATAATGGTACGAAAGGTGCAGCTCGTCTTGACGATACTGTGGATACTGGGGATGACCCAGCAGGTATATCTGGTTCAGATGGTTCTAATAAAATTGAGTCTGCATCTGCGACTGTATTTATAGGAGATTAATAGTGGCAAACTTTACTATTCCAAATCTTTGTGGAGCAAGTCCAGAACTTAATTTAGCATCAACAAAAATTGCAGATTTAGAAAATGAAATCTTATCTAAAATAGATGCAGCTGCATCTGAGGCAGCTGCAGCATTCGACACAGCATTAGCTGATGTAAAAGATGGACTTGATGGACTTGCATTAGATTTACCAGAAGTTCCTAACGTAAACTTTCAAGCAGAACTTACAAGTCTTATTAATGATATTGACAAAACAACAATAGAGGGTATAGCAGCTTTTAATAATAAGTTAGCAGAACTTGAAAAAGACTTTGGAGAAACTCTTAAAGAAAAAGGTTTAGAACTTGATAAACTTATTACTGATGCTACAGCAGCTATCAGTAGTGGTGGTGATGTATGTGCACTTGCACCTAATCTAGAGATACCAGCTGCAAGTTCTGGAACTGGAGTCACTACAGAGGAACTTAATGAAAGAGTTAGCAATGCAACAACTATCACTCTTACACAAACACCCAAAGAAATTTTAGAGGTTCAAGGAAAGAAGACCAATCAAAATTTTTTCACAAACATCTCATATTCACTAAATGGTAAAATCGTAGTCCCAAAACAAACTGGAACTTATTCAGATATTAAAGTAAAATATACTGTTTCACTCATTAAGGAAAAACCAGTGGCAGTTAAACAACCTACAGTTGCACCAGAGAAAGAAACAGTTTCAATTGTTACTCCTAATACTAATGCAGTTGATACAAAAATTTTTACTAACTTTACTAGTCAGCTGACAAAACTTAAAACTAAATCGGTATTGGGTCTTGTAACAGAGAAAGAAAAAACAGATATTCAAAAAGCAATTGATAGTATAGGTTCGGAAACAACAAAAGCTAAAATGAATGCAGACTTTGCAAAGGCAAATGCTTTTCTTAGTGGGTCGGGGCCAGGTACTTTATCTGGTGAAATAAATTCTGTACTTAGACCATCAATAGGAGAAAATAATACAAGAGTGCAAATAAAAGCAACCACACCAGAAAATGCAAGTGTTGTAATCCAACTACTAGAAAAGTTGAAAAGGTTGAAGTAAAAAAAACAGAGAAAGCTCAAGTATCAGCTGCTGGGTTTACTAGTAGGAGAGTTGAAATCTCAGAAGAGTTTTATACATCAACTTTACCCTCTGGTGCAGATATAGACACAGATGGATTTAAGTTGGTTAGTACAATTCAAGAATTAACATTAAAACAAAAACCAGTAGCAATAAAAGAATTTGCTGCTAGGTATTACATTAATAATGAAGAATTTTTTGACTACTATTTTGTAGAGGATAATCCAGACGGAGATAATAATATTGGAATAGGGTATATACAAAATTCTGACCCACCTAAAGTTTCAGTAATTCCTTTGCAGGCCGATTCAAATGTACTAAATTTAAATGTTGCTTATATCACATATGAAACCTTAGAAAAATTAGACCCCACAGTTAAGGGATAAGTGTTATAAATAAAATAAAGATGAGGAGTCTTCAAATTGGCATTATATGACGCGGCAACACAAAACACTTCTAGTAGAAATGTTAGACAGTATAGAGACTTAGATTTATTCTTTGGTAAGAAATCTTCTAACTCTGATGTGCAAGAATTAACTGATGTTAAAGCTGTGAAGCGCTCTATTCGTAATTTAGTTTTACTTAATCATTACGAAAAACCTTTTCACCCAGAGATTGCTTCTGGAGTTAGAGATATGTTATTTGAATTAATAACTCCAGTTACAGCACAAGTACTCGCAAGAAAAATAGAAGATGTAATTAATAACTTTGAACCTAGAGCGAGATTAGTTGGAGTTACAGCAATTCCATTACTTGATAGAAATGCTTATGAAGTATCTATAGAATTTTATGTCGTGAACACACCTACTGAATTAGTTGATTTATCAATCATGTTAGAGAGATTACGATAATGGCAGTAAATGAAAAAAGATTAAAAGTTACGGAACTTGACTTTGATGATATAAAAGATAATTTAAAAATTTTTCTAAAAGGTCAATCTCAATTTAAAGACTATGACTTTGAAGGCTCTGGTATGAATATCTTACTAGATACACTTGCGTATAATACACACTACATGGCGTACAATGCTAACATGGTTGCAAACGAAATGTTTTTAGATAGTGCCAGTTTACGTTCTAGTGTTGTATCTCAAGCAAAATCTCTAGGTTATGAAGTTGGTTCTGCTAGAGCTCCTATTGCAACAGTTAATGTTACTTTATCTACAACTGCAGCATCAAAGACAATGCCTGCAGGTACGACCTTTACCACAACTGTAGATGGAGTAAATTATCAATTTGTAACCATATCTGATATTACCTCAAGTAATATAGGGAATGCAATTAACTTTGACTCCACTAAAATTTATGAGGGAACATATGTTACTTCAAAGTATCTTGTAGATTCTTCTGATGTTGACCAAAGATTTATTCTTACTGACCCTCGTGCAGATACGAATACCCTTAGTGTTAAAGTTCAGAACTCTGCAACAGATACTACAACCACAACATATACAAAAGCAACAGATATATCCCAACTTTCTTCCTCAAGTAAAGTTTATTATTTACAAGAAATTGAAGCAGGAAGATTTGAAGTTTACTTTGGAGATGGTGTTGTGAGTGGAGCTGTTTCTGATGGAAACGTAGTTACTTTACAATATGTGGTGACAAACAAAACTGCAGCAAATGGTGCCTCAACTTTTTCATCTCCATCTTCTATAGATGGTGTTACCACAATTACCACAACAGCTGTTACAAATGCATCAGGTGGTGCTGAACCAGAAACTATAAAATCAATAAAACTGAATGCACCATTAGATTATGCGGCTCAAGGTAGAGCAGTTACTGTAAACGACTATAAAACTTTTGTTAGAAAATTGTTTCCTAACACACAAGCTGTTTCGGTATTTGGTGGAGAGGATGGAAGTTATGATACTAGCACAGGTGTGAGTTCTATACCAGAGTATGGTAAAGTTTTTATTTCAATTAAATCTACTACAGGAAATAATTTAACTCTTGTTCAAAAAAATAATTTAGTAACCGCTCTAGCTCCATTTAAAGTATCGTCTATCACTCCAGTAATTGTTGATGCAGAAACTACGTTTTTAATTTTAAATACAACGATACAATATGACTCTACTTCAACAACAAAAACTGCTAGTGATTTAGAAACTTTAGTAAATACAACAATATCAAATTATAATACATCTGACTTACAAACATTTAATGCACCATTCAGACATTCAAAACTTTTAGGATTGATTGATAATACTGATACTGCTATACTTAATAATACTACAACTGTCACGTTGGCGAAATTATTTACACCAACATTGTCAACATCTACTAACTATAATTTAAACTTTAATAATAAATTTTATAATCCACATTCTGGTCATACTGGCACTGGTGGTGTTGGAGGAATTGTTGCCTCTACTGGATTTTTCTTAAATAATGTAACGACCACAACATATTTCTTTGATGATAATGGTGTTGGTAATCTTAGAGTTTATTCTGTGGTATCTGGTGAGAGAGTTTACTTAGACTCAGCTGCAGGAACTATAGATTATACAAATGGAACTATTGCAATTAATGCAATCATAATTACAGGAGTGGCTGAAGTTGATGGTTCAACTTCAACACAAATTCGTGTTACAGTAATACCAAATTCTTATGATGTAACTCCTGTTAGAAATCAGATACTTGAAATTGATTTAGTAAATACAGAGGTATCTGCAGGAGTTGACCCAACTGCTACAACTGGTGTTGGTTTTACAACCACTCAAACTGTTGCAGCTGGTGGTGCTACAACAACCACAACTACAGTAACGTCAACACCATCAACACCATCTAGTTCGGCGTACTAATAATGTCAGAAGATAAATCAAAATTTACTAAAAAGGTTTCTCCTCTTATTGAGGGACAAGTTCCTGACTTTGTTCAATCAGACCATCCAGTATTTGTTGATTTTGTAAAAGATTATTTTCAGTTTTTAGAAGCAGGTAGACTAACTCTTACACAGACGATAAATTATATAGTTCAAGAAACTGCAAGTACCTCATATATTCTAGATGAAACTGATGGAGAAAGAATTGTAACAGAAATTGGTGAGGGAACACTTGGACAGTTTGTAGTAGGTGAAACTGTTACTGGTGGGACATCTAATGCCACAGCCAAAGTTCTTGTTGAAGATTCTAGAAATACTTACCTTTATGTTACTGGTCAACAAAAGTTTATTACTGGTGAAACAATAACTGGTGGAACATCTAGTTCAACAGCAACAGTAGATGAATATCGTGGAAACCCAATTCAAAATATTCAACAGATGTTAGAATATGCTAATGTTGATAACACTTTATTTGATTTCTTAAATCAAATGCGTGACCAGTTCTTAGCCTCCATACCAGAAAATTTAGCATCTGGACTAGACAAAAGAAAACTCATAAAAAATATTAAAGATTTATATTCTGCTAAAGGAACATCTGAGGGTCATAAACTTTTTATGCGTATGTTGTTAGATGAGAACTCCGAAATATTTTATCCAAACCAATATATGATGAGAGTTTCAAATGCAGAGTGGACACAAGAAACTATTTTAAGAGTTATTCCTATAGGTGGGTCTAACGGAGATGAGATAGTCAATCAATTAATTACTGGTGGAACTTCTGGTGCAACAGCTATCGTAGAAAGTGCTGTTACGACACAACAACAAAATGAAACTTTCAACGACTCTGTTACATCATTACAAATTGCAAATGTAACTGGTACGTTTGTTGATGATGAAACAATTACCGCAGTATCAACTCAAAGAGATGTTACTGTAAGTTTTACTCTAAAAGGAATTGTTGCTGATACAAGTGTTACAAATGATGGTATTCTTCACTCTGATACTGAAGCTGTTGAAATAGAACAAATAGGAAATGCATTTGCAACACTCGTTGTTGATGGTATATCAGAGGGTTCAGTAAGTGAGGTTATTGTAGATGATGTTGGAACTGGTTATGAGGTTGGTGATACTGTAGCCTTTACTGCCAATTCTGTAGATGAGTCTGTATCGAATGCTAGTGGATTTGTAAGTATGGTCGGTGGTGGTATTCTTCAAGAGGGAACAACTTCTGATACAATACTGATTGAAGATGGAACTGTAACAAACTTAGAAGATTTTAAAATAGCTTTAGAGTCTACTGAAACTGACAACTTTTTAGGTGATGGTACAACTACAGTATTTACCTTTACTAATTTAAATGGCACAAGTGATGCACCACTTTACGTTACGTTTGATGATGTTGTTTTTCCACAATTTAAAAAAGATGGTTCTACTCAATGGACAGTAACTGCAACTCAAATAACTTTTGCGGAAGCTCCTGTAGACAGAACTAAAATTTTTATTCGTGGACAAGAGGTTGACTTTTTACTTTTAGACGCAACAAATGTCGTTGGTGCGACCTCGATTGATGCTGGACATAACATTCTAACAAACAATACTGTAGAGGTATTTGATACTCATACCACAGCCACAGACCAAATTGTTTTAGAGTTCGATACCTTTGAAGATATTGATTCAACATCTACTGAATCTGGTTCGATACAAAAAGTTTTCGTAGGGGACAATGGAGCTGGTTATACAAAACTACCAACTGTTAGTGTTTCAAAAACCACATCTGGTTCTGGTACTAAATTAATTGCAACAACAACTGATATTGGTGCTGCTAAGTCTATCAAGATTACTGATAATGGTTTTAGATACTCAACATCTAATCCACCAGAAGCTACATTTAGAGCTCACTTTGTTCTCAAAGATGTAACTGGAACTTTTGCAACAGCTGCTTCTCTGACAACTCATACTGGAGTTGTCAAAGGTTTTGATAGTGATACTCAAGTTCTTGACACTACTTTTGAAAACGTCATAAGACTTCAACAAGAACAAGCTGGAACATTCAATCAAGGCATACAATTAGAACAAGGTAATTTAGAACACATGCCTAGTGGTGTTCTACTTGAAGATGAACAAGACTTTGATGATGGTGAAAACATTATTTTAGATGGAACTGGAACATCAACTCCATCTCCACAAACTATTACATTTAAAGTTAAATCAGTTTATGATACTGAATTAGAAAGAGATATATTTTATATTCAAGATGAGAAACAACCCATACTAACTTTGTTTGAGGGTAATACTTATTATTTTGATTTATCAGATAGTTCACTTTATAATGCAACCGAGTCCTTAAACAAAGATTTTAGATTTTCAGAAACCTCTGATGGAACTCATAATAGTGGTTCGGCTTATACTACTGGTGTTACAACATCTGCAGCAACGATTGATATAGGAACAACTGGAGCATTCATTCAAATCGTTGTAGCCTCTGGTGCACCAACTTTACATTACTATGCATCAAATGCAGAAGGTGCTGGTAATCAAGTTAATACAAGTCAATATGTAACGACAGTAGATAATGAGGGTGGAGCTGTAATATTTGATTCTACAGACCATGGCCCTAATATTGCAAACATAAGTTTAGAAGATGGGGTTGTTGGTAGGAAAGATACTGATGTAATTTTACTTGAAGATAATAGTGGTACTATATTTTTAGAGGAAACAATTATTGGCCAACTTGCAGATGTTGGTGATAATCTTTTAATTGATAGATACAGAGAAAATGAAAATGCTGGTTCACAGTTTATACTTCTAGAGGAAGATGGGGGTGGTAGATTATCTACTGAAGAATTTGGTGACCAATTAATTCTTAACGGAACTGATGCATCTAGTACAGATGCTATGGGTCAGATTATATTAGCTGATGAAACTGGTGCTGGTAATATAATATTAAATGCAACTGATAGTTCTAGTACTGATGCAGATGATGATATAATTAATGAAAGTCCTATCGACTTTTCTAATCGTGATGTTATTATAACTGATTCAAATGGTGGTAGTGGAACTATTGTTACAGCTGATATAGCCACAGGTACAACCTCTGTTGCAACCACATCTACCTCTGATGGAGAGTACAAAAAAATTACTCACAGACTTGGTGAGGATTTAATTCGTATTCAAGATTCTTATTATTATCAAGACTACTCATATGAAGTGCAAGTAGGACAATCTTTTTCAACTTATGTTAATGAACTTAAAAAGGCTGTTCACCCAGCTGGTTTTCAACCATTTGGTAAAGTTACATTAGCTACATTGATTTCTGCAGAGATACAAACAGCAGCTGCAGGTGTTGCAGCATATACTGGTGATACAGAATCATTCTCACCGATACTCGCATCTACATTTGAAACAATCTTTTCTCAAGTATTACAATCTAGATTAGAAGCTCTTAATCCTATGGAACTTGGTAATCGCGATGAAAAAATAATACAAGAGGATGGAGTACTGCCAGGAGATAATTTAGTTCTTGATGCATCTGCTGCCAGTACTGATGTAGGAGATAATATATTATTTGAAGATAATCAAGGTATAGATTTAGAAGATGGTTTTCATATGACAGGTGACGCCTTCTTATATGAAACTGATACTAGAACCCATGATGACTTTACTACTGCAGGAACTGGAGATGGTGGTGGTAGAATGATGAGTGAAAAATCTCATGCACCATCTGGTAAGGGTGATAGAATTTTAGTAAAAGAATTTGTAACAAAAATTAGTGCAAGACCTACACCTAAGAGAAGAAGAAATCTTTTAATCTATTTAGCAGAAACACCTTTTGGAAATGAGAATGGTGGAGATGGAATAGCACTTGAGAGTACAGCCTCAGTATTTGACACAGGTAATTTATTACTTGATGGAACTTTACCATTAGACCAAACTACTACGTTCACAGAACTAGAAAGAAATACCATAGGTGATAATATATTACTTGACGGAACATCTGCTACAGCTGCAGATGCTGGTGATTCTTTATTATTAGAAGATGGATTTGTTCTTGTATTAGAAAGACAATCATTAGGTGTAGACGGAGAAACATTTAGAATATTAAATGAAGATGATGATGGCTCTAAAACTTCTAGAATATTACAAGAGGGTGGAGAGTGGAACTTCCCACTTAACTTTGCTTCTAATATCGGAGATAGATTAGTTCTAGATGGAAATAATAATAACGAAGAAACGATTCCATTATCTGATATTGGTCATTTTCAGTTTAGTGATATTATTAGGAGAGAAAAATTAATTATCAATGATGGTGTTGATAATATATTTGAACTCAATGGTGGTGTTGATGTTGGAATACAAATGGAGGATGCAGGTCAACTATTGTTAGAAGATGGTTTTCATCTTGCACAAGAAACCACAAAAAGAAATAGATTTGATTTAGAACAAAATGGTGCACTTGTTGTTGAACATTATGACACAACATCAAAAGTAGATTTATTACTAGACGAAAATAACGACAATATAGTTTTTGAAGATAACACAGAAAATTCTTTTTGGGGTAGTAGAGGTCTAAATAATGTCATAAACTTTGGAATTAAATTAGAGTATGGTGAGGGAACAATTTTATTAGATAGTCATGGTGGAGATACAAGTATTGACTTAGGAGAAGGCGACCAACTATTACTTGAAGAAGACTTTACTATTCCTACAGTTATAGCTCTAGAGTCTACGAATAAAATTATTAGTAAAGGACAAATACCTCTTAAAAATTTAACACTAAATAGTAATGAAATTTTAAGAGGATATGACCCAATAGTAAGGTCTGCAGATATCAATGTCAGAAGCACTGGTGAGATAGTGTTAGAGGACGCAACAGATACAACTAATAGTAACACAAATTATTTACTAGAGGAAACAAACGGAGATAATTTAGATTTAGAAGGTGCAACTGGCTTGACAGTTCAATAAGTTGTATAAATAAAGTAAAGGTGTAAAAATGTCGGCAATAATTACAGAAAAATTTAGACAGCATAATGCAAATCAATTTTCAGAGTCGTTTACAGAAACCTCTAAGAATTTGTATTATTTGTTTTTAGGGAAAGCAACTGCATTCACTTCAGGGACTACAGGTGGTTCAGATAGTTCTCCACCAACCCCTGGCGATAATCCAGTTGATGAGTCTAGAGCTTGGGACTCAATGTTGGCTGCAAAGAATATCACAAGTAGTGATATCACTTTTGCAATTCCTCGCAGGAACTGGTCAAATGGTTCTACTTTTGATATGTATGAACATAATATTACTGCATCAAATCAAACAACATCTAGTGCATCAAATCTCTACGATTCAACTTTTTATTTTGTGACATCAGATTTTAATGTGTATAAAGTTCTTGACAATAATGGTGGAACTGCTTATAGTGGAGCAGAGCCGACATCTACCTCAACATCACCTTTTGCACTTGGTGGGTATGTTTTAAAATATATGTACACAATAACTCAATCAGAAATTTCAAAGTTTGTTACTACAGACTTTATTCCAGTATCAACTGATAGTACAGTTTCTGCAGCTGCCACAGATGGAAAGATTGAATCATTCATAGTAACTGCTGGTTCTGGTTACACCAACGGAACATATTATGCAGCTGTTTATGGAGATGGGACTTCTGCAGGAACATCTTCTGGTGCAATCATAAGAATAACAGTGGCCAATAATGCTATTGCTTCTTTTGGATTAGTGGCTGGAACTGATACAACAGTTCACGCAGGTGGAGCAAACTATACATTTGGATATGTAAATCTTGGAGATGATTATATCTTTAGTGATGCAAGTTTATCTTCATCAGCATCTTTGGGTAGTGGAACTGGTGGAGCTATTGATGTTATTATTAGTCCAGTGGGTGGACATGGAAGTAACGCAGTTACAGAACTTGGTGGTCATTATGTTATGGCAGCCACAACAATTACACAAGCTGAGGATGATAATTTTTCAACTGCAAATGATTTTAGAACAGTAGGTATTGTTGTTGACCCAACAACTTTTGGTACATCTACTGTTGCAACCACATCA